>Ga0134126_10005190_pt1 | contig 16271 bp, 11 predicted proteins | sample KB31752_FD_96881 | JGI IMG/M metagenome (GOLD analysis project Ga0134126, IMG submission 96881) | Terrestrial soil microbial communities with excess Nitrogen fertilizer from Kellogg Biological Station, Michigan, USA - KB3-175-2 | ecosystem: Environmental > Terrestrial > Soil > Unclassified ...
GTAAGTCGAGCCGGAACCTGGACCAAGTCCACCTTCGAGCAGTGGCTTTGACCAATCGACGATCAGCTTTGCGGGGTCGAAGTCATACTTGCTCCCCAATCCATGGCATTCGGGACATGCTCCATACATGCTGTTGAACGAAAACGACCGCGGCTCCAAAGCGGGAACGCTGATTCCGCATTCGGGACAGGCCATCTTCGCTGAATACAATCTCTCCTCGCCATCGATGATGGAGACGACTACAAGTCCATCGGCCAGCTTCATTGCCGTCGCAACAGAACTTTCGAGACGCTTCTCGATTCCGGGCTTCACAAGCAAGCGATCGACAACCACTTCAATCGTGTGGTTCTTGCGCTTGTCGAGCTTAATTTCTTCAACCCCGTCTTCGCCGCCGTCGAGGCTGCGCAACTCGCCATCGATGCGCGCGCGCGTGTATCCCTGCTGCGCAAGTTTTTCGAGTTCCTTTTTGAACTCGCCTTTGCGCCCGCGCACGATCGGCGCCAACAGCATCACGCGCTCTTCCGGCTTGAGCTGCATTACCTGCTGCACGATCTGCTCCGCCGACTGGCGGCTGATCTCGCGTCCGCAGTTCGGACAATGGGGAACGCCAACGGACGAATACAGCAGGCGTAAATAGTCGTAAATCTCAGTGATTGTCCCTACAGTCGAGCGCGGATTGCGAGTTGTAGTCTTCTGCTCAATGGCGATCGAGGGGCTGAGTCCGTCGATGGCGTCAACGTCGGGCCGCTCCATCTGATCGAGGAACTGGCGGGCATAGGCAGACAGGGTTTCCACGTACCGCCGCTGACCCTCGGCATAGATGGTGTCGAAGGCGAGCGACGACTTCCCCGAGCCGCTGAGGCCGGTAATGACCGTAAGCGTGTTACGGGGTATCTCAACGTTGATGTTTTTCAGGTTGTGCTGGCGAGCGCCGCGCACCCGGATCGAGGTAATTGCCATTACAAAAGTCGAGACCTACAGAGGGCTTCGTTGACTGGTGGGCACAACGATACGTCCGTATCTTAGTTGTCAACACCGGGGACGGTCAATGCAGTTAAAGTGGCTTTGCCGCTTCGTCGATGTGTGATTCAGCAGGTGAGAAAAGTTACCTGCGTAATCTGGCCGAAACGGGCGATTTCCTTCATAACAAAGGAGTTCGCTCAAGTTTGCCTCCTGCGCGGAAGTACATGAACCAGGGTGATAGATGAGTTCCCTGGTTCCAGGAGCAGAATGGGCCAGCTAAGCAGAGTTGATCCAACTGGCTCTAGCAGAATCGACATCATAAAGGCGGAACGACGGTGAATCCCCAATTGGTGAGCTCGGCAACCTTGAACAGTCTGATCCTAAGCACAATCGTCTTCGCCACTATCGTCTCGGCCATGATTCTCGGCATCTACTCCGGATACCTTACGGTTTCCGGCATCCTGCGGGCGATGAACCGCCGCCCGTCTAAGGCACAGGCCACGGTCATCGAATTCCCGGCCAACGCCGCCAGCTAAGTTTCCCTACAACGTTACCTCCCCAAAAGATAGCTCCCTTGCGGAGCTTTTCTTTTTGCCGGGCGTAGGGAAATTCAGGACCACGGTCCCCTCAGAATTTGACGATTTACTGATTAGCGCTTTTGATTTTCAATCGCGAAATCACGAAATCACAAAATCGCGAAATCCATACGCGCGGCGATCAACTTTTGGCATTTTCTAACGCGGCGTCTGCTGGCCCTGCTGTTGTTGCTGCTGGCGAAGCCGCTGGAGCTCCTGAAGCAATTGTTCTGGCGTCTTGACCTGCTGCTGCTGTTGTGGTTGCTGCTGCTGCGGTGGCGGAGGCTGGGGTGCCCTCACCTGTTCGGAGGGCACATTCTGTACCGGTCGACCTTCTCCGCCCTGATACACAGGAGTCTGCTCGCTCTCCTCCTGCTCTTCGTTGTTTTCAGGTGGGCGATATGGCTGGTTGTTCGCCGTGCTGACACCAGCAGCCGGAGCTGTACCATGCGGGCTCAAAATAATTGTCCGCACGTCGGCAGGATTTTCCAGGTTGCCGACCAGGATGAAGTCGTAGCGCGAACCGTCAAATAGCGAGTTAAGCACATCCCGCGGCGAACCTGGCCCGAACTGGCCGAATACTCGCTCAGAGTCGGGCGTGGTCCCCTCGACGCGAACGCCGGTTGCTCTCTCGATTCCGCTGACAATATCTGCCAAGGATGAGTTGTTCGCGACAATCGTCAGATCGCCGTTCGCGTAACTGATGTTTGGCGGATTTGGAGGCTGCAAAGCCAATCCATAAGGCTGCTGGGGGCTCGAAGCACTCGCGCCCTGCTGTGTCGGCTGTTGCACATTTGGTGCAGGTGCCAGCCCGGTGTAAAGGCGGTTGTTGGGCTGGCTTTCAGTGGGCTGCGGAGCCGGCTGTCTGGGAAAAGTCTGACCCTGAACTGGGGAGCCAACGCGTTGCTCCGGCGGAAACTGCTGCGCAGGGTCCGGGAACTGCCGCGCTTGCTGGGTTCCATTTTGCGGGGAAGCGTTTTGCGTAGCCGGTTGAATTCGGCGCGTGCGGTTGTAAACCGAAGACGTTGGCTGGGCAGGTTGCCCCGTCTGCGCCTCCTGCGCGTGCATGCTCGTATAGAACAACAGCAAGAGAATGACTGCGAGACTCGTTTTTCCCGGCACGCTGGGTTTATGCTACTCCAAACTTAAGCTCAACAGAACCGCCGCCAGTAGGCGGGGTCTCCAGCAACCGCCGCTTTTGCGGTTGCTGGGATGCTACGCTGTGGGTCGGTGACGGCGAATGCCGTCGTCGAGGAATTGCAAACACTTGTGCGTCCACGGAATGCGCAGTCGCAAAGGCGCGACTGCCCCATCGGCTACCGCCGGCGGTTCTGTTTCTAGGAGAACGGCTGAATCCATCCGAGTTGCAGCCTTTGGCATCTAAAAAACGCGAGCGGCTGCTGGCCGGCAGCTCTTAACCACGCTTTTGAGAGGACTATGATCCGCCTCCGTTCTTTGCTTCCCCTTGCTCTGTTCAGCCTGTGCTTCTTACAGGTCGCCAATGCCGCCGAATCCTGCTACACCACTCAGGATCCCGATTTCGACGCGGCCACGCGCTCGGCCATCGAGGCTGCGGCGCAACAGCTGTTCAACGATGCCGCGACCGGCAATGTCGCGGCCATGCAGCAGAATTCCATTTCGGGAATCAATTTCCAGGGAATCGCTAATACGGTCACCGGTAATAAAGCCAAGCTTGCCGGAGGCCAGGCGCACATCCGTAATGAATGGCTTCTCGATGCGCCCGGCACGCAGACTTATGAACGCGCGGAATTTTTCTGCGGGACTTTCAATTCTCCGCAGCACTCGTCATTCGTGATCCCCGGCCTGCCGCCGGGCAAGTACGCGGTTGCGATTCAGGACGTCACCGGTGTTAAGGAGCCGTACAGGATCACCTATATCCTCCAGCAGGACGCCGGACAATGGAAATTGGCCGGATACTACGCGGCGCCCAATCAAGTCGGCCCACATGACGGTCTTTGGTATTGGGTTCAAGCCCGCGATTTGAAAAAACAGGGATTTCAACACACCTCGTTCTTCTATTACACGCAAGCGACAAGTTTGCTGACTGGCGGCGTTGGATTCATGAGCACGCCGCAACTCGAAGCTCTTTATCAGGAACAACAAGCGGCGCAGCCGAAGGATATCCCCCAGAATCCACAGCAGCCTGTGCCGTTAACCCTGAATGGGCAAACCTACAACATCGTGCAGGCTTTCGTCGTTCCAGACGAAAAGCAAGGGCTCGATCTCGTGTACAAGTACTCCACGCCTGACATTACCGACCAGGTGAAAACATTCCAGCAGAACATGGCGTTCATCAAAGCTCTGGCACAGCAGTATCCGGAGTATAAGCAGGCGTTCACGTCGATCGTCGCGCGCGCCGTTGCTCCAAGCGGGCAGGACTTTGGCACGCAATTGCCGGTGAACGAAATCAAATAGTTTCTTTTTCACCACGGAGACATGGAGTCACGGAGTCACGGAGAAAGGCCTTGTAGGTTGGCCTCTTTAGGTCTGAAGCAGTCTGGCGAAAATCAAAGTATGAATTTTTTTCTATTCTTTTCTGCCTTTCTCCGTGCCTCCGTGGCTCTGTGGTGAAAAGACTTTGGTATCAAAAAACGGATAGCACCGTCCCGTCGCGCTAACATAAGCTGCGAAGCATGACTACCGCAGCAATCGCAGCCCACAATCCGCAGGAACTTTGGGACGCCGTTGTCGCCCGCAATCGGCGCTTCGATGGCGCGCTGTTTTATGGCGTAAGCACGACTCACATCTACTGCCGTCCGACTTGCCCCTCGCGACGGCCGAAGCCGGAGAACGTGCAGTTCTTCTTTGATCCGGAGAGCGCCGAGCGCGCCGGATTCCGCGCTTGCAAGCGCTGCGAGCCACGCAAACATGAAGATTCAGAAAAACTCGCGCTTGTGCGCGACGTGTGCCGGGCAGTGGAGAAGAACGTCGATTCTCCGCTGCCGATGAAGCAGTTGAGCGCCGAGTTGAAGATGCATCCGGCAACGCTCGACCGCGCGTTCAAGCAGAACACGGGCATCACCATCAAACAGTATGCGGAAGCGCGGCGGCTATCGCTGTTCAAAACTGCGTTGCGCTTTGGACGGGATGTAACGACAGCGATCTACGAGGCTGGATATAACTCCAGCAGCCGCGTTTATGAACACTCGAACCTGCGTCTTGGCATGACTCCCGCGGCTTACGGCAAAGGCGGCGATGGCGTTCGCATTCGCTACGCGATCGCACCGTATGCCACCGGAAGGGCGTTGCTTGCCGTCACGAACAAAGGCGTCTGCAGCGTGAAGCTCGGCGACGATCCTGCGCGTTTGCGTCGCGAACTCGAAGGCGAGTTTCCCAAAGCGGAACTGGTGGATGCGGGCGAGGAGTTGAAAGATTGGATGAATAATCTCCTGCGGCGCCTCGAAGGCGCAGTCAATTTGCCGGACTTGCCAATCGACGTACGCGCAACAGCTTTCCAGCGCCGAGTCTATGAAGAGCTCAAGCGCATTCCGGCAGGCGAGACTCGCACCTACTCGCAGATCGCGAAGAAGCTCGGCGGAGAATCAGGCCGCAGGGCGGTAGCGCGAGCCTGCGCCACGAACAGCGTTGCGATCTTGATTCCGTGCCATCGCGTCGTTCGCACCGACGGCGGCATGGGGGGATATCGGTGGGGAATCGAACGGAAAGAGACGTTGTTATCGCGGGAGCGGGAGAAGGTGGAACGCGATTGAATCTCTTATGCGGGCGAAAGGACCATTGAAACCAGGTTCAAAGGCCGAACGGGCCGAAAGATGCGGAGCCCAGGGACGTGAGCCCTGGGTTAAATGATCGATACGATCGAGCCCTGAAAGGGTGGCGCCCCGCGGACACAGAACCGTGGTGTCGCCCTTTCAGGGCTCAAAATGTCATTGGCAATTTAACCCAGGGCTCACGCCCCCTGGGCTGCACTTCTGCCGGCCCGTTGGGCCTCTGGTTCTTTGGGGATTCCAATGACACGATCGCTTGTGGCTGGCGCCCTGTGCCCCCAACGGAACAGGCTGCGGAAAAATGCAAAACAGAACCGGCGGCGGTTCTGTTGCTGGTGGCTCGTGACTGGCAGCTCTACTTAATCTGCACCGTCAACAACTGCGAACCGGACACCACGTAATCCATCGGCGTTGCGGTTTCATCTACCGCCGACTCGCCGCTTACGTACATATCCTGCCCGTTGCGCATGCCCTGCATTACGTTCATCACCGAGAGCGGCAGCGTGGGCATGACTTTGTCTTCCACCATCGCTTCGGGATTCGCTTCGAGCAGCGAGACGTACAGGTTGTTGTTGGCGTGCTCTTTGTTGAGCAGATCGATGGTTGAGCCGAGTTCGAGGTTGCGGCCGAGACTGGAGGGAAGCTTGCGGCTGTGGTCGAGGGTCTCTGAATCGCTGACCAGGATTCGGAGCTGCCCGCGCGGTACCGAAGTGGGAATCTTGACCGGGATCTGCCGGACGATGGGATCGCCACGATACGGACGCAGCACCGCTTCAACAGTGATCTCGTCACCGGGACGCGCTTCGGTCACGTCAGTGCGCGCGGTCTCGAGACGCGCAGCGCGACGTTCAGGCGTTACGTCGAAATCCACATTCACGCCGTTGATGCCGGGGGTGCTGTAAGGATTCTCGAAGATGCGTCCGAAGTGCTCGCCCAGGTTCATGGCCGCTAGTACCGAGCTTTCAGCACTGTCGTTGGACGTAAACATGTTGTGCATGTGCACCGACGGATATCCGTTCACGGCGATGTCGCCGTTCATGCGATACGTCACCTGATCGCCGTACTGGTTCTGGCTCTGCAGCGCCTGGTAGACCGTGGTCATCATGATCAGCGGCGTCAGCTTGGCGTTGTTGAGTACCGAGAACTTCATCTGCTTGGGCTTGCTGCCGCCGTGGATGGTTACCGTAACGGGAATCATCTGCGGAGTCTCGCCGAAGCGTCCAAGGATACCGCTATGGCGGTCCTGCACGAACGTGCCGACCTCGTCGGTGGTGTTGACGATCTTGTACGAGTTATACGGCGATGCCAGTGTGGCGATGACGTTGGCCTTCGTCATCGGCATATCGACCATGCCGTACTGCGTCAACGGATGTCCGCAGGCAAGCAGGCGCTGCGGATCGATGTATGTCACCGTGCACGTTGCCGCGATATCGAGATCGCCGCTGACGAGTACCGCGCTCACCGCCGAGCCGGGCTCGATCGGCTCCGGCTGATGCTCGTGGCTCGCCGAGCCGACTCCCATAACGGGAACGAGTCCAGCTGCAGCAAATTGCGAGGCGAACTGGCGAATCGTGGATTCGGTGAAGCCGCTGAAGACGAACGGAGCGTCAATCGGCTGCATCATCGATGCGAAGCTCTGCAGATCAGGACTCGAATTGCTCGCGTTCGAAATCTTGCTCATGGTCTTGGCAGCGCGCGCGGTGCTCACCTGCTCAGGCTGGCTGCGGTCCATCGCGTCGATTTCGAGCATGTCCTCAATCGGGGTGATGCCACAGATGGGCTCTTTCGAGAATTGCCCAATTCGGTACGAGATCGCGCCGACCAGCTTGCCGTCGATGTACACCGGGCTGCCGCTCATGCCCGCGACCACGCCCGTGTATTCCACTTTCTCGCCGTGCAGACGCGCGAGGATCAGGTCGCTTTTCGGGCCGTTGAGGTTCGGCAGCACGCCGAGAACTTCCACGTCCATCGGCTCGGGCTTCGTCCCCTCGAACACCGTGTAGGCGACGCCGCGCATGCCGCGATGCACGTCGCTCACCGGCATGGTCTCCGGCGTGACGCGCGTCGCCTTCGCGACGGGTTGTGCCGCGGGAGCCATTTGCGCGCCCGCCAAGCTGCATAACAAAATTAAAGGGGAAATCCGAGCGAGGTAGAAAAGAATGCTCTTCATACTGATGTTGAAACACTCGTAACGCACCGGAGATGCGGGATGAAACGACCCGCAAGCGCAGGAAACACGCGATCCACGATGGTTTCAGAGTAGTTCGGCATCTATACTAATACAGAGACTCTCGAAAGCAATACGCAAAGAGTCAGTAGGAAGGCATCAAAAATGTCCCTTAGTGGTACTAGGGTGCAACCATCAGGCGTTCTTAAGGCGCTCCTGACGGCATTGTGCACCGTTGCATTCGCAATCTCCCCCAGCAGCGCACAGAACACGCAAAATTCGCAGAACTCATCGCAAAATCAGCAAGGCGCTCAGCAGCAACCGCAGACGCCGGAAGCTGGAGGTCCGACGGGCGATATCGGGCCGATTGCCGTCCCGAAGAAGAAGCCGGAGGACGAAAAGCCTCCGGAACGCGCTCCGAAGGTGAAGAATCCTGAAGAAATCGGCACATTTTCGCTCAAGGTCGATGTGCCGCTCGTAAATCTGCCGATCGATGTTGTCACTTCCAACGGGCAATTTATTCCCGGCCTGAAGGCGGACAACTTCAAAATCCTGGAAGACGGTGTCCCGCAGAAGATCGACACCTTCGCCCAGCAGGGCGATAAGCCGATCACGGCGGTCCTGCTCATCGAGTTCGCCGCGAACAACTACTACTTCATGATGGACGCCCTCAACGCGGCCTACTCCTTCACCCAGCAGATGAAGAAGGAAGACTGGATCGCAGTCACGTCGTATGACATGAAGTCGCATATTCTCGTCGATTTCACCCAGGACAAAAACCAGGTGATGGGCGCGTTGGGGCAACTGCGTATCCCGGGCTTCAGCGAGACCAACCTCTTCGACGCGTTGTACGACACGATCGATCGTCTCGAAGGCGTGGAAGGGCAGAAATACATTCTCCTGATCTGCGACGGCATCGATACGTTTAGCAAGCTGAACTATGACAAGGTGCTGAAGAAGGTTCAGGGCTCGAAGAACATCACCATCTTCTGCGTCGGCACAGGCCAGGCATTCCGCCTATGGGCGGAATCCCATGGCTACATGGGACCGATCGCAAACCTCGACTTCCTCCAGGCAGACAATCAGCTCAACACCTTCGCAAAAATGACCGGCGGGCGCGCTTACTTCCCGCGCTTCACCGCGGAATTTCCCGAGGACTTCGCCGACATCGCTGCGGATATTCGCAATCAGTACATGATTTCGTATCGTCCGTCGAACGCGAAGCAGGATGGCACGTGGCGCAAGGTCAAAGTGGAACTGGTCGATCCCCAAACGGGACAGCCATTGATCGTACAAGATCAGCACAGGAAGAAGATCAAGTATCAGATCATTGCGCGCGACGGGTATAAAGCCAAGAACGAGGTGGAGTAAGAGCCATTTTCACCAAGGAGTCACGGAGGACACGGAGAAAGAAATATTTCTATCCATGATCTGGGCGTTTTCCTGCTCGCCTCTGGAACGAAAGTTCTGGTTCCTTTTTGGAACAAATTGCTGATCCGTTCAGCAGCAGCCCGTTGGCTGTTCTCTGTGTGCTCCGTGGCTCCGTGGTGAATTCGGCCGTTCCAATCTGATATGTTCACAGGATGCCCGAATCCACCCTGGTCCTCCAGCCAGAGAGCGTGCATGTCGCGCAGGCGGCAAGTCTTCGCCTGCCGCTGACCATTGCGATCGTCAGTTGCGCCAGCCTTCTGCTGGAGCTCGCGCTGACGCGGCTATTCTCGGTCGTACTCTTCTACCATTTCGCGTTTCTGGCGATTTCGGTGGCCCTGCTGGGATTGGGCGCCGGCGGCGTGTTCGCGCACATCTTTCGCGTCAGGCTCTCGCGCTGGACAATTCCTCAACTGGGCAGCAGACTCTTATTGCTCAGTTCCATTCTGGTATTTGCTGTTCTTCAGGTCGTCCTTCACTCGGCGGTGTCGCTCAATCTTGAGCTGCGCAATTTCGAGAAGTTGACGATCATCTATTTGGCTGCCGCTGTTCCTTTTTTCATTACGGGACTGATTTTTTCGATCGTCTTTGCGCGTGAAACTCAGCGGGTCACGAAGCTTTACGGATTCGACCTGATTGGCGGCGCCAGCGCCTGCATTCTGCTGGTGCCTCTTCTGAATATTGTCGGCGGGCCCAATGCAGTGCTCTGCTCCGCGGCGCTGATGGCCGTTGGTGGAGTTCTTTGGAGTGAGACCCGGGCCGTGCGTTCGGTGGCGGTGGCGATCGTCATTGCATACCTCGCATTGATCGCCGCCAACCACAACGGCAGGCTGATCGACATCATCTACGCCAAAGGCGCGCGCCGGACCGGCGTGGAGTTCGCTCGCTGGAATGCGCTCTCGCGTGTTGAAGTTGATCAGGTTGGCCAGTCGAAGTACGTCGTCATCGACGCAGACGCGTCCACGGCCATCATGAACGTTGATCCTGCGTTGTGGGCTGATGACATTCCGGTGCGTCCCAATTCAGGAAATTCATCACCTTCCTTCAACTGGCGCAACGATCTCATGAATGCCGCGCCGTCGCTGGCCAACGTCCTGCGTCCGCGTGGCGACTTCGCAATCATAGGCCCAGGCGGTGGAGTCGATGTGCTGCGTGCCGTCGCAAATGGCAGCCGGAATGTGACCGGCATCGAGATCAACCCGCTGATCGCTAACACGATCATGCGCGACAGGTACGCGGATTATGCATATCACCTCTACGGTCGGCCCGAGGTGCACATCCACGTCGCCGATGGCCGTTCGTATCTGCGCAGCAGCCGTGATCGATATGACGTGGTGCAGATGACGCTCGTCGATACCTGGGCGTCCACGGCCGCGGGTGCCTATGCGTTGAGCGAAAACAACCTTTATACAGTCGAGGCATTTCGGGAGTACTTCGATCATCTTCGTCCCGATGGCATGATCGCCATCACGCGCTGGGAGTTCCGCCAACCGCGTGAAGCTTTACGAGTTGTGTCGCAGGCAATGGAGGCGCTGCACGAGCTAGGAGTCCCAAATCCGGAAGCCAACTTCATCGTTGCGTCCGACGGTCCGCTTGATCAGGACGGTCGTCCGGTGATCGTGCTGGCTAAGAAGTCCGCGTTCACCGCAAACGAGATCGCGGCGGTGCAATCACATCTCGCTGCCCATCCCAAGCTTGTCAGTCTCTACAATCCTGGCGCCGACAATGCGCAGAATGCGTTCACGCGTTTGATTCAATCCAATGATCCACGCGCGTTCGCGGCGACGTATCAGTACAACGTCGCTCCGGTTTTCGATTCTTCGCCGTTCTTCTTCTTCACCTTGAAGACGGGCCACGCGTTGTCCGATCTGCGGGGAACGCGTGGCGGCATGGACTGGCGCGTGAATCTCGGAATTGTGATTCTGGGCATGGTGCTGGCGATATCGATTGTTGCCGTGGTTGTGTTTCTTGTCGTTCCTCTCGCGCTCGAGCCGCGAGCATCGTATCCGCGCATTTTGCCACTCTGCTACTTCATCGCCGTGGGACTTGGATACATTCTGGTGGAGATCACCCTCATTCAGCGCTTTGTGCTCTTCCTCGGTCACCCGACCTATGCATTGACGGTGGTGATCTTTCTCCTGCTGCTGGCCAGCGGCGCCGGGAGTCTCACCGCACGACGCTGGATGCCGCGAATACAAACGCTTCGTCCGGTTCTGTTAGCGATCGTTGCCGGCGTAATTGCATACCTGCTTCTGCTGCCGCTGATCCTTAAGTCGCTCGTGGGAGTGCCCTTCCCGCTCAAGCTTCTCATCAGCGGCGCATTGATCGTTCCGCTCGGTTTCGTAATGGGAATGCCGTTCCCCACCGGCCTTCGTCTGCTCTATGAGAATTCAAGCAGTCGCGATGGAATGTGTGAGTGGGCGTGGGCCATCAATGCTTCGGCAAGCGTGCTCGGCTCCGTCGTTGCCATGATAGTTGCGATTCACTTCGGACTAAATGTAACGCTGACCTGTGGCGCGTTGGCGTACACGTTGGCTGGATTGCTCATTCCGGTGCTCGGCTTACGACCGATTAGCTTTGCTCGCCCGACCTTCTCGAGGTAAGGGATTCGCGCTTCGCAGCTTGCTATCCCTAATTTTCGTTTGAGCGCGTAAGGTCTTCTGAATCCCTCGGAGGACTACTTCCCTCATTGAGAGACCCTCGCTGGCAGCCTTGATCTTGAGTTGTCGATGGAGAAAATCAGGAATGTCCAGTGTCACTCGCATAGGGCTATTTTCGCACCGCGCCGAAATTCCGTAACCCATCCGATTCTTAAGCGAAAGTTCGAAAACCCAAAGTTTGGAACCTAGCCGCTCAGTCGGTCTAATCCGTGCTTTTTCCGTGAGATCCGCGGTGCTTCTTAAATCTTCCTAACCGCCTGCACCCAAAGCTGGTCTAATCCCTCGAATGGAGCTCAACGACCGGGCAGCCGTGGATGAGGTGCTCGCCGGCAAACACGAATCGTTTCGTGTGCTGGTAGATCGTCACGGACGCAAGGTCTTTGGGCTGGCTTACCGCATGACCGGCAACGAACATGACGCAGACGAAGTAGTGCAGGAGACCTTCCTGCGCTGTTACAAGCGGCTCGACAGCTTCGAGGCGCGCTCTAGTTTCTCAACCTGGCTCTACCGCATCGCCTCCAACTGCGCGCTCGACCTGCTTGCGAAACGCAAGCAGGACAAGACTCATATCGTCGAGAGCGACGCGCACGATGACGAGCTGAATCCGGAAGAGCGTACGCTCGAATACGCGACTCCTCAGCCCGGGCCGGAGCGCATGCTGCTCAGCACCGAACTGCGCAAGCGTGTGAGCGATGCCATGCAGCGGCTGACCGCCGTCGAGCGGACGGCATTCGTGCTGCGCCACTTCGAAGGCCGATCGATTTCCGAGATCGGCGGCGTTCTGAAAGTCCGCGACGAAGCAGTGAAGAACACGATTTTTCGCGCAGTAAAGAAGATGCGCACGGAGCTTGAACCTTTCATGGCTGCAGGCTCTGTACAGCGAGGTGTGCGATGAGCCCTCACCTGACGGAACAAGAACTCGTTCTGCATTTCTACGGTGAAACCCGGAATGCCGAGCGACACCTGGCCGAATGTTCGACATGCACGGCTGAGTTTGTGCAGATTCGCGCGACGCTGTCGGCGATTGAATTTCCCGTTCCGGAACGCGCAGCAGATTACGAAGCGCAGCTGTGGAGCACGCTGAAGCCTCGATTGGATGTGACCGATTCGCCCAAGGCGTCGGTCTGGCATGCGGTGCTGCAGCCGCGAAAGTGGGCGATCGCTGGCGCGCTGGCAATTCTGGTCGTGGCCGCATTTCTGGCGGGACGGTATCTGCCGCGTCACGAGCAGCCAAGCCCGCTGGTCAAAGTGGAGGCGCCTAAGACCGGGAATGATCGCGTGCTCATGGTCGCAGTTGGTGACCATCTTGATCGCACCGAGATGATCCTCGTCGAACTGGCAAATACGCCTGCTGAAGGAAAAATCGATATCTCGGCCGAACGTGAATTGGCGCAGAACCTGGTGAACGAAAACCGGCTCTATCGGCAAACGGCGCAGCGCGACAAAGACACGGAAATCGCCAACGTCCTTGACCAGGTCGAGCGCGTGCTGATCGATATCTCACACCATCCCGATTCGGTATCGGGCAAAGAACTCGAACAACTGCAGCAAAGGATTGAGTCGCAGGGCGTGCTGTTCAAGGTGCGAGTAATCGAGTCGAAGGTGAAGGCGCGCAGTCGCAGCGAGAGGGCCGCACCACAGAAGAGTTCAGACAAGTCTCAATTACCGATAGTGATTTAGTACGCATGAAATTTGTGAGCACAGAAGGCAATTAACAAAATGATGAAAAACATCTTCATATCTTTCGTATTCATTCTCGCGTTCGCCTCCATTGCGAGCGCACAAACTGACGATTTGGCTCCCGGTGCGATCTCCAGCTTTCTTCCGCAGAAAAGCGGAGATCGTATCGAAGAGGCCTACGCGGCGGGCAAGAAAGCGATCTATGACAGCAACTGGCAACGAGCATTGGACTCGTATTCTCAAGTGGTAAAAGCCGGACGCGCGCACGTCGATGAGGCGCTCTATTGGCAGGCATACGCGCAGAACAAACTCGGACGGCGCGGAGACGCCCTCAACAGCATCGCGCAGCTCAAGCGAGACTATCCGCGCAGCGCCTGGATTAAAGACGCCAGCGCTCTCGAACTGGAAATCCGCCCTTCCTCCGCGAGCAATATGTCGAGCGAGGGCGACTGCGATTTGAAAATTCTCGCGGTCAACAGTCTGCTGAACACGGACCCTGATCGCGCTCTTCCCATCCTGGAAAAGCTTCTCGGTAGCAACGGCAATGCAGGTCAATGCGGCGGGCAGGTCCTGGAGAAAGCGCTATTTGTACTCTCGCAGAGTGACGATCCGCGTGCTCGCGATCTGATGCTGAAGATTGCGACGGGAAAGCTCCATCCCGAACTGCAGCAGAAGGCGATCCACTATCTGGGGATCAGCGGTAACCACGAAACACTCATGAAGATCTACACCGAGAGCACTTCCGTCGATGCTAAGAGAAGCGCCCTCCACTCTCTTGGCATCTCCGGCGGATGCAAAGAATTACTCACGCTTTCAGGGCCGGAGAAAGACGCATCGCTTGTCCGTGAAGCAATTCACTCGATGGGCATCGCCGGCTGCAGAGATCAATTAAGGGATCTCTACAGCAAAGCTACCTCTCCGGATGTCAAACGCGATCTCCTGCATTCCACCATCGTCTCTGGTGACACCGAACTGCAGGAGAAAGTCGCGCACAGCGATCCTGATCCGAAAATGCGGGCCGAGGCGGTTAAGGATCTGGGAATCTCCGGTGGATGCAAGCAGCTTACGGACTTCGCAGCGGAGAAAGATCCCGATGTTATGCACTCGGCCATTCGCGCCATGGGTGTTGGTGGATGCCGTGACCAGCTTCGCGATCTATACAGCAAAGCCACGAATCGTGATCTGAAGAGCGACATCCTGCACGCAACCATAGTTTCGGGTGATACCGAGCTGCAGGAGAAAGTTGCACTGGGCGATCCCGATCCGGAACTGAGAGCGCAAGCTATCAAAGATTTGGGCATCTCGGGCGGCAGCAGCGCCACGCTGATGAACATTTACCAGAGTAACCAGAGCTCCGATGTGCGCGATGCCGCCATCAACGCGCTCTTCATCAAAGGCGACGCACACTCTCTGGTTGAGCTGGCTCGAAAAGAGACCAATCCAGAGCTGCGCAAGGAGATCGTAGGCAAACTCTCCGTTATGGGAAATCGGGAAGCAAACGATTATCTGATGGAGATTCTGAACAAATAGGCAAGGTCAGGTAAAGAGGGAACAGGGGACAGGGAAAACCAATGAGCATCCGCCGAAAAGGCTGGCAGCTTGAGCGTGGGCGTTTTCCACCCCGCTGTTCTCTGTTCCCTGTTCCCTGTCACCGGTCCCCTGTCACCTGTCCCCCGTCACCTGTATTCCGAGAGGCCATTATGAAAACCAAACTCATTCTCGCGGTAGCGTTGATCACAGCCACATGCTCCGCACAAGTTTCGCTGAAGAGCGAGCCTGGCGAGATGCCGCAGATTAAGAACGCAAAGCTGGAGACCGTAGCGGCGGCAGGCAATCTGCAGCAGCAGATTGAAGCCTTTGCTTCGCGCCAGAATGGCACGGCATGGATCGGCTACGCCGTTCCTGCGGTAAGTTCGCATCGCACGATCTGCTGCTACGACGGTGGATGGCAGGAGCGTAGCTGTTGCGGCACCTGCCGGCTCTCGTCGGAGCACAATACATTTTCCGGCTCGCGCGATGATTGCGACGATGTCGAGGTCACGAACCTGGCAGTCCTCTACCGCGTGGAAGACAAGAAGATCGATACCATTCGCATCTTCAGTCAGAACTGCTCGATCGATGCAGGAGGTCTTCCCGTTTCGGTAATCACGAGCGCCGATCCCAAGCAGAGTGTCGCCTATCTCAGCACACTTGTAACGAAGGATCAGGATTCGCACCTCGCTCGACGCGCCCTGGACGCAATCTCCCAGCACGCCGACTCTTCGGCTGATGCGGCCCTCGATCGTTTTGTGAGCGCTGAGTATCCGGAGAAGATGCGCGAACACGCTGCGTTCTGGCTCGGCATTGCGCGCGGAGAGCAAGGATACGCCACGCTCAAACGGCTGATCGAGTCCGATCCCAACGACAATTTTCGCGATAAGCTTACGTTCCCACTTAGCCAGAGCAGCGATGCGCAGGCGCAAGATGAGCTAATCCATGTCGCCAAACAGGATTCAAGTTCGCGTGTGCGCGGCCAAGCTCTGTTTTGGCTCGCGCAGAAGGCGGGCAAAAAAGTGGCCGGAGCAATCAGCGACGCAATCGAGAACGATCCGGACACTGACGTGAAGAAGAAAGCGGTCTTCGCACTCTCGCAAATGCCCGACCACGAGGGCGTGCCGAAGCTGATCGAAGTGGCCAAGAACAACAGGAATCCTGCAGTGAGAAAGCAGGCTGTTTTCTGGCTGGGGCAATCGAACGATCCACGGGCACTGGATTTCATCACCAGCGTGCTTACACACTGATGAAACAAGCGTGGAGCCGGCCGCCCTCGGCCGGATGTTTTCGTTGCCACATCTGCAAACCTCGTTCAAGTAGGATCTTCGTCGAAAAAATCGGGGAACAAGTGCTTTCAACGGAAAACCCCGGCCGAGGGCGGCCGGCTCCACGAAATCACAATCGGGTAGGAGGCGGGATCACTCCCGCCGTCCTCCCACACCACCCGCCGTGCGGCTCCGCAACGGGCGGTTCATGAAACCAACGAGAACCGGCGCTGAGTAGCCAACAGCGAGAGCAA
>Ga0134126_10005192_pt1 | contig 16266 bp, 12 predicted proteins | sample KB31752_FD_96881 | JGI IMG/M metagenome (GOLD analysis project Ga0134126, IMG submission 96881) | Terrestrial soil microbial communities with excess Nitrogen fertilizer from Kellogg Biological Station, Michigan, USA - KB3-175-2 | ecosystem: Environmental > Terrestrial > Soil > Unclassified ...
CATTACCTGGGCAAGGAGACCGTCCAGAACATTTTGGTCTTCCGCTTCGCCAACGGCATCTTCGAGCCGGTCTGGAACCGGAATTACATCGACCACGTGCAGATCACGGCGGCAGAGTCGATCGGCATTGAGGGTCGCGGGCCATTTTATGAGAAGGCCGGCGCGCTGCGCGATGTGGTGCAGAACCACATGATGGAGCTGCTGAGCTTTATCGGCATGGAACCGCCGTCGAGCTTTGACGCGGAGGCGGTGCGGCGCGAAAAGGTGAAGCTGTGGCAGGCCATCCCAAGTATTCCTGTGCTGAGCGCCGTGCGCGGGCAATACGGACCGGGTATTGTGGATGGGCAAAAAGTGATCGGGTACCGCGACGAGGAGCGGGTCAATCCCGAGTCGGGCACGGAGACGTTCGCCGCGGTGAAACTCGAGATCGAGAACTGGCGGTGGGCGGGCGTGCCGTTTTATCTGCGCGCGGGCAAGCGCCTGAAGAAACGCGCGACGGAAATCACCATCCAGTTCAAGCAGCCGCCGCTGCTGATTTTCAACCGCATGGCGGGCGCGGGGCCATGTGCTGAGATCCAGCCCAACATCATCTCCATCCGCATTCAGCCTGACGACGGCATCGCCCTGCGCTTCGGCGCAAAGGTGCCGAACACGCCAGGTATGGCAGTGTGCCCGGTGAACATGGACTTCGATTACGCGCAGGCGTTTGGGAAATCGCGGGCCACCGGATATGAGCGTCTGCTGCTGGATGCGATGCTCGGCGACCAGACGCTGTTCTCGCATCGCGACGGGGTGGAGGTCAACTGGTCGCTGTATACGCCAATTCTGGAGGCGTGGGCGACCAAGAATCCCGAAGTCTTCCCCAATTACTTTGCCGGGACATGGGGCCCGGATTGTTCGGCTCGCCTGTTGGAGCGCGGCGGGCACCAGTGGCGCAACAAGCTGGGCAAGCCGGAGTAGTGCAGGAATAGGGAACAGCGATAGGCCGCAACCGTTGTCGAACATTCGTGTCTAAGCAATCAATGAAACTACTGCACAGGATCGGCGTGCCCGGATGGCTGGCGATTGCATTGTGCGTGGGCGGTGCGCAGGCTGCAGGGGCACAGGGCGGCCAGTTTACGGTGAGCCAGAACGGGCACGCCGTGGGTACTGCTTCCTACCAGATCGCGCAGGCTGATGGCGGATTCGCATCGAGCTCGACGGTGAAGGTGTCGATGCAGGGGCTGGAGTACGCGCTCTCTAAGACCGAACAGCTCGATGGCGCGCATCACGTGCTGCATGTGGTGCTGAGCGGGGTAGTGAACGGGACCGCAGTCAATGTGATTGGCAAGCCGGATGGCGCCAATTTTCTGCTCAACACTTCTGCCAATGGTCGCGCGTCTACGAGCCGGCTCGACGCTCACGCCAACGCGGTGTTTCTCCCCGATTTCGATCCCGGCGCATTGCAGACTCTGCTGACGCTCGCGGCGGCGCAGAACAATCGCGACCTGTGGGCCATTGTTCCCAAGCAGGCGGGATCAGTGCAGGCCATTCAGCTCGCCACCTATGCCGACGAGCAGGGGACACTAGACGGCAAACCGATCTCCGTGCACCATCTGGTTGCCACAATTGCCGGGGCCGAGACCTACCTCTTCTCAGGCCCCGACGATGAGCTTTTGCAGGCCGAACTTGCGCAGCCGGGATTCGCGCTGGTGCGCAAGGGCTTCGTACTGGCGCCGCCGAAGCGGCCACCGGCTCCGACCGATCACTGATCGTGCCGAGGCCAATCCTCTCGCCCGATTGATCCAAAATCAGATCGCGTTTCCCGCGGCGACGGCCGAGGCCCAGGCCCACTGAAAGTTGAAGCCGCCTAGGTGGCCGGTTACATCGACTGCTTCGCCGATGAAGAAGAGACCGGGAACGGCGCGTGCCTCCATGGTGCGGGCGTTCAGGTCGGCGGTGCTGATGCCGCCGGCGGTGACTTCGGCTTTTTCAAAGCCTTCCGTTCCGACAGGGTGAAATTTCCAATCTCGGAGTTCGCGCTCGGCGGCCTCAAGGGCGGAATTGGACCAGCCCCCGGGCGGGGCCGTTTCGGCGATGTGCTGGGCGAAGCGCTGCGGCATGGCGGCGCGGAGCGCCTGGCGGAAGGCGGTATCATCGCGGCGGGCTCGCGGCTGCAACAGAGGCTCGAGCAAGGACGTTGACGCTTCGGGGGCGAAGTCTATGTGCAGCGGCTCGCCGGGGCGCCAATAGGATGAAGCCTGCAGAATGGCCGGGCCGCTCAGCCCGCGGTGCGTGACCAGCATCTTCTCGTGAAAACGCGGGGTGGGGCGGCGGCTCTGCGGCGGTCCGGCCCAGGCAATCACATCCGTCGATACGCCCGCCAAAGCTGTCCAGGAGGATTCGCTGCCGCCGAGAACGAGCGGGACCAGCGCAGGGCGGGGCTCGACAATGCCCAGGCCGAACTGACGGGCGAGGTCGTGGGCGAGGCCGGTGGCTCCGAGTTTGGGAATGGAGAGGCCACCGGTGGCGACCACAAGCGCCTGCGACGTGAATTCGCCCGCCGCACAGGTTATGGAGAAGGCACCAGACACGCGTTCGACGCGAATGCCGCGAGCGTTGAGGATGATGTCGACCCGGCTCCGCTCGCATTCGGTGAGGAGCATGTCAAGGATGGCGCGGGAGGAGTGATCGCAGAAATACTGACCCAGCGTCTTCTCGTGCCAGGGGATGCGGTAGCGGTTCACCAGTTCAAGAAAGTGCCGCGGTGTGTAGAGGGCGAGTGCGGATTTGACGAAGTGCGGATTCTCAGACAAGAACCGGTCGGGGGCGCAGTGAATGTTGGTGAAGTTGCAGCGGCCTCCGCCGGAGATGAGGATTTTGCGGCCCGGTTGTGCATTGTGGTCCAGCAGGGCCACGTGGCGATTGCGCTGGCCCGCGATGGCAGCGCACATGAGACCGGCGGCGCCGGCCCCGAGGACGATCACGTCATATGCACGCTCGCTGTTTGGGTGCCGGGCGCCATAGGTCGACATAGCTTTCATTGTCTCTGACGGCGCTGGTCGAAATGGAAACGCCCCGCCGGTGGCGAGGCATTTCCAAAGGAGGGCTGCTCGAATGCGCGCTTACCGTTTGACGATCCTCTCCAGCCTGGCGTCAGTCCAGAGGGGAGCGAACAGCTTCTCTTCGTAGACTTTGCCGAGCATGGAGAAGTGTTCGTCGCGCGCGCGCCGCAGGTATTCGAGTGCGCCTTCCATGTTGCCGCGGCGGGCGTAGGCCATGGCGATGAGGTAATCGACGCGCCCGCGCTGTTCGGGGGTGCTGACGCGCACTTGGACGCCGTCCGGAGTGCCGCTGAGAATGTCAGCATTCAATTCAATGGCCCGCGCGTACTCGGTCATGGCGCGGTCCATCTGGCCTAGGCCGGCCCACGCTTCGGCCATGTTCAAATGAGCCGGGGCGTTGGTTTCATCGAGTTCAAGTGCCCTCTTGAGGTAGCGGACCGCCGGGTTGTACTTTTTGTCGAGACAGTTGGCCGCGCCCATGTTGTTGTAGGCGTTCACAAAGCGCGGGTCGTGCTTGATCGCCTGGTTAAACGCCTTCCGTGCTGCCCCGTAGCTGTGCAACTGCAGGTAGGAGATGCCGAGCTTGTTATAAAGCTTGGCGTCATTGGGCGTGGACTTGAGCGCGGTCTTGTAGAAAGCCGCCGCATCGCCAAAGTTTTCGTGGATCCGCGCCAAGTCTCCCTTCAACTCCGCTGCCTGGGCAATCTTGATCTTGTCCGCCACGACCAGATCTCCGGCGAACGGGTCTGATTTCGCGTAGGTGAGCGCGCTCATTGCAACTGCCATCCATCCGATCATCGACATAAGCCCCTTCATGGGTTCCTCCGTTGGCTCGCCGGCCCGGCGTGGAGTCTTTCGGTTGCCGCTCCCTGCCTGCCGCGCGCTTCGAATGTCAGTAGACGGCGGATGCGCGGGGTTCACAACGCTAAGGCTGCTACGCCACCGTTGCGGACCCGTTACCGCACCGGCGTATCGCTGGAAAGTAGCTCAGTGTCAGCAGGTTGCGGTTGGCCGCGATCGGATTCGGAGCGGACGTGCGGCGGGGGTTACGCTGCCGTTACATACGTTGGTCGGCCGCCCGGGATACAGTTACATCCTGCTGGTCGCAAAGAAGTAGCGGTACCATAGGGATCGTTCCACGATGGATGCGCCTATGACGGCTGGAAGCCCAGCGCCGGTGAGCTATGTGGAGGAGCGTGAGGAGCTTGCGGCAGTGCTCCGCTCGCCCGAGTTTGCCCGCGCGCCGAGACTTGCGCAGTTGCTGGAATACCTGTGCGAGAAGGTGTTCAGCGGGGAGACGGCCCAGATCAAGGAGTATTCCGTCGGGGTGGAGTTGTTTGGGCGCGGCGACGGGTTCGACCAGAATGCCGACTCCATTGTGCGGGTGGAGGCCAACCGGCTGCGCAAGCGCCTCGCCGACTACTATTCCGGAGAAGGCGCCACAAATTCGCTGCACATCCATATTCCAGTGGGGCAGTACGTTCCGGTGTTCCAGGCGAGGGTTGTGGGTCCACCTGCCGGGGGCTTGGTTGGCAGTCCCGCCGTGGATGCAAAGCAGGCGCCGCGGAAGCCGGCAAGCGCCGTACTGCGCTGGATGGCAGTTGCCGGAGTGACCGCGGTTGTCGTGGTTATTGTGGCTGCGGTGGTCTGGGTGCGGGGGCGCGGCGCGCGGAAGGCGGAGCCGGTGGCGGTGAGTTCGCCGCTTTCGCTGGCCGATGCCGGCATCGGCGTACCGCTGGGCGATGAGGTGCGAATCCTTTGCGGCGAGTCGCGCAGCCTGGTGGATCACGCAGGAAAGCTGTGGAGCGCTGACACGGATTTCACCGGTGGGGCGGCGGTGAAGAGCGACGTGACTCACATTTGGCGCACCCAGAATCCGACGTTTTACCGCACCAGCCGGCAGGGCGATTTCCGCTATGACGTGCCACTGAAACCCGGCATCTATGAACTGCGGCTGCACTTTGCCGAGACCGAGTACGGGCCGGAGTCGACGGGGACTGGGGCGGAGGGCAACCGCATCATGGCGGCGCGCGTGAATGGACGCACTGTTCTGTCTGGCTTCGATGTTGCCGCCGACGCGGGGGCCAGCCGAACCGCCGACGTGAAGGTCTTCCCCAACCTTGGACCGGCGGCTGACGGGAAATTGCATCTCGAGTTCGCGGGCGAGCAGGGCAAGCGGGCCACGCTTTCGGCTATCGAGATCCTGCCCGGGGAGCGCGGACGAATCCGCCCCATCAGGGTGCTGGCGCGGCAGACACCTTACTACTCCAATGACAGCCAATGGTGGAGCCCGGACAACTACTTTGAAGGCGGACAACTGGCCACCTATACGTCGCCGGTGAACGGGACTGACGACCAGGAATTGTATGAGTCTGAGCGCTGGGGGAACTTCTCCTATGCCATTCCGGTGGCGCCGGGGCGGTACGCGGTGACGATCTATTTTGCCGCACGACACGGGGACTGGCCGCCGTCGACGGAGGGCGGAGTTGGGGCGCCGCATGTCTTCGATGTTTACTGTAACGGCAAGGTGCTGCTGAAGGACTTCGACCTTGCCCGCGAGGCGCGACAGAACGACGTGGTCATGCGTCGAGCCATGGGGCTCGAGCCAAATGCACAGGGCAAGCTGGTGCTGAACTTCGTTCCCGTCAGAGGCTATGCCACGGTCACCGGGATTGAGGTCGTTGCTCAATAAGGGGTGCGGGGCCGAAGCGCTCGCGCACAAGTGACAGAGCTTCTGAGGCGGTAGTGAGGGCGCCTTCGAGCTGCGCGTCTTCGGCGGCCTGCAGCATCTTCTTGAACAATGGACCGGGCGCGTAGCCGGCAGCGATGAGATCGCGGCCGGTGACGAGCGGCTTGGGCCGGACATCCTCCTCAGGCATCGAGTGGTAACGCTCGTCGACAAAGTTGTAGATGTCGAGGTTGGCGTGCGCCGCCATGCAGTCCATTTTGTGCAGGGCCAGGTGCTCCTCGAAGCATGGCAACCGAAAAAACCGCTTGAGCGTGGAATCCTTCATGCGCGGCGCGTCGGCAAAGCGCATGTGGTTCTCGATCAGGGCGAGAATCTGGCGCGTGTCCTCATTCGAAAAGCGGAATCGGCGGCAGATGTCCGCACCAATGGCCACGCCGACCTCAACGTGTCCGTCGAAGCGAATGCGGTCGGGTGCGACGCGGAAGGTGGGCGGCTTGCCGACGTCGTGCAGGAGCGCGCCCCAGGCCAGGGAGCAGGGGGCGCCGGGCTCGAGCTGTTCGAGCAGCTTGAGCGTGTGGATGAAGACATCGCCTTCGGGATGGAACTGCGGCGGCTGCTCGACTCCTTTCATTTTGGCGATTTCGGGAAGGACCTGGGCGAGCAGGCCAGTCTCGTCCAGTAGCTCAAAGGCGCGCTTGGCGCGGCCCTCGGTGAGCATTTTGGTCAGTTCGTCGCGGACGCGCTCGCGGCTGACGGAGTGAATGCGCGGGGCGAGAGCGCAGATGGCGGCGTGGGTGGCAGGTTCGAGCTTGTAGTCGAACCGGGCGGCGAAGCGAACGGCGCGCAGCAGGCGGAGCTGGTCTTCTTCAAAGCGGCGGCGGGGCTCGCCAATGGCGCGGATAACGCCGGCATCGAGGTCGGCGAGGCCGTTGACGTGGTCGAGTACAGAAGCGCGGAGTTCCGCGGGGGCTAAAGCCCCGATCATTCTAGAGGCGCTTGCGGCACCCTTCGGCAAGCTCAGGGCAGGCTCAAAGTCGTGCCCTGGCACGGGATTACTCCTCCTCGTGAAGCTCTCGTCAAAGTGCAATCGGGTGGGATCGAGGAGCAGGCCGTTGATGGTGAAGTCGCGGCGCTGGACGTCTTCTTCAGGGCTGGTGGTGTAGCGGACGGCGTCGGGGTGGCGGCCGTCGGAGTATGCGGCGTCGGAGCGGAAGGTTGCGACCTCGGTCACGGAGTAGCGGGGACCCGAGTCGGGGGCGTCTTCAAGCGGCGGAATCTCGTCGAGAGTTTCGTCGGCAACGAGAACGACGCCAAAGTGAGCGCCGACGGCGAACGTACGCGGGAACAGGTCGAGCACGATGTCGGGTGTGGCGGAGGTGGCCACATCGTAGTCGACGGGATCGCGGCCGAGCAGCAGGTCACGGACGCATCCGCCGGCGAATAGCGCCTGGTGACCCGCAGCGCGCAAGGCTTCGACAATGCGCAGGGCAGCTTCGAATTGGCGCGAGAGCGCGGGCATTGATTCTATTCTCGTCCTCCACCAGTGCTGGGATGCAAGGACGGGTAAACTTGAGGTTATGTCTCCCGGTCTGATCCTCGGCATTGAGAGCTCGTGCGATGAAACGGCGGCGGCCGTGGTGGAACGCGGGGCGCGAACGCTTTCGTCGGTGGTGGCTTCGCAGATTGCCACGCATGCGCGGTATGGCGGAGTGGTGCCGGAACTGGCCAGCCGCGAGCACCTGCGGGCCATTGTGCCGGTAGTGCGGGCGGCGATGGCCGAGTCCGGCGTGGGATTTGAAGACCTGGACGCGATTGCCGTGACGTCGGGACCAGGACTGGCAGGGGCGCTGCTGGTGGGCATCACGTTTGCCAAGGCGCTGGCGTTTGCGCGCGGATTGCCGGTGATCGCGGTCAATCACCTGGAAGGGCACATTCATGCAGTGCTACTGGAGGAGCGGCAGGGTTCGCGAGAACGTGCCGAAGAACAACCGCAGATCCTTCGGCTCCCTTCTGTCGCTCAGGATGACAAGTTCTTATCGGGTCACAAGGATGAGCATTTAGCTCAGAATGACAAGTTCACGGACGATGAGGCGGCGCTGGCGCTGGTGGTTTCGGGCGGGCACACGCATCTGTATCTGGCGGAGCCGGCGCATGGATCCTGGCGCTATCGATTGATTGGGCGGACGCTCGACGATGCAGCGGGCGAAGCTTACGACAAGGTGGCGAAGCTCCTGGGGCTGGGGTACCCGGGCGGGCCGTGGATCGATGCGATGGCGCGCTTCGGCGATGCGAAGGCGGTGCCGTTCTCGTTCGCGCAGATCAAGACCAAGGCACATCTACAGGGCAAGGCTCCGCGGACCAAGGCGGCGAAGACCGCGCCTATCGAGGAACTCGATCCCCACTTTCTGTTCTCGTTTTCCGGGATCAAGACGGCGGTGCTGCGGCACGTGGAGCTGAATGGGCTGCGGGGAGCTATTGACGAGAGGATTGCCAAGGTGCTGGCCGGGGCGCGCCCCCCGAAGACGAAGGCAGAGGCGCTGGAATTGGCCCCCCAGCCTGTGCTGGATACGATTGCGAGTTTTCAGCATGCGGTAGTGGGCGACTTGCTGAAGAAGACGTTTGCCGCGGCGGAGGCGCTGGGGACCAATCGCATCCTCGTAACAGGCGGCGTGGCCGCCAATCGCGAGCTGCGGGAGCGGTTCACGACAGAAGCGGCGCGGCGCGGCGTGCGGGTGGCGTTTCCGACGCCGGCGATGTCGACCGATAATGCGGCAATGATTGCGGCGGCTGCGTGGCCCAGGTTTATGGCGCGCGAGTTTGCTGAAAGCGCGCTGTCGGCGGATCCCTCGCTGGCGCTGGGCGTATAGGCGCGCTGGCTGCTATCTTCCACTGCTAGAATCAGAAAGGCTCGATTCGGGCCGATTTTCCGCAGGTTCCCTGGATCGCATGACCGTTCGCCTTTTCAACACACTTTCAGGACAGATCGACGAGCTGGCGCCTTCCGACGGCAACGAGCTGCGGATGTATGCCTGCGGACCCACGGTATACGACTACGGCCACATCGGGAACTTCCGCACGTTTCTGCAGGTGGATGTGCTGCGGCGATTCCTGAAGCTCACCGGCATGCGCCTGCGTCATGTCATGAACATCACCGACGTGGACGACAAGATCATTCGCAATGCAGCGGCGGGCGGCATCTCGATCGGCGAGTACACACCGAAGTACGTCGACGCCTTCTTCGAGGACCTGGACTCGCTGCGCGTGGAACGGCCTGAGATCATTGCACGCGCGACAGAACACATTCCGCGCATGGTGAAGCTGATCCAGCAGCTTGAGGCCGCGGGCGCGGCGTACAAGACGGAAGACGGAAGCTGGTATTTCCGGCTGAGGTCTTTTCCCGAGTACGGAAAGCTGAGCAAGAAAGACCTGAGCGGCATGGAAGACGGCGCGCGCGTGGATGTGGACGAGTACGAGAAGGACTCGGCGCGCGATTTTGCCCTGTGGAAGGCGACCAAGCCAGGCGAAACGAGCTGGGATACAGCGATCGGGCGGGGGCGGCCGGGCTGGCACATCGAGTGTTCCGCCATGTCGATGGAGTTTCTTGGCGACAGCTTCGACCTGCACGCGGGCGGCGAAGACCTCATGTTTCCGCACCACGAGAACGAGATTGCGCAGAGCGAGACGGTGACACACAAGCCGCTGGCGCGGCATTGGTTTCACGTGCGTTTCCTGCTGGTGGATGGACGCAAGATGTCGAAGAGCGAGGGGAATTTCTACACCCTGCGCGACCTGCTGCTCAAGGGTTACAAGGCTTCTGCGATCCGGCTGGCGCTCATCTCGGTGCCGTATCGGCATCAATTCAATTTCACTTTCGATGGAGTGGCCGATGCCACCGCGGCCATTGACCGGCTTCGGACGTTCAGCCAGCGGCTCACGCAGGGCAACTTCGCGGACGGGCGGAACGCCGAGATCCAGGATCACGCGGCGAAGGCACGGACGGAGTATTTTGCCGCGCTGGGTAATGACTTGAATACGGCGGAGGCGCGCGCGCCGATCTTCGACCTGGTGCGGGCGTCGAATACAGCCATGGATCAGGGGCAGTTCTACGCTGATGATCGCGATGCGGTGCTTGGAGTGCTGGCCGACTTCGATGCGGTGTTTTGCGTGATCGAGGATCGCGATGCGGAGCCGACTCGGCGCGCCCTGGAGTGGGCGGAGCAGTCTGGCCGTTTGGCCGACGTGGCGCCGGAATTGCTGGCGCGGGTTGCGCTAAGTGACCAGGAGATTGAGAACCTGGTGGTGGAGCGCACGAAAGCGAAGAAGATGCGGAACTTCGCGCGCGCCGATACGATTCGCAAAGAACTGGCGGAAAAGGGCGTGGTGATCGAGGATTCTAAAGACGGGGTGCGGTGGAAGCGGAAGTAAATCAGCCCTCAGCCTTCATGCCGGTTTCTTGCCGCTAGATAGTAGCCTCTGAACCAGCACAGCGAGTATTCTCAAGCCGTCGGAACCTATACATCGAGTGCAGGGAGAGCTGCAGAGGTCAACTCATATGGAAGCGAACGAAGCGCACGAATTGCAGGAGCACGCCGAGCATGGGGCGCATGATACGTCGATGCGCCCGGTGGCGTTCACCATGAGCCTGCTGGCCGTGCTGGTGGCGGTTGCGACGGTGTTGGGGCATCGTACCCACACCGAGGCGGTGCTTGACCAGAACAGGGCCACCGATCAGTGGAATGAGTATCAGGCCAAGAAGATCCGGTCCTACAATACGGCGCTTGAATCGCAACTGCTTGCCGTGGTGAGCGTGGCGGACAAAGATAAAGCGGCCAAGGCGATTCAGACGAATGCCGATCACCAGGCAAAGTGGAATCAGGATCTGGATGAAATCCAGAAAGAGGCGCGAAAGCTGGAAGACGAGGTCAAGCTGGATGAACGCAAAGCCAGCCGCTTCGATCTGGGCGAGGCGCTGCTGGAGATCGGGCTGGTGGTCACCAGCGTTACGCTGCTCACGCGCAGGCGATCGTACTGGTTTCTGGGAATGGTGTTCGGCGCCGCCGGTGTGATTTCGGCCTGCGCGGCATTCCTGGTTCATTGAGGCAAATGCGGCGTGGATGGCGACGACCAGTGCATTCGGGCGGTGTTAAACTGGCGGCCATGAGATTCGCCGAACACCATCCGGTATTGTCCATTCTGGTGTTGCTGGTGGCGGCGTGCGCCCTGCAGGCGCAGTCCGTCGCGGTGACTCACACCTCGCAGGAATTGGGATTCAGTTTCACCGTTCCGGCAGATTGGCAGGTGATGGACACCAGTGCCGCGGCCAAGGAACAGGCTCGACAGAGCGCGCAAAGCGAGGATGACAAGAAGGGGCTGGCGTGCGTGGAGGTGGGCCTGACGGCGCGCCATGGCACTCCACCGTCGAGGATGACCGAGGCGGCGCTGCCGTTCGACTGCTTCGGTCAGAAGATGTCGCAAGCTGACCTGCCGGGCTTCGCCAACAGCGCATCGGCGGGCCTTGAGCAGAACTTCGATCTAGGCGATCCGATCTATGGTTCCTACTCACTGGGGTCGCATCCGTTCTGGATCGAACGCGTGCGTGGTTCCGTCAAGGGCGAGACCGGGATGCCGTATACCATCGAAATCGCCTGCAGCATGACGAAGAAGGCCGCCGTGTGCTGGATGACCATGGCCGCCGACGAGGCTTCGCTGAAGACGTTTGAGCAGGTGCCCGTTTCACTGGATGGTGAGGAGGCTACGGCGCTGGTTCCGGCGAACGCATTCGACAAGAAGCCGTCCTGAACCGTGGCCGGGGCACCTCAGGCCTGGCGTAGTTGGGTGGGTGGCGGGAGCTGCTCGACCCGGATGGGTGGCACGCCGACAATCTCGTACGTTCCGGATGCGATGCCGATGCCTGCGCCTTCAAGGCCGGCGAGGATGTCGCGGCTGATGCAGTCCTTCAGCCCGCGGATGTCGTGGGTGCCGCAAAGGAAGCGCACCGCCAGTTCCACCCAGTTATCGGTAATACGCAGGTAGACGCGCGGCGCGATTTCGGCGGCTTCAATGAAGAACTCGCGCTTCAGGCGCTCAAGTTCCGGCTTGGCGAGATTTGCGATGTCGGTGGTGTGACGGCGGACCGAGTCAAGAATGATTTGCTCGGCGCGATTGCGGTCGTCCTTGAACGAGATGGGCACCTGCATCTCCTCCCACATATAGGGGAAGTCGCGCGTGAAGTTATACACGGGCTTTTCGAAAATCTCGGCATTCGAAATGGTCACGATGCGCCCCGAGTACTGCCGGCTCTGCACCCACATGCCGGGGTCGTCCTGCTGCACGGCGGGCGGTTCGCCCATCTCCATGATCACGGTCTGGATGAAGTTCAGCGAGATGACGTCGCCGCGCACGCCGCCCATGCTGATGCGGTCGCCGATGTTGAACGTTTTGCCGCGCAAGATCACGAAGTACCCGGCGAAGCTGGTGACAACCTTCTGCATGGCGAAAGCGAGACCTGCTCCGACCAGCCCGGCGCCCGTAGCCAGGCGCGTGGGGTTATCGAACCAGATGGACAGCAGCCCTATAACGGTAACGAGGAACAGGACAAGGCTGATGCCCTGGCCGGTCCAGAAGGCGACCTTCTGACGGTTGCCGCCGAACCGATGGGCGATGAGGGTGAGTGCCTTTCCGACGAGGTACAGGACCACGATCAGCGCTACGGTGAAGAGCAGCTTGTGGGCGTTGTTGGCATCAAAGCCGAGAAGCTTGACGCCGCCGATTTGCAGGTTCTGGTTGGGGCCAACCAACTGGATGAACGGTCCAGCCATGGTGAATTGGATGCCGGAGCAGTGCGGCCGAGTGAACGGCCAGTCGGGGATTCACGAACGAGACCGGTGAGGTGCGGCCAGTCGATCCAGAGCGTGAGTGGAACCATCGTGCAACAGGTCCTGGGTAGGTTCACGGCAATTCCCGTATTGTCGCAACTCGACGGACTGTCTGATAGCGTGGAGACGAATTTTTCTGAGTGGATTGGGGGACCGGCGGACAATCCTTCGGGATGCAAGGCCTTGATGGCGAGCGTGGAAACTGGCGTGGTATCCTGCACCCAAGCGGGGTTTGCATGCAGAGGCACGATTTCAGCGGAGCTATCCTTCCGGCGAAGCGGCGCTGGTCGGGCTCGCGTGCGCGCTGCATCTGCCCGCGGCGGCACCTGAGAGTGCTGCCCACCCGCACTCGACCTAGCCTCTTCGGCGGCGACTAGCTCCAGGACCGCCGAAGATCCTCGCCTGCACGCGGGTTCGTCCGAACCCGGAACGTTGAACGGCCCTTTCCCTGGGCCCGTGGCCTTGCTTCCCTCCGTTCTTGCCAAGCCGGCCGCACAACCATCGAGGAGACTGAAATGACCAAGCAGGAAATGCATGCCAAGTACGGGCCGAAGCTGGTGACGCCGCTGCCGGGACCGAAAGCCCAGGCCGCCGTTCAGGCCGATGACCGTTTGATTTCGCCGAGCTACACCCGGTCGTATCCGCTGGTGGCCCGACGCGGACGCGGCGTTCGCGTGGAGGACGTGGATGGCAACGAGTTTCTGGACTTCGCCGCCGGCATTGCCGTGACATCGACCGGCCACTGCCATCCCGAGGTGGTCGCAGCCATCCAGAAGCAGGCTGCGGAACTCATCCATATTTCAGGCACGGATTTTTACAACGAGCCGTTGACCGAATTGGCAGAGCGGCTGTCCGCCGTGGCACCCATGGCTGGGCCGCATCGCTTCTTCTATGGCAACTCCGGCGCTGAGGCCATTGAATGCGCCATCAAGCTGGCGCGCTATCACACGGGGCGGCAGAACATCATTGCCTTTCTTGGGGCGTTCCACGGGCGCACGATGGGTGCTCTTTCCCTCACGGCGTCGAAGCCGCAGCAGAAGCGCAGGTTTGCGCCGCTGATGCCCGGTGTGACCCACGTGCGGTATCCGTACGCATACCGCGGGTGCACGGGCGGGCCGCAGGAGGAAGAGGCGTTTGCTCTCGGCTGTGCGCGGTACATAGAAGAGAAGCTGTTCAAGACCATCCTGCCTCCGGAGGAAGTCGCGGCCATCTTTGTCGAGCCCATTCAGGGCGAGGGCGGGTACGTGGTTGCTCCCACCAACTTCCTGCAGGAGCTACGCGCCATCTGCGACCGCCACGGCATCCTGCTGGTTGCCGACGAGGTGCAGTCGGGCGCTGGGCGGACGGGCAAGTGGTGGGCTATTGAGCACTCGGGCGTGGAGCCTGACATCGTCTGCATGGCGAAGGGGATTGCCAGTGGGATGCCGCTGGGGGTGTGCATGAGCCGGGCAGAAATTATGGACTGGGTGCCGGGTTCGCACGCGTCCACGTTCGGCGGCAACCCGATTTCCATCGCTGCCGCTCTGGCTACGATCGACGTGCTCGAACGCGAGGGTGTGGCCAATGCCGGCCGTGTCGGCGCGCTCATGCTGGACCGCTTGCAGACCTGGAAAAGCAAACATCCCCTGGTGGGGGATGTGCGGGGCCGGGGCCTGATGATTGGGATCGAGCTAGTGAAAAACAAGGACACACGCGAGCCGGCCACGGCTCTCCGTAACCGATGGGAAACGCTGGTTTTCGAGCGCGGGCTCATGGTGCTGGGCTGCGGCGAGACATCCCTCCGGCTATGCCCTCCGCTGGTGCTCACCGAGGAGGAGGCGATGGTGGGACTTGACATCCTCGAGGAAGCTCTCTCTGAGGTCGAAAAAGAACATGCGCACGCCACGGAGCTTGCGCCCGCCCATGCCTGACGGACTGTGCGGCGGGGCCGAGGGGTCCCGCCACACCGGATTGACGCTCCTCTGCCCGACCCCTATAATCCGAACAGTTCCTGTCGATCTGTGAGTCCGAGTCTTTTCCTGCCTGTACCCCCCCGGTGCAACGCCTGAACAAAAAGATTCAACCTCAGGCAGAAAGCGGCTCCGTGGTGAACTCCATGTGCCAGCGGCGGGAAGCCAGAAGGAGTTTTTCAATCGCATGAATCGTGTTTCCGTATTCGCCGCTGTACTGGCCTCGGGTTTTGCCTTGAGTGCCGCCGCCCAAACCCCCGCCTCAACCACCTCGACCGCGGCACCCAAGGTTGCGGTAATTGCGTTCCAGGCGGCCGTGACCTCCACGAACGAGTTCCAGCGCGATTTCGGCGATCTGCAGAAGAAATTCGAGCCCCAGCGCACGCAGCTCAAAGGCCTGAGCGATGAGGTGGAGACGCTAACCAAGCAGCTCCAGAGCCAGGGGGCAACCCTGAGCGATGCCGATCGCGCCGCGAAGGCGAAAACCATCGACGAGAAGAAAAAGCAGGCACAGCGTATTGCCGAGGACGCTCAGAACGATTACCAGCAGGCCATGCAGGATACGTTCGGCAAAGTTGCGCAGAAGGTGGACGGAGTCCTGAACGCCTACGCCAAGGAGCAGGGTTTCACGGTCGTGATTGACGCCACCGAGAATCAGCAGCAGGCCCCCCTGGTGCTTTATGCGGCGCCTTCGAGCGATATCACCAAGGCAGTTGTGGACGCCTACAACGCGAAGTCGGGCGTGCCCGCGCCTCCGCCCGCAGTTCCGGCCGCTCCCAAACCGGCTGCAGTTCGGCCCTCGGCTCCCAAGGGCCCGGCCTCGAAGTAACACTGCCGCAGCAAGAGACTGGGCCGCTCTTTCGGGGGCGGCCCACCTCTTTTTGGCGCTCGTGCCGGATGAAAAACGACGGCGGCCGTCGAGTCGTTTCGGGTTGTTATTGGCGTGTTTTCGCAGGTTTGACGCTCCGCTGAGCCGTCCCTATAATCCTTCCTAGTTCCCGGTCCTCTCCTTTCTGCTTCTTCTGCCCCGCCGGTTCCGGTGAAGGGAATTTCCAGCGAAGAAGAAAGATGTCTGAAGACGGGCAGAGCCTGCTTTCGCGCTGCGCACGGAGGCGTCTAAACAGGAATCCATAAGGAGATTTCAAGCAAATGAAGCGCTCGATTGTACTTCCTGTCGTACTCTTCTCCGGTTCTGCGCTCTTTGCCGGCGCGCAGGCGCCCGCGGCGCACCCCGCCGGCGCGGCTCCCGCAACGGCGGCCTCCCCTGCAGGTCCCGGCAAGATCGCGGTGATCGCGTTTCAGGTTGCGGTAGGCCAGACCAACGAGTTCCAGCGGAACTTCGCCGATCTGCAGAAGAAATGGGACCCCAAGCGCCAGGAACTGAAGAAGCTCAGCGACGATGTCGACGCATCCACCAAAGCATTGCAGACTCAGGGCACGACGTTGACGGATGCCGAGCGGGCCAGCCGCGCCAAAGCGATCGACGACAAGAAGAAGCAGCTTGACCGCTCCGCCGAAGACGCGCAGAACGACTTCCAGCAGGAACTCCAGGAACTGTATTCGGGAACGGCTACGAAGGTCTACGACGTTCTCTCGACCTATGCGAAGGAGAATGGCTACACGCTGGTTCTGGATGTGGCCGGCCAGCAGACGCCGATCCTTTATGCGCTGCAGTCGACGGACATCACCAAGGCGATCGTGGAGGCATA
>Ga0134126_10005193_pt1 | contig 16265 bp, 14 predicted proteins | sample KB31752_FD_96881 | JGI IMG/M metagenome (GOLD analysis project Ga0134126, IMG submission 96881) | Terrestrial soil microbial communities with excess Nitrogen fertilizer from Kellogg Biological Station, Michigan, USA - KB3-175-2 | ecosystem: Environmental > Terrestrial > Soil > Unclassified ...
ATCGCCATCATCAACCCGCTGTGGCTGTTGAAGAGCCTGGCCAATCTGGTGCTCTACTTCCTCAGTCTGCGCCTCGGCGCCCAGGGACCCAACGCCAACATCTGCATGAGCGGCGCGGGCGGCACCATGGCCATCGGCGAGGCTTACGAGGCTGTTCGCCAGAACCGCGCCGACCTGGCGGTGGCGGGCGGCTACGAGTCGCTGCTCGACGAGGAGCGGCTGGAGAGCTTCGAGCCCAGCGGCCTGCTCTATCTGGGCAATGGCGAAGCCACCCGCGCCAGCCGTCCCTTTGACCGCGACCGGGCGGGGTTCGTGGCGGCCGAAGGCGCGGCCTTCGTCGTACTGGAAGAGCGCGAACACGCCCGCGCGCGCGGCGCGCGGGTGTATGGCGAAATCCGCGGCTATGGCTGCGCCTCCAGCGGGCTGGCGGGCCACAACACCGAAAGCGCGGCCGCCTATGAAGGCGCCATGGAAGCCGCCCTGGCCGACGCCCGTCTCGATGCCTGGAACCTGGGCGGCATCTTCGCCCACGGCCTCTCCACTCCGGCCAGCGACCGTGCCGAAGCGGAGGCGCTGGCGCGGCTGCTCACCGCCCGCGCCGCCTACACCCCGGTAACCGCGGTCAAGAGCCTGACCGGCAACCTGCTGGCCGGTTCCGGACCGCTCGAGGTCATCGCCGCCCTGGGCGCCCTCGGCGCGGATGGCTTCCTGCCCCCCATCCTCAACTGCGAGCACCCCGACCCCGATCTGGGCCTCGACTAAGTGCGCGGCAGCGCCCGCGCCGGCAGCTTCCGCAACCTGCTGCTCAACGCCGCCGGGTTGGGCGGCACCACCGCCAGCCTGGTGGTGGACCGGGGCGCGGCGTGAGGCGGCTCGAAGGTCAGGCGATTTTGGTGACCGGCGGCAGCCGCGGCATCGGTCGCGCCGTCGCCCTGCGCGCCGCCGCCGAGGGCGCGCGCGTGGGGGTCAACTACCGCTCCGCCGCCGCCGAAGCCGAAGCCGTGGTCGGCGAGATCGTGGCCGCCGGCGGCGTCGCGGTGGCGCTGGCCGGCGATGTGAGCCAGGCCGCGGCCGCCCAGGCGCTGGTCGAGACGGCCCGCGAAAAGCTCGGCGGCCTCGACGGATTGGTCAACAACGCCGGCATCGTGCGCGACAACCTGCTGTTGGGCATGGAGGAAGAGGAGTGGACGGCGGTGCTGGCCACCAACCTCACCGGCATGTTCCACTGCTGCCAGGCGGCCGCCAAAATCATGGTGCGGCAGCGGCATGGCCGCATCGTCAATCTCTCCTCCTCCGCCGGCGAACGCCCCAACCGCGGTCAGGTGAACTACGCTGCCGCCAAGGGCGGCGTCAACGCGCTCACCAAGGCCCTGGCCCAGGAACTGGCCCCCCGCAACATCACCGTCAACGCCGTCGCGCCGGGCATGATCGAAACCGAAATGAGCGCCGGCGTGCGGGCTCTGGCCGCCGACCAGATCCTGGCGGCGATCGCCCTGCGCCGCTATGGACAACCGGAGGAAGTCGCCGCCGCGGTGGCGTTTCTGTTGTCTCCCGAAGCCGGCTACATCACCGGCCACATCCTGCATGTGGACGGAGGGCTGCGGGCGTGAGCGCCGCCTCCTCCGGCCGGCGGGTGGCGGTCACCGGCCTGTCGGCTTTCGCTCCCGGCCGCGCCACCATGGACCCGGTGGCCGTCATCGCCCAACCGCGCCGGCTGCGCGCCATGCACCGCAGCTATCAGTTGGGCACGGCGGCGGCGGCGCTGGCCCTGCGCCAGGCGGGACTCGACAACAGCGACGCGGTGGCCCGCGCCTGCCCGCCGGAGCGGGCCGGCATTGCCGCCGCCCTTCCCGACGTCTCGCCCATCACCGCGGACCTCCTGCAGTTGCTCGCCGCCGTCGGCCCCACGCTGGACACCGCCGCCGGATGGCAGCAGTTTGCCGAGTTGGGCCTGCATCAGCTGCATCCGTTCCGGCGGCTCTCGTTATTGGCCAATCTGGCGGCCGCCCACACCTCGCTGCTGTTTGACCTGCAAGGGCCGAGCTTTACCTTTACCTCCGGCGGCATCGCCGGCTTGCAGACGCTGAGCGAGGCCTACTGGACCCTGCACGGCGGGCAGGCGGACCTGATGGTCTGCCACGCCGCCTCGGCGCCCGAACAGGAGTTTGCCGCCGTGCCCGCGGGTGAGTTCGCCGCCGGCGTGGTGCTGGAAGACTGGGAGCAGGCCGCCGCTCGCGGCGCGCGACCGCTGGCGGAACTCACCGTCGGCGCCGCCATGGACGCCGCGCTACCCCCCATCGCCGGCTCCCCGGCCCAGACCCTGGTGGCGGCGGTGGACCGGCTTTCCGCGGGCGGCGTGGTCTCGCTCGACGCCCTGACCGCGACCCCGTTTCTGGAGCGTTCGGCGTGAGCTGCTGGATCACCGGCGCGGGCGCCATCTCGCCCCTCGGCACCGGCATGGCCGCCCACCAGGCGGCGGTGGCCGCCGGTCGCGGCGGCATCGGCGCCATCACCGCTTTCCCCGCCCAGGGATTTCCCATCGCCTGTGCCGGCGAGGTGCGTGACGCCACATTGCCCTCCGGCTCCGCCCGCCCGGAAGCCATGGCGCAGCGCGCCCTGGAGGAAGCGCTTCTCTCCGCCGGACTGGACGGCGCCGCTCCCGATCCCCGCCGCGCCCTGGCGTTCGCCATCGGCAAGCCCACCCTCGAGTTGGTCCCCCTGGCGCGCCGCAGCCTCGGCATCGCGCAGCCTCAGGCCCTGGCCGCCGCCCATCCCGAGATGGAGCGCGAGCGCGCCCACTGGGACATGCCCGCGCTGCTCGACCGTCTGGCCGCGCGCGCCGGCGCCGCCGGCCCGCGCTATGCCTGCTACACCGCCTGCGCCAGCGGCAACGATGCCCTGGGGCTGGGCCTGCGGCTGATCGAGCGCGGCGCGGCGGATGTGGTCATCACCGGCGGCACCGATGCCCAGGTGCATCCGCTCAGCCTGCTGGAATTTGAACTCCTCTCCGCTCTTTCCCATGGCCCGGCCGACAATGCCTGCCGCCCTTTTGATCGCAACCGTACCGGTTTTGTGGTGGGCGAGGGTGCGGCAGTGGTGGTGCTCGAATCGGAAGCCCACGCCCGCCGCCGCGGCGCGTCTCCACGCGCCGTACTCTCCGGGTATGGCAGCTCGATGGACGCATTCGGCTTGACCAAGTGCCATCCCCAGGGTCGCGGCGCGGCCCAGGCCATGCGCGCCGCTCTGGCCGACGCCCAACTGCCGGCCGACGCGCTGGACTACCTCAACGCCCACGGCACCGCCACCGTGCTCAACGATCAGGCCGAGGCCGCCGCCATCCAGCAGGTGTGGGGCGCGGCTGCCGGGCGCCTGCCGGTGAGCTCGACCAAGGCCATGACCGGACATCTGCTCACCGCCGCCTCCGCGCTCGAAGCCGTCCTCACCCTGATCGCGCTCGAACAACAGATACTGCCCCCCAACCTCAATTTCCAGAACCCCGATCCCGACTGCCGCCTGCACATCATCACCGAACCGCGGCCGGCGCGGGTGCGCGCCGCCATGAGCAACGGCTTCGGCTTTGGCGGGCAAAATGCCAGCATCATCCTCACCCAGGCCGGCGCCGCATGAACCTCGATACCGTCTTTGGCTTTGTTGACCACCACTTCCTGCGCTCCACCGAGAGCCGGGTCAAGATCGCCCGCCACCTCTCGCGCTCCACTGTCGAGCATCTGCAGCGGGTGAAGTTCCGCATCCTGGTGAAACACCTCGCCAGGAACTCCCCTTTTTACAAACGCAAGTTTCGCGAGCTGGGCATCAACCCCCATAAGGTCCGCAGCCACGCCGACCTGGGCGACTTCTTCACCACCGCCGACGACCTGCGCAACAACCCCATTGAGGATTTCCTCTGCGGCCGCCCGGAGTTCGGCTTCGAAACCACCGGCACCAGCATGGGCGTCAATAAGCGGGTCTACTTCAGCTACCGCGAGATGGTCGAGTACGGCCGCGACGGCGCGGTGGGGATGTGGGGCCTGGGCATGCGCCCCGACGACATCGTGGCCGACGGCTTCGATTACTCCTTCTGGAACGCCCCCTTCACCGCCTTCTACACCATCGAGGCCATGAAGGCCTTCCATGTCATCGGCGCCTTCGTCGAGCCGCGCGAATTCTACGAGCGCATCCGCACTTATAAGCCGACCGTCATCATGGGCGTGCCCACCCACGTCGTTCGGGTGACGGAAGTGGCCGAGCAGGAGGGCGTGTGGCCGGTGAAGTTCCTGCTGCTGGGCGGCGAAAACCTGAGCGAGCGCACCCGCCGCTACGTGGAGGGCGTGTGGGGCGCGAAAGTCTACCTCAGCTACGGCCAGACCGAGGCCTTCGGGGCCAATGGCATCGAATGTCCCGACAAGGGTGGCTACCACATGAGCGATCTCAGCCTGGTCAATGAGATCGCCGGTCAGGATGAGGAAGGCTACGGTGAGCTGACCTACTCCACCCTCAACCGCCAAGTCATGCCCTTGCTGCGCTACCGCTCCGCCGACATCACCCGCTGGGCCACCGACGGCGACTGCAACTGCCTGCTGAGTGTCATGCCGCGTATCGCCAAAATCGTCGGCCGCAGCGACGAGCTGATCAACTGCTCCATGGGCAACATCAGCCCCTACTGGTTCGAGGAGATGCTGCGCGACATCCCCACCATCACCGATGACTGGCAGGTGATCGTGCGCCGCGGCGAGCGCGACGACCGCATCGAGTTCCATATGGAGCTGCTGCCGGGCGCCACGCAGGCGCAGGTGCAGGAGCATCTGTTCCGCAACATCCAGGAGCGCTTCCCCGATTGCTGGCGCTACTACACCAAGAAGTTCTTTGACTTTGACTTCCGCTACCATCCCCCCCGCACCCTCAGCGGCGGACGGAAACTGCGGCGCTTGATTGACGCCCGCGCCAAGGCGTGGGGCGAATAGGAGACAATACCCATGCAAGCCACCACCAAACTGGAAAAGACTCATTGGCCGATTCTCACCGCCGATGACCGCGCCGCCGTGCTGCGCGTGCTGGATCGTGGCATCCTCTGGGCGCAGACCCGGCCCGAGGGCCTCTATGCCCCGGAGCAGTCGGCGCTGGAGCAGGAGTTCGCCGCCTTCATCGGCGTCAAGCACGCCCTGGCGGTCAACGGCGGCACCGCCGGACTGCACATGGCGCTGGTGGCGGCGGGGGTGGAACCCGGCGATGAGGTCATCACCTCCGCCTTCTCCTTCCTCGCCACGCCGGCGGCCGTGCTCCACGCCGGCGCCAAGCCGGTGTTCGTGGACATTGATCCCCGCACCTTCAACATGGACCCGGCGCTGATCGAGGCCAAAATCACCCCCCGCACCCGCGCCCTGATGGTGGTGGACATCCACGGACTGTGCGCCGACTTCGACCCCATTCTGGCCATCGCCAAAAAACACAAGCTGATCGTCACTGAGGACGCCTGCCAGGCGCCTGGCGCGACCTACAAAGGCCGCTCCGCCGGCACCTTCGGCGCCGCCGCCGGCTTCAGCGTCAACGGCACCAAGAACTTCGCCGTGGGCGAAGGCGGCTTCATGGTGACCAACGATGACGAGGCCTATTTCCGCGGCAATTGGCTGAAGCAGGTGGGTGAGGGCCTGCCCGACACCGACCGCACCATGGAGTTCCAGCATCTGCTGGCCTGGAACTACCGCACCCAGGAGCTGCCCTGCGCCTTCGGCCGCAGCCAGCTCTCGCGCCTGGCGGCGGTCAACGCCACCGGACAGCGCAACGCCGCCATCGTCGGCGAGTACCTCAAGGATCTCCCCGGCGTGCGCGCCCCCTACATCCCCGCCGGTTGCGTCTCGGTGTTCCACAAGTACCGCATCACCCTGGTACCGGAGGAACTGAAGACCAAACTGCGCGGCGCCGCCCTGCGCGACGTCTTCATGGACGCCCTCCGCGCCCGCGACGTGGATGTGGACCTGTGGGGCAACGCGCCTCTGTGCGCCCACCCCATGATGCAGGCCCGCTTCCCCGAAGACCGTCCCGAGGCCTATCCCCGCACCCTGGAGATGTTCGCCAACTCCTTCTGCCTCACCAACGACGAGTACCCCATCTACGCCCAGCCGGAGCCGGTCATGCACGCCTATGGCGAAGCCATCCGCGCCGTCGCCCAGGGCACGCTGGGGTAACCCGCCACATTCTGCCGGGCGGAGATGGACCACAAGCAACATTGGGACGCGATCTACCGGTCGCGGACGCCGCAGGAGTTGAGCTGGTTTCAGTCACGGCCTGAGGTTTCGCTCGACCTGATCGCCGCCGCCGGCATCGGCAAAGAGGAAGCCATCGTGGATGTGGGAGGCGGCGCCTCAACCCTGGTGGACCACCTTCTGGCGGCGGGCTTCACCCGGCCCTCAGTGCTGGATATTTCTCCCGCCGCACTGGAGCAAGCCAGGCGGCGTCTGGGCAGCCGCGCCCACCAGGTGGAATGGTTCGAGGCGGATGTGGCCGGCTTCAACCCGCCCCATCGCTTCAAACTCTGGCACGACCGCGCCGTCTTTCACTTCCTTACCAGCCCGAGCGAACGCCAGGCATACAGCGAGGCCTTGCAGCGGGCCTTGACCCCGGGCGGGTTCGCCATCCTGGCCACCTTCGCTCTCGACGGACCCGAGCAATGCAGCGGGCTGCCGGTAATGCGTTACGACTCCGCCGGGATTTCCGCTGCCCTGGGGGGAGGATTTTCGCTGCGGGATAGCCGCCGCGAGGTCCACCGCACGCCCCAGGGAGCCTTACAGAGCTTCAACTATTTCCTGTTGGCCTTGGCCGCGCCCAAAGTCCGCTCCTGACTTTGGGTGGGGACCGACCGCCCGGATGGGTGTTTTTTGCAACGCCCACCCTGTCTGCCTCATCCCTTTGTTTATAGAAGGGAAACGAGGTGGGTTATGGCGAGCGCAGTTCGGGTCATGCTCAACCCCCACCGCCGCAGCACGCAGGCGGCGGCTTTGCTGGAAAACTTGCAGGCGCGTGTGGTGGGCCAATCCGCGGCCCTGGAGCGCGTGGTGGATACCTACCAGACTCTGCTGGCGGGATTGAACTCCCGGCAGCGGCCGCTGGCCAATTTTCTGTTTTTGGGGCCGACCGGCTCGGGCAAAACCCACGTTGTGGAAGTCCTCGCCGAGGCTCTCTTTCACAACCCGCAGGCGCTGGTCAAAGTGGACTGTGCCGAGTTTCAGCACAGCCATGAGATCGCCAAACTGGTGGGCTCGCCTCCCGGCTATCTCGGCCACCGCGAAACCCATCCTGTCCTGACCCAGGAAGCGCTGGAACAGCACCAGACGCCGGAAGCGCCGGTGAGCCTGGTCCTGTTCGACGAGATTGAAAAGGCCTCCGATGCCCTCTGGCAGCTCCTGCTGGGCATCCTCGACAAGGCCACTCTGACCCTGGGCGACAACCGGCGGGTGAACTTCTCCCGCTGCATGATCTTTCTCACCAGCAACCTGGGCGCGGGAGAGATGCAGGGCTTGCTGCAACCGGGTTTCGGCTTTGCCCCCGGCGCCGGCGACGGCCTGTTGACCCAGGCGGTCGAGCGGCGGTTGGAGATCGCCGCCGTGGGCGCGGCGCGGCGCAAGTTTTCACCCGAATTTTTCAACCGTCTCGATCACGTGCTGGTGTTCCAGCCGCTCAACCCCGCCCAACTGGAGCATGTGCTCGACCTCGAACTCGATTCCGTCTGCCAGCGCCTGGCGGCGGCGCCCGATGAAGCCCATGTGCAGTTCCGCTGCACCACAGCGGCCCGCGCCGCGCTGCTGCGCGAAGGCACCGACATGCACTTCGGCGCGCGCCATCTCAAACGCACCATCGAACGTCGTCTGGTGGCCCCGCTGGCCAGCCTGCTGGCCACCCACCAGGCGGCCGGCACCGATCGCATTGTGGTGGATGCCGCCGAGGATGGCGACGGCCTCAGCTTCTCCCGCGAAGCCGCGGCTCGCCGCTAATCCGGCAGCGCGGCGTAGACCGTGGCGGCGGAAGTGAACTGGTGCGCCTGCCAGCCGCGGCGGCGCGCCGCCTCCACAAACTCCGCCACGTCGTCAAAGTAAACAATGTTTTCCGGATCACATCCCGCCGCCGCCTCCGCCGCCTCATAAATGCGGATTCCCGGCTTCGGCGCGCCCACTTCGTGGGAGAGGATGTGGAAATCGAACTCCTCGAGCAGCGGGTTCTCCCGCCGCAGGTACTCGAAGTGAATGGCGTTGGTGTTGGAGAGCAGCCCCACCCGGAAGCGGGATAGCACGCTGCGGACATAGTCCTGCGGCACCAGCCACTGCGGTTCAAAAATGGCATTCCACCAGGGTTCGAAACGCTCCGGCGCCATTCCCGTGAGGCGGCAGATGTCGGCCCGAAAGGCGGCGCAACTCATGCCCCCGGCCTCGAAGCTGCGGCACAGCTCGGCCACCGCGGGCTGATTGATATGCGGCCGCAGAGGATCCAGGCTAAACGGGATCAAGGTCCGGCCCAGATCGAAGATGACGGTTTTTGGTGTCATAAAAGGCAATTGCCAGTTGTGAACCGGCCGGCCGGTCACAACTGGCAATGGATGACTGAACGGTTGGCTGGAACTCTGCCTTAGGCGGCGCGGTGCTTGCTCTTGCTGGCTGCTTGGGTCTGCTCCGGCTCGGGCAACAGCTCCAGGACGTAGCCCGCATCCAGCGAAGCCGAGCAACGGCTACACTTCTGCCCCGGCATCACGCGCAGGCGCGAGCGGCCCAAACGCACTTCGGGAACTGCCAAGCCCTCAATCGTGCGGGTGCACATGGGGCAATGAACTCTGGCCTTTAACCCTTCCAATACAGCTGCCATGACGACCTCCACCTCCCTCGGTAATTTTTTTATAGGTAAAATCGCGTCTTGCAACATCGCCCCAATGTTCCAACTGGCCCATTGGACGCCGAAAGCACACCAAAAGTTTCAGCCCCCGGAGGGCTTCCCGAAAATTAATTTCTATGGGTAGAACCCGGAGAATCAACAGCAGGGCATAGTGCTTACTGCCACTTCTGAAGAAGAAGTACTATACGCCGTGCGGCGGCAGAATGCAAGCCCCCCAGGGTCCGCCGTGCGAGAATGGGACTGACATGAACAATCCATTGACGTTGTTGACCGACGAGGAACTACTACTGCGCCAGTCGGTGCGGGAATGGGCCGAAAGCCGCGTCCGCCCCCTGGTCCGCGAAATGGACGAAAGCGCCCACTTCGATGGGGGGCTATTGCAAGAATTTTTCCGTCTGGGATGGATGGCCATCCAGGCCCCGGAGCAGTTTGGCGGCAGCGCGGGCACGTTCTTCGATGCCGTCCTGGTGGTCGAGGAACTGTCGCGTGTGGATGCATCGGCGGGGGTGATTGTGGATGTGCAAAACACCCTGGTCAACAACGCCATGTTGCGCTGGGCCACTCCCGACCAGCAGAAGAGATATCTGCCCAAACTGGCCTCGGAGTGGCTGGGCGCTTACGCTCTGTCGGAGCCGGGAGCGGGCAGCGACGCCTTTTCCATGCAGACGCGGGCGGAAAAATGCGCCGGCGGATGGCGGCTGAACGGTCGCAAGCTGTGGATCACCAACGCCCGGGAAGCGAGCTTCTTCATCCTCTTCGCCAACGCCGATCCGGCCGCCGGCTACCGCGGCATTACCGGCTTTCTGATCGAGCGTGACTTCGCCGGCTTTAGCGTGGGCAAGAAGGAAGACAAGCTGGGCATCCGCGCCTCCAGCACCTGTGAGCTGATCCTTGAGGATTGCGTCATCCCCGCCGCCAACGTGCTGGGCGAAGTCGGCAAGGGCTACAAGCTCGCCATCGAAACCCTCAACGAAGGCCGCATCGGCATCGCCGCCCAGATGCTGGGCCTGGCCCAGGGAGCGCTGGAGTACGCCACCAGCTATGCCCTGCAGCGCAAGCAGTTTGGCAAGCCCATCGGCGAGTTCCAGGGAGTGCAGTTCCAGTTGGCGCAGATGCACACCGAAGTCGAAGCCACCCGCCTGCTGGTGTACAACGCCGCCCGTCTCAAGGACGCCGGCAAGGATTTCATCAAGGAAGCCGCCATGGCCAAGTACTATGCCGCGCAAACGGCCGAGCATGTGGCCTCGCTGGCGGTGGAGATCTACGGCGGCAACGGCTTCGTCAAGGACTACCCGGTGGAAAAGTATTACCGCGATGCCAAGATCGGCAAGATCTACGAAGGCACCTCCAATCTGCAGCTACAGACCATCGCCAAGTTGGTGCTGAAGTAGCCCATGGCTGCCCCTGGCGCCAGTACAGGGCCAGAGGATTTCCCGGCCCGGCGGGCGGACAGGCTTTATATCGCCGTCCTGGCGGCCCTGCTGCTGCTGCTTACCGCGGCGAGTTGGCACCGCTGGGCCAACATCGTGGTGGACGCCGGGCTGGCCATGAACCAGCCCCTGCGCCTGCTGCATGGTGAACGCCTGTACAGCGGCGTGTACCAGCTCTACGGCCCGCTGCCTCCCCATATCTGTGCCTGGCTGTACAAGCTCTTCGGCGTCAGCCTGAACACGCTCTACGCCACCGGTTTCACCTGCGCCGCGCTCGCCCTGGTGCTTTATTACTGGCTGGCGCGCCGCCTTCTGGCGCCCACGGCGGCGGCGCTGGCGAGCCTGCTCTTCCTCGGTCTGTGCGAGTTCAAGCTCTCCGGCAACTACATCTTCCCCTACACCTACGCCGCCGACTTCGCCTTCGTCCTCAACCTCGCCGGACTCGCCTGCCTGGCCCAATTTCTGCATTCCAGGCGGCGTCAGTGGGTGCTGGCCGCCGGCGTCGCCGCGGGCCTGGCCCTGGCCTGCAAAATCGAGATCGGCGGCGCGTTGGCCGTGGCCGCCGGCACCGTGCTGCTGCTGCAGCAGCCGCGGCGCGGTCGTGCGCGCCTCTGGTTCGCCGATCTGGCCGCGCTGGTCGTTCCCGCGCTGGCCATCCTCGCCGCCGCCTACGCTTGGGCGTTACAGTACGCCAGTGGAAAGCAGGTGGTGCTCGATAGCTATCTGCTGCTCTATAACCTTCCCGAACCGCTGCGCTTCTACAATCGTTGGCGCGCCGGTCTCGACCATCCCCTCGGCTCCTTGCTCGATATGGCGCTGGCGGTCGTTGTCTGTGCGCTGATCGCGCTGCTGTTCCTGCTGGTGATGCGGCCTCGCCGCACCCGCCCCCTGCTGATCGGCGTTGCCGCCTGTCTCGCCCTGTTGGCGGCCGGCGCGTTGCTGCACCGCCACCCGTGGCAGAGCCCGCTGCGCGCCAGCCCGCTGCTGGTGATCCTGCTGCCGCTCTGGCTATGGCGGCGCGCCAGACCGCTGCAGCCGCGCCATTGGCTGCTAATTGCTTTTTGTGTGGACGGCCTGATTTCCATGGGCCGGGTCATCCTGCGGGTGCCCAGCGGCGGGGTAGCCGGCTCCTTCGTCATCCCCGTGGTGCTGCTGCTCTGGGTGTGGGTGATGATCGAGCTTCTGCCCCCGCTGGCGCCGCGGCACGCGGGGGCCGCGCCGTTGGCACCGTGGGCCAAGTCGGCGCGGAAGGCTGCGAAATTCACGCCGTGGCGGCCCGCCCCCGGCAAACAACGAGGCGCGGACTCGACCGGGCTGGGGCTCGATGGGTCCCCGGCCCGGTCGAGCGTCAAGCGGGTCGAGTGGCGAAGCCACTCGGGGTCCCGCGCCAATCAAACGCCGCGCATGTTGCGGCTGGTGCAGGGTGTGCTGGCGCTGGCGGCCGTGGTCACCGTGGCGGGCATCGGGATGCGCTATCGCCGTATGAACGTGGTGCCGCTGACCACCGCGCGCGGCGCCGTGGATCTGCCTCCGCAGCAAGCCGCGGCCTTTCAGACGGCTCTGCAGTTCATCGCCGCCCACACCCGCCCCGACGAACCCATACTGGCCCTGCCCGCCGGCAGCGCCCTCAATTTCTTCACCAATCGCCCCGACCCGCTGCGCTGGGATGTGCTCATTCCCGGCTATCTCACCCCCGCCGACGAGCGCGACGCCATCGCCCGCCTGCAGGCGACCCACACCCGCTACATCTTCCTCATGAACCGCCCCACCGACGAAAACGGCGCCACCGCCTTCGGCCGCGACTACTACCCCACCCTGGGCGGCTGGATACAGCAGCGCTATCGTCTGCTGCAAGTCATCGGCCCCTACCCTCCCGGCAGCGACCCCGCCATCGGCCCCGGCCCGTTCTTCATCAAGATCTACAACGCCCGCTGATTCCGCTCGCGCACGTCGTGATTGCGGACGCGCTCCTCTTCGAGCGCCAGCACATCGGCGATGCGCACCACCCCGATCGGCTGCGGCGGTGACTCGGTGTTCATGATCAGGGCATAGTCGGCCTTCTTTTCCAGCAGCCGATGGGCCACGGCGGCGACGCTCTCACCCGCGTGGGCCTGAACGTAGGGCTGGGTTTCCAGAAGGCTGGCGATATTGCTCTCCCCGCCCACCTCCAGCACCGGCTGCATAATGTCACCCACCTCCGTCGTCCACAGTTGGAACTGCGGCGCCACATAGTCCTGGCTCACCATCAGGCCCCGCCGGGCCAACTTGCCGGTCATCATGGAATCGGCGCTGAGCAGCCGCATCAGCCCGTCGGCCACCATCACGCACACCATCAACGGCAACAGCACATGGGTGTTGCCGCTCAGCTCGGTCAAAAAAACAATGGCGGTGAAGGGGGCGCGCGCGATGCTGCCGAACACCGCCGCCATCGCCGCCAACGCATAGAAGCCCGGGCTGCTCGTTCCCGCCGCCGGCAGCCAATGCCGCAATAAATCGCCAAATGCCGCCCCCACCCCTCCCCCCACCACCAACGACGGCGCGAACACGCCCCCTGTGGTCCCCGATCCCAGCGAGATGACCAGCGCCCAAAACTTGGCCGCCGAAATGCGCAGCAACACCAGCGGCGGGCGGCTGCCGTTCAGAATCTCGCGGATGGTCGCATAGCCGGTCCCGAACACGTGGGGATCGAAGAACCCGATCACCCCCAGCACCAGCGCTCCCACCGCCGGCGCCCACACCGCCACCGGATGCAGCGGCAGCTTGTCGAACTGCCGATCGAGCCAGAACAGCGCCTCGGTCATCCCCCAACCCACCAGCCCACAGATCAACCCCAGCACGCCGAACCACCAAAGCTCATGCATGGACTGCAACATGAAGTGGGGCATGGGGAACATCGGCGCGCGGCCGCGATAGTGCAACGCAATCGCGTCCGCCATGGCCGACGCCAGCGCCACGGGCAGAAACGAGCGCGCCCGGAACTCGAACAAAATCAGCTCCACCGCGACGAACAGGCCCGCCAGCGGCGCCATGAAGGTGGCCGCCATGCCTCCGCCCGCGCCCGCCGCCAGCAGCACACGCCGGTCATAGGCGGAAAGGCCAAGGCGCTGGCCAAACAGCGATCCCACGGCCGCTCCGGTCTGAATGATGGGGCCTTCCGCCCCAAACGGCCCGCCGGTACCAATGGCCAGGGCGGTGGCCAGCGGCTTGAGAAACGCCACCCGCCCGCGGACGATGCTCTTGTCCATCAGCACCGCCTGCATGGCTTCCGGAATGCCGTGGCCTTTCAGAGTCGGCTCCCAGAAGTGGATCATCAACCCGACCAAAACGCCGCCGATAACCGGGATCACGATCACCCATGCGCCCAGGTGGTTGCCCTCCGGCGTCCACTGCGCCAGGCTCCACTGGCCATGGAAGAAGAACCCGGTCAGCAGGTAGATAAGCCGCAGCAAGCCCAGAGCAATGTAGCCGGAGGCCAACCCCACCACCACCGCGTACCCGCTGATCAGGAAGCTATGCGGGCTGAGCGCCTCTCCGAAGTGCCGCGTCAGTTCGAGGCGCGGCCAGAAGCGGCGGCGGCGGGGCGGCGGCATGTCCTTTGTGATGCGTGTACGTCGTACAATTTGGAACATGCCGGAGTTCGACCGCCCACGCTACATCGCCATCGAAGGCCCCGTCCGCGTGGGCAAGTCGAGTCTGGCCCGCATAGTGGCCGAAAAGTTCAATGCGCGGCTCATCCACGAGCCCGAGGACAATCCTCATCTGGCCGATTTTTACGCCGGCGTGCCCGGAGCGGCCTTCCGCGCCCAGATGCACTTCCTGGTGCAGCGCTATGTGCAGCTTTCGCCCCTGGGCGCGGAACGTCCCTTCACCCCCCTGGTCGCCGACTACATCTTCGAGAAGGACAAGATCTTCGCCTACGTCAACCTCAGCGACGCCGAGCTGGCGGTCTACAACCAGTACTACGAGCTGCTGCGGCCGCAGATCGCCGTTCCCGACCTGGTGATCTATCTCCAGGCGACGCCCGCGGTTCTACGCCAGCGCTTACAGCGCAAGAATATTGAACGTGAGCAAAAGATCTCCGACGAATACCTGGCGGAGATGGTGAAGGCCTACGACCACTTCTTCTTCCGCTACAGCCAAAGCGACCTGCTGGTGATCAACACTTCCGACATTGACTTCGTGGAACAGGACCGTGACCTCCAGGAGCTGCTCCAGCGCCTCGAAGAGCCCATCGCCGGCACCCAATACTACCTACCCCTCTCCGAGTAGCCCCTGACCCCTAACCCCTGAATCCTGACCCCTGTTCCCTTGTCTGTATATACTTAGAGAGAGGACAGGCGCCCGGAATCCGACTCCCGCCTGTGGAGCGGATATCCAGCAACAGGGCATGGCGTTGACCCGCCCCTCACCCTCACGCCCAAACCCAAATTGAAGGAGACTTGATCCCGCTGCGCGGGACAGGCACCCCGATATGAGCCTTTATCCCTCCGAGTCCGCCGCCGCCGGCCTGAAGTTTACCGTCGCCTCCTGTCAGGCGAAGAAGCAGCGCGGCGAAAAGATCACCTGCCTCACCGCCTACGACTATCCCTTCGCACGCCTGCTGGATGAGGCCGGCATTGACATCCTGCTGGTGGGAGATTCCTGGGCCATGACCAGTGCGGGCATGGACGACACGCTGTCGGTAACTCTGGACGAGATGCTGGTCGCCACCCGCTCCGTGCGCCGCGGCGTGCGCCGCGCCCTGGTGGTAGCCGACATGCCCTACGGCTCCTATCACCTCAACCGTCGCCAGGCGGTCGCCAACTCCTTGCGCATGATCAAGGAAGGTGGAGCGGCGGCGGTGAAGCTGGAAGGCGGCGCGGTGCGCGCCGATATCGTCCGCGCCATTGTGGATGCCGAGATTCCGGTCATGGGCCACATCGGGCTGACGCCGCAATCGGTGAACCGGCAGAGCGGCTATCGGGTCCAAGGCACCACGCCCGAAGGCGCCGATCAGATCTTGCGCGACGCCGAGGCGATTGCCGCCGCCGGCGCGTTCTCACTGGTGCTCGAAGGCATACCGCGCGAGCTGGCGCAGCGCACTACGCAGTCGTCGCCCATCCCCACCATCGGCATCGGCGCCGGGCCCGACTGCGATGGCCAGGTGCTGGTGCTGCATGACCTATTGGGGCTGAGCTTCCGCCCCCGGCCCAAGTTCGTCCGCCCCTTCGCCGACCTGGCGCCGGTGGTGCGCGCCGCCGCCGAGAGCTATCGCCACGCGGTCGAAGGCCATCAGTTCCCTGCCGACGCCGAAAGCTACCACACGCCCGCCGCCGCCCAGGCGCTGCGCTCGTGAAGATCATCCAGGACCCGCTGGAGTTTCAGGCCGCCTGCGCCGCTTCGCCGGAGCTGGGGCTGGTCCCCACCATGGGAGCGCTCCACGCCGGCCACATGGCGCTGGTCGCCGCCTCCAGGCAGCGTGATGCCGCCACCGCGGTGAGCATCTTCGTCAACCCCACCCAATTCGGCCCCCAGGAGGACTTCGCACGCTACCCCCGCACCCTGGAAAAGGACAGCGCGCTGCTCCGTGAGGCGGGCGTGGACCTCGTCTTCGCCCCCCCGGCTGCGGCCATGTACCCGGACGGCGCAGCCGCCTTCGTCACGGTAGAGGGGTTGAGCGACCGCCTCTGCGGCGCCAGCCGCCCGGACATTTTCGCGGCGTGGCGACGGTGGTGCTCAAGCTGTTCGAGTTGGCGCGCCCGCGCCGCGCCTACTTCGGCCAAAAGGATGCCGCCCAGTGCGCCGTCCTGCGCCGCATGGTGCGCGACTTTTTCCTGCCCATCGAGATGGTGGTGTGCCCCATCGTGCGCGAACCCGACGGCGTAGCCATGAGTTCACGCAATCTTTTGCTCTCGCCCGAGGAGCGTCAGGCGGCGCGCGCCCTCTCCCGCGGTCTCCGCCGCCTCGGCGACGCCTATGCCG
>Ga0134126_10005194_pt1 | contig 16265 bp, 9 predicted proteins | sample KB31752_FD_96881 | JGI IMG/M metagenome (GOLD analysis project Ga0134126, IMG submission 96881) | Terrestrial soil microbial communities with excess Nitrogen fertilizer from Kellogg Biological Station, Michigan, USA - KB3-175-2 | ecosystem: Environmental > Terrestrial > Soil > Unclassified ...
GCTTACACGATCGACGCCAACGATCAGCTCCGCAGTGCAGCCGACTACCGCAACATCGTGCTCGCGTACAACAATGGCGCGCCCCTGCGGCTGGGAGACGTGGCCTCCATCGTCGAGGATGCCGAGAACGTCAAGCTGGCCGCCTGGTCCGCCTCCGCCCGGGACGGCAGGCTCGTTCCCGCGATCATCCTGAATGTGCAGCGGCAGCCGGGCGCAAACGTCATCCAGACGGTGGATCGCACCAAGGCGTTGCTTCCCCAGCTGCAGGCCAGCCTGCCGGGCTCGGTGGATGTCTCGACCCTGACGGACCGCACCATCAGCATCCGCGCATCCGTGCGCGATGTGCAGTTCGAACTGATGCTCGCCGTGGCGCTGGTCGTCATGGTGATCTTCCTCTTCCTGCGCAGCGCCTCCGCTACCGTGATACCGAGCATCGCGGTGCCCCTGTCGCTCGTGGGCACCTTCGGAGTCATGTACCTCGCGGGCTTCTCACTCAACAACCTCACGTTGATGGCGCTGACGATCGCCACCGGCTTCGTGGTGGACGATGCGATCGTCATGATCGAGAACATCTCCCGCCTCGTGGAGGCGGGAATGCCGCGCCGGCAGGCGGCGTTCGAAGGCTCGAAGCAGATCGGCTTCACCATCATTTCCCTCACCATCTCGCTGATCGCGGTGCTCATCCCATTGCTGTTCATGGCGGATGTGGTGGGTCGGCTGTTCCGCGAGTTTGCCATCACCCTCGCCGTCGCGATCCTGATCTCGGCGGTCGTGAGCCTCACGTTCACGCCGATGATGTGTGCCCGCATCCTCGTGCCACCCGATGAGAAGAAGGAGGGGCGGATCCTGCGGCTGTTCGGCCACGGGTTCGACCGCTTGAGCCATCACTACGGGCGCGCCCTGAGCTGGGTGCTCGATCATGAGCGCCTGACGTTGATGATCGCGGCCGCGACACTCGCCCTGACGGTCCTGCTGTACGTTTTCATCCCGAAAGGCTTCTTTCCGCCTCAGGATACGGGCGTCATCCAGGCCATCACCCAGGCACCTCCGGCCGTCTCCTTTGCGCAGATGTCGCAGCTGCAGAGCCAGCTCGCGCGTGTGATCCTCCAGGATCCTGCGGTAGACAGCATCTCCTCCTATATCGGTGTCGACGGCACCAACACGACCCTGAACAGCGGGCGCATGCTGATCAACCTCGTCGCCAAGAGCGATCGCAACGTGGACGCTTCCGGCCTGATCCGCCGGCTGCAACCGAAAGTTGCCCGCGTGGAGGGCATCACGCTCTACATGCAGCCCGTTCAGGATCTGACCATCGACACCACCGTCAGCCGGACGCAGTACCAGCTGACGGCGGTGGATCCCAATTCGGCGGAGCTCTCGACGTGGGTGGGTCGCCTGGTCTCGAGACTGCAGAGCGAGCCGCAGCTGGCCGACGTGGCCAGCGACCTGAACGACGAGGGGCTCGAGGTCTACGTGGATATCGACCGCGATGCCGCGGGCCGGCTGGGCGTCACGGCTGCTGCGATCGACAACGCGCTGTACGACGCCTATGGACAGCGGCTCGTGTCGACGATCTTCACGCAGTCCAATCTCTATCGAGTGGTGCTGGAAGTGCGGCCACGCGACAGCCAGGGACCGGAGAAGATCCAGGACCTGTACGTCGCAACCGTGAACGGCAACCGGATCCTGCTCTCGAGCGTCGCCCGCATCTCCGAGCGGGTCTCGCCGCTCGCGGTCAATCACCTCGGCCAGTTCCCCTCCGCCACGATCTCTTTCAACCTGGCCCCGCGCGCCTCACTCGGCGAAGCGGTCGAGCTCATCCGCAATGCCGAGCGGGAGGTCGGCCTGCCCGCCAGCGTCCAGACCAGTTTCCAGGGCGCCGCGCAGGCATTCCAGGCCTCTCTCAGCAACACCCTGTGGCTGATCCTCGCCGCCGTCATCACGGTCTATATCGTGCTCGGAGTGCTGTACGAGAGTTACATCCATCCCGTGACGATTCTCTCGACCTTGCCCTCCGCCGGTGTCGGAGCGCTGCTCGCGCTCATGATCGCCGGCCAGGATCTGGGAATCGTCGGCATCATCGGCATCGTCCTGCTGATCGGCATCGTCAAGAAGAACGCGATCATGATGATCGACTTTGCCCTGCAAGCCGAGCGGGGCGAGGGCAAGCCCGCACGTGAAGCCATCTACCAGGCCGCGCTGTTGCGCCTGCGGCCGATTCTGATGACGACCATGGCCGCCCTGCTGGGAGCGCTGCCGCTGATGCTGGGCACCGGAATGGGCTCGGAGCTGCGTCACCCCCTGGGAATCACGATGGTGGGCGGGCTGCTCGTGAGCCAGGTGCTGACACTGTTCACGACACCGGTGATCTACCTGGGCTTCGACAAGCTGGCCCAGTGGCGCCGTCCGCATAAGAAACCGGACGACGATGCCAGCCAGTCACCGCTGACCGTCGCATGAACCTGTCGCGGCCGTTCATCCTGCGCCCGGTGGCGACCACCCTCCTCACCCTGGGGGTGATCATCTCCGGGGCGGTTGCGTTCACCCGCTTGCCGGTATCGCCTTTGCCGCAGGTGGACTTTCCGACGATCTCCGTCGCCGCCTCACTTCCGGGAGCCAGCCCCGACACGATGGCCGCGACCGTGGCCGCCCCGCTCGAGCGCTCGCTGGGTCGCATCGCGAGCGTGACCGAGATGACCTCGCAAAGCTCTCTGGGCTCGACCCGCATCACGCTGCAGTTCGATCTGAGCCGCGACATCGACGGCGCCGCACGCGACGTGCAGGCCGCGCTCAACGCCGCTCGCGCGCTGCTGCCCACCGGCCTGCCGAGCAACCCCACCTACCGCAAGGTCAACCCGGCCGATGCGCCGATCATGATCATCGCGCTCACCTCGCAGGCTCTGTCGCGCGGCCAGATGTACGATGCGGCCTCGACCGTGCTGGCGCAGAAGCTGCTGCAGGTCGACGGGATTGGCGATGTCACCGTCGGTGGGAGCTCACTGCCGGCCGTCCGGGTTGAGCTCAATCCCGCCCGGCTCGATGGCTACGGGCTGAGCCCCGAAACGGTCCGCGCGGCGATCGTCGCCACCAACCCCAACCGGCCCAAGGGCGCCATCGACGATGCCGGGCGGCGCTGGCAGATCCTTGCCAACGATCAGGCCAGGACCGCCATCGATTACGAGCCGCTGATCGTGAGCTACAGCAACGGCAATGCGGTGCGCCTGCGGGATGTCGCCGCTGTCGTGGACTCCGTGCAGGACGTGCGCAACGACGGAATCTCCAACGGCGAGCCCGCGGTACTCCTGGTCCTGTTCCGACAGCCCGGCGCCAACATCATCGAGACCGTGGATCGCGTCAGGGCACTGCTACCCAACCTGCGCGCCTCGATTGCCGCGAGTGTCGCGGTCACCGTCGTGATGGATCGGACACCCACCATCCGGGCGTCGCTGCGGGAGGTCGAGCGTGCGTTGATGATCTCGGTCGCGCTGGTGGTGCTTTCGGTGTTTCTCTTCCTGCGCAGCGGCCGCGCAGCCCTGGTGCCGCTCGTCGCCGTGCCGGTCTCGCTGGTGGGGACTTTCGGGGTCATGTATCTGGCCGGCTACAGCCTGGACAACCTCTCGCTCATGGCCCTGACGATCGCCACCGGTTTCGTGGTCGATGACGCCGTCGTGGTGCTGGAGAACATCTCGCGCCACATCGAAGAGGGTATGAAGCCGTTGCACGCGGCGCTGCAGGGGGCGCGCGAGGTGGGCTTCACTGTCCTGTCGATGAGTCTCTCGCTCATCGCGGTGTTCATCCCGATCCTGTTGATGGGCGGTATCGTCGGACGGCTGTTCCGGGAGTTCGCCGTCACGCTCTCGACGGCGATTCTGGTCTCGCTGCTGGTATCGCTCACGACGACACCCATGATGTGCTCACGCATTCTCAAGGCGCGGGATGAGCAACCCGAGCATGGGCGCTTCTATCAGGCCAGCGAGCGGGCCTTCAACGCCCTGCAGAGCGGCTATCACCGCTCGCTCGACTGGGCGCTCGAGCGAGCGCCCCTCATGATGTTGATCCTCGGGATCACGGTCGCTCTGACCCTCTACCTGTATATCGCCATTCCGAAGGGATTCTTCCCGCAGCAGGATACCGGGCGGTTGAGTGGCTCCATCCAGGCCGACCAGAGCATCTCGTTTCAGGCGATGCAGCAGAAGCTGCGGGATTTCGTAGCTATCGTGCGCAAGGATCCGGCGGTCGACGGGGTCGTCGGCTTCACCGGCGGCGGCCAGCGCAACAGCGGCAACATGTTCATCGCCCTCAAGCCGCTCTCCGAGCGCAAGCTGTCGGCGGACCAGGTGATCGCGCGGCTGCGCGGCAAGCTCTCGCACGAGGCCGGCGCCAACCTGTTCCTGCAGGCCACCCAGGATATCCGCGTCGGCGGGCGCTCCTCGGGCGCCCAGTATCAATACACCATCCAGGCCGACACGACCGATGAGTTGCGTGCGTGGGAGCCGAGGATTCGGGTAGCGCTCTCGGGCATCAAGACGCTCGCGGACGTCAATACGGACGCGCAGGACAAGGGATTGCAGACCTCGCTGGTGGTCGATCGCGATGCCGTCGCGCGTCTCGGCCTCAATCAGAACCTCATCGATGCCACCCTCAACGACCTCTTCGGGCAGCGCCAGGTGTCCACGATCTACAACCCTCTCAATCAGTACCACGTCGTGATGGAGGCCGCGCCCGCCTTCTGGCAGAGCCCCACGATCCTCAACGACGTGCATTTCATCGCTGCCGGTAACAAGCAGGTGCCGCTTGCCGATATAGCCACCTGGGGCACGACCTCCACGCCGCTGGTCGTCAACCACCAGGGGCAATCGGCTGCTTCGACGATCTCCTTCAACCTGCAGGAGGGGCTGTCACTCTCGGATGCCACGCGCGAGATCGGCACCGCCTTTTCCAAGCTCGGCGCGCCGGCCACGATCCGCGGAACCTTCCAGGGCACCGCCAAGGCCTTCCAGGATGCGCTTGCGAACCAGCCGCTGCTCGTCGCGGCCGCGCTGGTCGCGGTCTACATGGTGTTGGGAATTCTTTACGAGAGCCTGGTGCATCCGCTCACCATTCTGTCCACGCTGCCCTCCGCTGGCGTCGGCGCTCTGCTCGCGCTGCTCCTGACGGGGACCGAGTTCAGCATCATCGCCCTCATCGGCGTCATCCTGCTCATCGGCATCGTCAAGAAGAACGCGATCATGATGATCGACTTTGCCCTGCAGCTCGAGCGCGATGAGCAGCTGGAGCCGCGGGAAGCCATTCATCGCGCCTCGCTGCTGCGTCTGCGCCCGATCCTGATGACCACCGTCGCGGCGATGTTCGGCGCCATGCCCCTGGCGGTCGGCACCGGTGACGGCGCGGAGATGCGCCGGCCGCTCGGCATTGCCATCGTCGGCGGTCTGCTGCTGAGCCAGCTCTTGACGCTGTACACGACACCGGTGATCTACGTCTACCTGGATCGTTTCAGCACGTGGACGAAGCGCCAGTTGCATCGTTCCGAGCGGCCGCCGGCTGCGCAGGGTGCCGCATGAGCACCCGCACCGCGGTGGGTTCCCTGGCCCTGGCCTGCGCGTTGGCCGCCTGTTCGGTAGGCCCGGACTACAAGCGCCCCCATGCCGAGACCCCGCCGGCCTTCAAGGAGGCCGAGGGCTGGAAAGTCGCCGAGCCGAACGACTCCGCCCCCCGCGGCAACTGGTGGGACCTCTACAACGACCCCGTCCTCGACAAGCTCGTGCAACAGGTCCAGATCTCCAACCAGAACGTGGTGCTGGCGGAAGCCCAGTACCGACAGGCTCTCGCACTCGTGAGCGAAGCCCGCGCCAACTACTTCCCGCAGCTCAGCGCCAACGCCTCCACCACTCGCAGCCAGAACGCCCTCGTGACCGGAGTGAGTGGCGCCGGGACGACGACGCCGGGCGGTACGGGCACCGGGGGCAATCAGACCATTCCCGGAGCGAGCGGCACTCGCACGACCGACCGCGTCGGGCTCTCCTTGTCCTGGGAGATCGATGTCTGGGGCCGGATCCGCCGCCAGGTCGAGTCGAACCAGGCTGCGGCCGTGGCCAGCCAGAGCGATCTGGCGAACGCGCTGCTGTCCGCCCAGGCGATGCTCGCCCAGAGCTACCTGCAATTGCGCGCAACCGACACCGACATCGATCTGTACGAGAAGTCCATCGTCGCCTACGAGCGGGCGCTGAAGATCACCATGAATCGCTATGACGCCGGGGTCGCCCAACGCACGGACGTCACGCAGGCCCAGGGCCAACTCGAGTCTGCAAAGGCCGCTGGGTACGATCTGCAGGTCACTCGCGCCACCCTCGAGCACGCCATCGCCGTGCTGGTCGGTAAGCCCCCCGCCGAGCTCAACATCGAGCGGACGAACACCCTGCCCGCGGTCCCCGAGATACCCGTCATGGTCCCGGCATCCCTGCTGGAGCGACGGCCGGACATCGCCGCCGCCGAGCGCCGCGCAGCGGCCGCCAACGCTCTCATCGGAGTGGCCCGATCCGCCTACTTTCCGAACCTGACACTGAGCGGCTCCGGGGGCTATGAGTCCAACACCTTCAACCATCTGTTCAGCGTACCCAATCGGTTCTGGTCATTGGGGCCGGAGCTTGCGCAGACAATCTTCGACGCTGGCGCCATTCATGCGCAGGTCAAGCAGAATATCGCCGCCTACGATGCGGGAGTGGCCACCTATCGCCAGACAGTCCTGTCGGCCTTCCAGGACGTGGAAGACAACCTGGCGACTCTGCGGTGGCTGGCGCAGGAGGCCACCGCCGAAGCGGCCGCGGCCGCCGCGGCCGAGCAGACGCTCAGCATCACCGAGAACCAGTACCAGGCCGGCACGGTGGACTACCTGAACGTGGTCATCGCTCAGCAGGCGGCGCTCACGGCGGAGCGAGCCGTGCGCGACCTGGCTAGCCGCCGGCTGGCAGCGAGCGTCGGTCTGCTCAAGGCCCTCGGCGGCGGCTGGCAGACGACGATGCTGACCCACTGACTCCAGGGAATAGTCCGGCCGCGCAAAATCCGCTTGTTCGGTGCGGGCCGCCCATCCGTGGAACCGATGCTTCGCACGCGCATTGAATCGAATAGCTTGGTCCTGTAAAGCGCGGGGGGAGGCTACGCCCGTGAAAATCGCGATCCAGCGGTGAATCACCGGGCCAAGGCACGCGATGACCCATGAATGATCTGAATCTCCTTGCAGCCGGATTCCCACCCGGTGCTATGCCCGGCAACCCGGTTCCCGGTCGCCGGATGCGGTGGGCACCGCCGCTGGTGTTTCTGCTCCTGCTGGCGTGCCTGCACGGATGTGCCACGACGATCCCTGGCGCCGACTACCCGAAGCAGCCATCCGTAGCCTTCTCCGATCCACGAGCCACGCGCCTGGGTAAAGGACTCACGGAGCGCGCGCCGAGCCACGACGGGCAATCGGGCTTCCATATCTTCAACGTCGGCGTGGACGGACTGTTGATGCGCCTCGAGATGATCAATGCCGCCGAGCGCTCGCTCGACCTCGAGTACTACATCTTTCGTGCGGATGAATCGGGCCATCTGATCATGGACGCCCTCGTCAAAGCCGCGCAGCGCGGCGTGCGGGTCCGAGTCCTCGTTGACGATGGCGAGACGATCCCGGGGGACGAGCAAGTGCTGGCGCTCAGCGGCCACGAATCGATACAGATCCGCGTTTTCAATCCCTGGAGATACCGCGGGCACCGCACAGTCCTGCGCGGTACCGAGTTCCTCTGGCGCCACGCCCGGCTCGATTACCGGATGCACAACAAAATGCTGCTGGCCGACGATGCCGCGGCACTCGTCGGGGGCCGCAATATCGGGGATCAATACTTTCAGATCGATCCGCAGTCACAGTTCGCCGACGACGACGTGTTTGTCAGCGGGCTCCTCGTGGCGCAGATGGCTTCGCAATTCGATGAGTTCTGGAACAGCGCGCTCGCGATCCCGGCGCAAGCGCTGGTACACGACCACGCGCAAGGTCGGGACTCATCCCACACGGCGCGTGCCTCCGCGCGCTCGCGGAAGGCCCGGACGAGCGGATTCGATTACGCCGGGAGACTGGCAGCGGGCCAGCCACTCGCCGGAATTCTCTCCGGAGAGCTGCCGCTGACCTGGGCCCCGGCGCAGTTCGTCAGCGACAGCCCCGACAAGAAGTCGATCATCGACGGGGCCCGGGTCGGCAATCTGATGTTCGAGCCGGTGGCGAAACTGGCAAGGCAGGCAACGGCGGAGCTGCTCATCGTCTCACCGTACTTCGTCCCATCCAAGGACGAGCTGGCGCTCATCAAATCATCCCGCGGGCAGGGAGTCCGTGTCCGCGTGCTCACGAATTCCCTCGAGTCGAATCCCGACACGGCCGCCCACGCCGGCTACACGCACTACCGGGTCCAATTGCTGCAGGAAGGCGTGACGTTGAATGAAGTACGCTCCCGGCTGGGCGACGCCCGAGGCAGCGGCCAATCCCGGAAGATCTCCCGCTACGGCAATTACGCCCTGCACGGCAAGCTGTACGTCATGGACCGGAGCAAGCTCATCATCGGCTCGATGAATTTCGATTCGCGCTCCCGCCGGCTGAATACCGAAATGGGCCTGATCATCGACAGCGGCGAGCTGGCGCGGCAGGCGGCCGGGCGTTTCGAGTTGATGGTGCGCAAGGAGAATTCCTACTCGGTCGGGCTGCGGGATCCCGATGCCAAGGGTTCCTCCGCGAAGCTCACCTGGAGTACCGTCGAGAACGGCCATCCGGTTGAGTATGAATCGGAGCCGGCGCGCAGCGGCTGGCAACGGCTCGAGTCGCGGCTGCTGGCCCTGCTGCCCTTGGATCCGGAGCTATGATCGCCCGAGCGCTGGCGACTGTTGCGCTCCTGAGCGCAGGGCCGTTCCCCGCTACGGGTGCGCAACCGCAGTCAGTCGTCCGGGCCGAAATCGAGTACCTCCTGCAGTCCATCGGAACATCCCCTTGCCTGTTCTTCCGCAACGGCAGCTGGTACGACGGGCCACGCGCCCGAGCACACCTGCGCACCAAATATGACTATCTGGCAGCCCGGGATCTGATAGCGACGGCCGAGGACTTCATCGACAAGGCAGCCACCCGGAGCAGCGTAAGCGGGGAGCCCTATGAGGTCCGGTGCGGCAAGGATCCTGAAGTCCAGACCCGCGTGTGGCTGCGCGCGGTGTTGGCCCGGTATCGCGCCTCCACGCGCCGCTAAGCTGCCCCGCAGGGCCCATGGGGCGGTTGCAGCCCGATGTTCCCGCCGAGTCGCCAACGCCTGGACAAATGCCCAAGTCTGTAGCATCGTCCGCGCCCTCGTCGGAGAAACGACAGTATGGGGAGACAAGCATGCGATCGCTGGCACTGCCTGCTGTTCTGACCTTTGCCCTGGTCACACTATCCTGGAACTCACCTTCGGATGCCGCGCATCGGGCTCATGCAGCGGATGCCGGAAAGGCGGATGCCGGGGCGATCTCGGCTTCGATCGCGAGCCCGGACCGTCCGCAAGCGGATCACGAGCGGGATGCCTGGGCAAACCCTGAACACCTGCTCACGTTTCTGGGCGCGCGTCCCGGGATGCATGTCATCGATTACCTGGCCGCCGACGGCTACTACAGTGAGTTGCTCTCGAGAGTGGTCGGAGAGAAGGGCGAGGTGATCGTTTACAACAACCTCGGCTACTCGGGCTTCATCGGCAAGAAGCTCAGCGAGCGCTTCGCCAACCATCGCCTGCCGAACACGCTGGTGAAGGTGGCCGAGATCAATGACCTGAAGCTGGCGCCGAAGTCCCTCGACGCCGCTCTCTTCGTCATGTCCTACCACGACGTTTACTACACGCCCAAAAACGCCAGCGGCCCCATGGGGGATGCGGACCAAATGGTCGGCTCGCTGTTCACCGCGCTGAAGCCGGGGGGTGTCGTCGTCGTGCAGGATCATGTCGCACAGGCTGGCAGCGATCCCCGCGACTCAGTGCAGAAGCTGCACCGTATCGATCCCGAGGTAGTGAAGCACGCGTTCGAGAAGGCGGGGTTCAAGGTCGATGCCGAGGACGATGCCTTCAAGAACACGGGCGACGATCACAGCAAGCTCGTGTTCGATCCGTCAATCCGGCACAAGACCGATCAGTTCCTGATTCGCTTCCGCAAGCCGAAGTGAGGACTGAGGTCGTCGCGGGGGCGCGGGTTCGCGCCTGCGCGGGAGCACGGCCTCACGCCCACCGGGAACACCGATGACCTTCTCCCTCTACGAAGCGACCATCCCGAACTACCGCCAGATTCTGCTGGCGGTGTCCGGGCTGCTCCTCAAAGCGGAGGCCTTCTGCGCCGAGAAGGCCCTGGCACCGGAGGAGATCATTCAAGCGCGCCTCGCTCCGGACATGCAGCCGTTCGCCTATCAGGTCAAATCCACTGCAGTCCACTCACTTGGTGCCATCGAGGGCGTGCGCAAGGGAGTCTTCTCGCCTGATCAGACTACGCCGCCAGCGACGTTCCCGGCTCTGATAGCGCGCGTTTCGGAAACGATCACGGCGCTGGAGGCGATCCCGGCAGCCGAGGTGGACGGCTTCCTCGGACGCGACATGTGCTTTGCCTTCGGCGAGCGCCGATTGGACTACACGGCCGAAAACTTCCTGCTGTCCTTCTCCCAGCCGAATTTCTTCTTCCACGCCACCACGACCTACGACATCCTGCGCTGGAAAGGCGTTCCCATCGGCAAGCGCGATTTCCTGGGGAAAACCCGCCTCAAACGCTGAGCGTTCCCGCATCACACGTACACCTCAGCACGTCCGCCTCCGCTGCTGGCGGCGCACGTGTTGTGACGCGATTCAGCGTCGCATCCAAGGGCCGAGACGAGCCCGCGGCAGCTCAGAGGGGGCCCGCTCACTGAGAGCGGTCCCTGCGCGTTAGTGGGGCGCGCCGAGCTTGGCCCCGTAGCGCTCGAACCAGCTCATCATTTACAGCTGCGTGCGCATCCAGTTGGATGGCTTTCGCCCGGTCCCGTGGAATTCGCCGTCGAATCTCAACATCGCGGCGGGCACCCCGCGGTACTTGAGCGCCGTGTAAAACTCCTCAGTCTGCGGGATGGGCGTACGTCGATCGAGCTCACCGGTCATCAGCAGCGTGGGCGTCTTCACGTTGCCCACATGCATGACCGAAGACTCCTCCAGCCAGTCGCTCGGGTCTTCCCAGAACGGCTTCTTGAAGAAGCGGTAGGTGAAGTAGGTGATGTCGGTTTCACCGGCCATGCTGAGCCAGTCGGTCACCGGACAGCGCACCGCGGCCGCCGCAAACCGGTTCGTGTGACCGATGACCCAGCTCGAAAGGACGCCGCCACCGCTGCATCCGGATACGAACATCCGTGCCTGGTCGATGTACCCCTGCTTCACCACGGCATCCACGGAAGCCATCAGATCGTCGTAATCCACACCAGGGTAGTGCTTGGCGATCGAGTTCCCAAATGCACTGCCGTACCCAGTCGACCCGCGCGGGTTGATGTAGAGGACGACATAGCCGTTGGCCGCGAAGTTCTGGAAGGCCGGGTTGAAGGCCACGCTGAACATGCCGTGCGGGCCACCGTGAATCTCCAGTAACAGCGGGTATTGCCTCGAGGAGTCGAAACTGGCGGGCTTCACCACCCAGCCTTGGATGTGTGCGTCCCCGCTTGAATCGACCGCAATTTCATCCTCTTTGGCGAGCGCCATCCCATGCAGCAGCTCATCATTGAGGTGCGTCAGCGGCTTCGCCTCCTTCGGACGGCTCGGATTGATGATCTCGACGTCGCCGGGTGAGTGAAAATCAGAGCGCACGAAGACTACTGCGCCACGGCCGGCGGACGCGTTCAACACCACCTCCGGGCCACTCGTGAGGGCCCGGACTCCCCCGTGCGCGGACCAGGAGTACAGGTGAACGCTGCCATGGTCCTCGGCAGTGAAGTAGATCGCGCTGCTGTCCGGCGCCCACTCCAGGTGCTGGGGTTCCCGATCGAAGCCACCCGAGCGCAGCGTCTCATTGCTGCCGTCTGCGGACATCGTGTACAGATCGGCGACCCGATAGGAATCGCCGTTCCGGGTGAAACCGATATACGCGATCGTTTTCCCGTCCGGGGAGACGGTCGGCATGCGCCAGCCGCCCGTGGTCGTGATCAGGCGCTTGGTCACGCCCGTGCCCAGGTCTACCGAATAGATATAACACTCCTGGTCGTTGCGGTCCTCGTCACCTTCCTTGAAGCCCTCCACAATTGCTGAGCGGCCGTCCGGCGTGAAGCTCCACTCGACTGAGTTGCTGAACTCATGGACGGAGTCGCCGACGCTCCAGTCTCCCGTTGTGATCTGCCGCGGCGCCCCACCGTCCACATCCACAAGGAACAGATGCCGGAAGCCGCGCTCGGTGAGGCCTACGCCGTCGCGCCTGAAGTGCAACCTCTCCGTGTAGCGCGGAGTGGCGGCCCATTTGGCACCTTCGGGTGCCTCGGGAAGATCGACCTTCCACTTCTCCGGGCTCGGCACGACCATCGTGAAACCGATTCGCTTGCCATCGGGCGACCAGTGAAGGTTGCCGGGATCCTGGGACACCGAGGTGAGCTGCGTTGCCGGGCCCGGTACGTTGAGATGCAACACGAAGACCTGCTTGCCCTTCGGCTGCCCCTCTCCGATGTACGCGATGCTCTTGCTGTCGGGTGACCACCGCGCATCACTGCCTTTGGCCAGGAACCGGTTGTTTCGGCCTTCGGCATCCACGATCCAGATGGAGGTCTCGTGCGTGTCCTTCATCTTGTCCACGATCGAGCGCGTATAGACGACCTGCGTGCCGTCGGGCGAGATCTGGGGCGAGGTCGCTGTCTGCAGCTCGAGATACTTCCCCACCGTGAAGCGCCCGGCGTCGGCGGATTCGGCGGCCCCGACGGGCGTTGCCAGACAGGCGAGAGTGAGGGCTGCCAGAGTGCCGGTCGCACCCAGCCGAGTCGCAATAGTCATAGAGGCCTCTCCCAGTCGCCGTCTCGGACGTCACCGTCACGATGGCGCGTCGGAATTCTTGATGAAGTTGATCGGGCGCCGTGCAGAGGAGCTCGCGTTGCAGCGCCGCGCGGAGTATATCGCGCGCTCTTCACCCCGGCAGGATGGGAGCTATCCGGCGCGCCTTAAGAAATCCAAACCAGTCTTCGAGCTAGCGTGGTGCGGCGGGCATCTTGGCGCCGTAACGCTCGAACCAGCTCATCATGTAAAGCTGCGTCCGCATCCAGTTCGAGGGTTTGCGGTCCGTGCCGTGGAACTCGCCGTCGAAGCGCAGGAGCGCCGCTGGGATTCCGCGGTACCTGAGCGCGGTATAGAGCTCCTCGGTCTGCGGGATGGGCGTGCGGCGGTCGAGCTCGCCCGTCATGAGCAGCGTGGGAGTCTTGATGTTACCCACGTGCATGAGCGTGGATTGCTCCAACCAATCACTCGGATCCTCCCAGAAGGGCTTCTTGAAGAAGCTGTATGTGTAAAAAGGCACGTCCGTCTCGCCCGCCAGGCTCATCCAGTCCGTTACCGGACAGCGCACCGCTGCGGCGGCGAAGCGATCGGTATGGCCGATCACCCAGCTCGACAGGATGCCACCGCCGCTGCAGCCGGCCACGAACATCCTCCCCGTATCGATGTATCCCTGCTTGATGACGGCGTCCACCGATGCCATGAGGTCATCGTAGTCGGGACCCGGGTAATGCTTGGCGATGGCATCGCTGAAGGCGCTCCCATACCCCGTCGAGCCACGGGGATTGATGAACAGCATGACGTAGCCGTTGGCAGCGAAGTTCTGGAAGGAGGGATTGAACGCCACGCTGTACATGGCATAGGGGCCGCCGTGGATCTCCAGCAGCAGCGGATAGCGTTTCGAGGAATCGAAGCCGGGTGGCTTCACGAGCCAACCCTGGATCCGCGCATCTCCCGTCGAGTCAACCTGAATCTCCTCCGCGTTGGAGAGCGCCATTCCGTGCAGCACCTCGTCGTTGAGATGCGTGAGCTTCCTGGCGGCCTGCGGCCGACGCGGATCTATCAGTTCGATGTCCGGGGGCGAGCGGAAGTCGGACTGCACGACTGCGACGGTCCCACGCGCAGCGGATGGATTGAGAATCACCTGCGCGCCCCTGGTCAGCGGCTGAATGCCTGCACGCGCAGACCAGGAGTACAGGCGAACACTGCCCCGATCCTCGGCGGTGAAGTAAAGAGCACTGCCATCGGGTGCCCATTCGAGACTCTGCGGCTCACGGTCGAATCCCTTCGAGCGCAGCGTCGCGTTGCTGCCGTCGATCGACATGGTCCACAGGTCGGCCACCTTGTAGGACGCGGTGTTCTTCGTGAACCCCACATAGGCAATCGTCTTGCCGTCGGGTGAGACAGCGGGACGACGCCAGCCACCAGTCGTGGTCGTGAGCCGCCTGGTAGCGCCGGTGGCGAGATCGACCGAATAGATGTAACACTCCTGATCGTTGTGGTCGGGATCGCCTTCCCTGTAACCCTCCACGATGGCCGAGCGCCCGTCCGGTGTGAAATTCCAGTCCACCGCACGGACGTATTCGTAGACGCTTTCACCGATACTCCAATCTCCTGTGGTCACCTGTCGTGGCGCCCCGCCGTCTGCTGCCACGATGAACAAATGGCGAAAGCCCCGTTCTGTCAGGCCCACTCCGTCACGACGGTAGTGCAGCCGCTCGGTGTATCGCGGTGTGGCCGCCCACTTGGCGCCCTCCGGCGCCTTCGGCAAATCGATCGACCATTCTTCCGGTCTCGGAACCACCATCGTGAATCCGATCAGGCGGCCATCGGCAGACCAGTGCAGATCGGCGGGGTCCTGCTCGAGCGTAGTCAGCTGTGAAGCCGGACCCGGGACCGTCAGATGCAGCACAAAGACCTGCTTCCCCTTCGGCCGGCCCTCGGCCACATAGGCGATGCTCTTGCCGTCCGGCGCCCAAACCGCGCCGCGGCCCTTGGCGAGGAAACGATGGTGCTGCCCATCCGCACCCACGATCCAGACGGATGTCTCTTGCTCGTCGTCCTGGGTGTTGACACTGGTGCGCGTGTAGATGACCTGGGTTCCATCGGGAGAAATCCGGGGAGAGTCGGCCGACTGCAAATCCAGGTAACGGCCCACAGTGAATTGCGCCGGGCCCCCCGCTTCGGCGCCCTGAGCCAGCGGCACGGAGCTCGCGAGAAGCAACGCCGCGAGAGCACTACCCATCACCCGATGACACGTCATACGCCACTCCCCCACCTCGTCAGCGGCCAGCGGCCAGGACGCTTGATTATTGCGCGTAAGTTCCGAAGATGCTGTCCAAGAGCTCCGCGAGCTCAGATGAAGTAGCTGAGGAGAAAGACCCCAAGCATGACGAACACGATCGCCATCTTGGCGAAGATCCCGACAGCGGCGCCGATCCAGGTGCCGACACCGACCCGGACCGCTGGCGCAAGGCGGCGCCGTGCGATCAGCTCGCCGATCACTGCGCCCAGGAACGGGCAGATCAGAATTCCGACGAACCCAAAGAAGAGCCCGAAAACAGTGCCCGCGGCCGCGCCGATCAGGGCGAGGCGGCTCGCACCCACGCGTCGCGCTCCAATCAAGCTCGCGCCGATCTCGATCGCAACGGCCAGCGCCGTCAGCAAGCCGAGAATGATGAGTGTGACTGAGCCGATCCGCAGGAAATGGTCCGTCCAGGCAGCGAGCAGCATGCCGGCGAACACGAGCACCGGACCGGGGATGCCCGGCACGAAGGTCCCGATCGTTCCGATCACGATGAGCGAGATGGCAAGCACCCACCACAGATACGGGTCCACGCTCAGTGACTCCTCGCGCGCCGTTGCCACGACATCCAGAACAGCACGCCGAACCCCATCCAGACGAGCGTGACGATCCATTCGAGCGGCACGCTGCCGTGAGCTTGCAGGATCGGATCGACCAATATGAAGCCGGACGTGAGCACTGACCCCACCAGCCCGTAGAGGATGGTCGCCGCGCCGCCGGGCGTTCGATAGGGAAGCGCGCATCCGCCGGCTCGGCCTCTCAGGCGCAGCGCGGCAATGCAGATCAGCACGAGGTTGCCGGCCAGGCACAGCGAGGCCATGTCCACCAGTGGAATGATCGCACCCCTTCCCAACAGCACCCCGGCAGCGTTGCACAAGGCGACGAACACGATCGCGGCCACCGGGGAGCCGCGCTGATCGACCCGGCCCAGAGCGCCGGGTAGAAATCCAGCTCGCGCC
>Ga0134126_10005196_pt1 | contig 16263 bp, 13 predicted proteins | sample KB31752_FD_96881 | JGI IMG/M metagenome (GOLD analysis project Ga0134126, IMG submission 96881) | Terrestrial soil microbial communities with excess Nitrogen fertilizer from Kellogg Biological Station, Michigan, USA - KB3-175-2 | ecosystem: Environmental > Terrestrial > Soil > Unclassified ...
CGCTACCCGAGGCCGCGATATAGGGCAGGCCCGCTTTCGCCGCGGCCTGGTTGCAGGCGAGGCGCGACGGCGTCGGCTGCGCGCCGATGATGGCGTCGACCTTATCCTCGAGAACGAAGCGCGCGCAGACCTGTGCCGCGGTCTTGGGGTCGGACGCGTCGTCGCCGGTGATCAGCACGATCTTGCGGCCGGCGGCGTTGCTGGCGTTGGCCAGTTCGACTGCGAGTTGCACCGCCATGTTCGCGGCGCCCGAGGTGCCGGCGGCGGGTCCGGAGAGGCTGGTGATCCAGCCGATCTTGTAGGGGGCGTCGTCCGCCCGGGCCGCGCTCCCCGCCATGAGCAAGAAGACGGCAGCCGCCGCCATTGCGATCCGTTTCACGGCAGAACCCTCCCTGTTTTTATCGGCCGACTTTAGCGCCGGACGGTGAGGTCGTCCACCCAAACATCATAATGGTCAGACCTTTAAACAGCTAGGGCGCGAGGTGACGCTCGAGCTGCGCCCGCATGTCGGCGGCGGCGGACGGCGCCGCGAAGACGATCTGGCCCAGTTTCATCACCGCGACCCGGTCGGCCAGCGACAGGGCAAGATCGAGATTCTGCTCGACCATCAGAATGGTGGTGCCGCGCTCCGTCCGCTCGACGGCGAGGGCGCGCTGGACCGTCGCCAGCATCGCGGGCTGAAGCCCGGCGCTGATCTCGTCGAGGATGATGAGCTTCGGTCGCCCCAGCAGAACGCGCGCCAGCACCAGCATTTTCTGCTCGCCGCCCGACAATGTGCCGGCGTGCTGGCGCAAACGCCGGCCGAGGACGGGAAAATGGGCCAACACCGCATCCATCTGCGCCGGCGGCGGATGGCGCTGCGTCACGTTGGCGGCAAGATTTTCGGCCACGGTCAGCTCGCCGAAAATCGCTTCCTCCTGCGGGCCATAGCCGATGCCGCGCCGCACGATGCGCGCGGTGGGCCACGACGCGATGTCGTCGCCGTCGAGGGTCACCGCGCCGTCCCGGCTGACATAGCCGAGAATCGCCTTCAGCAACGTGCTTTTGCCCATGCCGTTGCGGCCGAGGATCGCGACCGCCTCGCCGTCGCCGATCGTCAGTGACAGATCGCGAATCACGACGGCCGAGCCGTAACGCGCCGCCAATTTCTCGACCGAAAGCCTCACGGCGCGGCCCCGAGATAGGCGTCGCGCACCGCGGCGGAACTGCCGATTTCGGCGAAACTGCCGGTCTCCACCACCTTGCCGTCATGCAGCACCGCGACGCGGTCAGCCACCTCGCCGACGAAATCGAAATCATGCTCGATCAGGACAATGGCGATGCCGTCGGCAATCAGCGTGCGGAGAATTTTCCCGATCACCGCGCGCTCGCTTGCCGTAAGCCCCGCCGTCGGCTCGTCGAGCAGCAGAAGGACGGGCCGCGCCGCCACCGCCATCGCGATTTCGAGTCCCTGTTTGAAGCCATGCGCCAGCACGCCGCCCGCCATGTCGGCGCGCGATGCGAGCCCCGTCGCCTCGGCCACGTCCAGCACCGCCGCCGGCACCGCGATCCGCACCGTGCGCCGGAACGGCGACGGCCATCGGCCGCGATGCGCCGCCAACAGAAGATGTTCGGCGACGCTGAGGCTGCGGAACAGCGCCGGAATCTGAAATTTGCGGATCAACCCGTGCCGTGCGATTTCGTGCGGTGGACGGCGGCGGTGATCCTGACCGGCGCCGAGGTTGAACGCGACCACTCCGGCGATCGATCGTCTTCCGTCGGTCAACACCTCGATCAGCGTGGATTTGCCGGCGCCGTTCGGCCCGACGATGCACAGAAGACGCCCGCGCTCGATATCGAGGTCGATGCCGCGCAAGACCTGCAACGAACCGTAGGCGAACCGTACATCCCGCATCGTCACCAGCGCATCCGCGCCGCTCGCGGCCGTGGCGGGCCCCGGCTCCGCAACCAGCGTGCGTTCGCCTCCCACGATGCGGCGGCGCAGCCACTTCGCCCATGGCGCGGCGATGCCGTCCGGAACGAACACGACGACGGCGACGAATAGCGCGCCGAGCGCCAGGTTCCATTGCGCGGGAAAGGATCGGTTCAGTTCCGAGCCGATGAGGCTCAGTGCGATCGCGCCGACCGCGGGACCGACGATGGTGGCTCGGCCGCCGACCGCGACCCAGACCAGCATCTCGGTGGCGAACTGGAAGCCGAACAGCGGCGCGGAGACCAGCCCGACCACCGCGCCATAGAGCGCCCCAGCGAAGCCCGCGATACCGGCGCCGACCGCGAATACCGCGATCTTGGTGCGCTCGACATCGTTGCCGAGATAGCGCGCGCGCCGCTCGTTGTCCCGGATCGCCGCGATCAGCAGGCCGAAATCGCTGCGCACCAGGATGAGCGCACCGACCAGCACCGCGACGAAACACCCGCCGCAGACATAGTACCAGCCGATCGTATCGAGCCCGCCATAGGCAAACCCGAACAGCCCGTTCTCGCCGCCGGTGATCCCGGGCAACTGGGTGTAGAGCGGCTGGATCGCGGTCGACAGCGCGAGGCCGACAATGCCGATATAGAACGGGTTGGCGCCACGCGACGGAAACGCGTACCACGCCACCACCGCGCCGGCGATCGCCGCGATCACGGTGCCGAGAGCGATGGCGAAAATATAGGTCCCCGCGGTGCCGCCCGATTCCAGCACGAGTCCGGTGTCTGACACGGTCGTCGTCATCAGCCCGACCGTCAGTGCGCCGATGCCGAACCACACCGAATGGCCGAGATCGGGAATGCCGGTGTAGCCCCAGACCAAGTCGAGACTCACCGCCGCGATGGCGAAGGTGAAGGCCTGGGTCCAGAGCTGGGTGCGGTATTCGTTGCCGAGAAAAGGAACGGCAGCGATCACGACGATCAGCGCCGCGCCGATCAGTATAAAATCGCGGCGGCGCGCGCTCATGCGCGGCGCCAGGTGAAGCCGGCAGGCCAGAGTCGCAGAATCACCACCGCGACGACGATGACGACGACGTCGGCGTAAACCGGATTGGCGTAGAGCGTGACCAGCACCTGCGTCGCTCCGAGGAGAATCGAGGCGGCGACGAGGCCGGCAAGGTTGCGCCCCGCGATCAGCACGGCGAGAAAGGCCGGCGCGAGGAACGCCACGCCATACTGCGGCGACAGGCCCTGCGTCGGCCCGATCAGCGCGCCCGCCGCACCGGCGATGGCGGCGCCGGTGATGAAGGTAAGCTGGCGAACCCGCACCGTGTCGATGCCGACGCCGCGCGCCAGCACCTCGTTGGTCATCACCATGCGCACGGTCAAGCCGAGTCGGGTGAAGCGCATCACCGCCCCCAGCGCCAGCACCATCGCCGCCGCGACCGCGACCAGAAACAGGCGATAGGCGGGATAGTCGATCCCGACCACGACGATGCCACCGGGGATCGGCACCGGCAGGCCGACCGGCTCGCGGCCGAAAATCCACGAAATCGACTGAATCAGGATCAGCGACACGCCCCAGGTTGCGAGGATCGTGTCGTCGATGGCGCGGCCATAGAGCCGCCGTATCACCACGACCTCGATGATCGCGCCGATGATCGCGGTCGCGCCGGTCGCGCCGACTACCGCGGCGGCGAAACCGCTGCCAAGACTCGCGAATAACAGCGCCATGTAGACGCCGGCGGCCATCAAGCCGGCATGCGCCAGATTGATGACGTCCATCAGTCCCAGGATGATGCCGAGCCCCAGAATCACGAGCAGCAAGGTCGCTGTCGTCACGCCGAGATCCAAAATAAGATTCATCCGCCCCGTCCGAATTTTTTCCTTTTGTAAACCACGGCATCGCTCGGCACAATTCACCGTCATGAATGCACTCGAAAAACTACGGTCGATCTATCGCGATCGCGAAGCCGAAGCGCGCGCGATCAAGGCCGGCGGCGGCAAAGTTGTCGGCTATTTCTCCAACAATGTTCCCGTGGAACTGATCGCGGCGGCGGGTCTGTTTCCGGTTTGCCTGACCGGCGATCCGGGCGAGGCGACCGAGATCGGCGACCGCTACATGGAGGAATTTCACGACGGCAACATCCGCTCGATCTTCGACCGGATGTTGCGCGGCCACTACAATTTCGCCGATCTGATCGTGGTGCCGCGTACCTCCGAAAGTTTCTTGCAGCTTTACTACTATTTGCTCGAAGCGCGGAAATGGGAGCCGGCCCGGCATTTCCCCGAGCTTTATCTGTTCGATCTGCTGCAGGCGCCGAACTGGACGGTCGGCCGCTACGATCGCGACCGTCTCAACGAACTGCGCCGCACGCTCGACCGTGTGGCGGGGCGCGCAACGAGCGATGACGCGATCCGCGCCGCGATTGCCGCCACCAACGAGAACCGCGCGCTGTTCGGCGCGGTCAACAAGTTGCGGCGCGGCGATCGGCCGAGCGTGTCGGGGACCGACATGCTGCGCATCGCGGGCGCGGCGGGCTTCACCGCGACCGCGAACCACACGGCGCTGCTTCACGACATACAGAAGGACAGCGGCGCCCTGGAGCCGCTCGACGGCCGGCGGGTCATGGTCAAGGGCTCGCCGCACGACGATGACGGTTTCTATGCGCTGGTGGAATCGTGCGGCGCAATCATCGTCGCCGACGATCATGTCGCCGGCGAGCGCGCTTTCGAACATCGCATCGCGGACGGAGGCGATCCGATGGAGGCGCTGACCGAGCATTATCACCGCCATTCGCCGAGTCCGCGCTCCTATCCGCAGGCGGAGCAGGACCGCCGCTTCCTTGACCTGGTCGGGGAAGCGCGCGTCGGCGGCGTGATCTTCTTTCATGACGAATGGGACGACGTGCTCGGCTGGGACTATCCTGGGCAAAAGAAACTGCTCGACGCGCGCGGTGTGAAATCGCTGTTCCTCAAGAAGCAATCATACCGCTCGCCGGACCGCGCAGCGCAGCGCGACGCGGTGCGCGGCTTCGTGGAGTCCCTGGCATGACCAAACCGAAGACCGAGGAACGTCTCATCAGCACCCAGCGCGCCAACGAACATCAGCGCGAATGGTTTCTCGATTTCCGCCGTCGCGTCATGGAGAACGGCGAGCCCTATGTCATTTCCGGCGCGGTCGCCCCGCATGAGATTTTCCACGCGATGGAAATTCCCGTGCTGACGACGCAATGGTACTCGGCGATCATCGCGGCGAAGCAGCTCTCGCCGTATTACTTCGACCTGATGGACCGGATGGGCTGGCATGACGGCCTGCCGCGCTACGGCAGTCTGCCCTACATGACCACGGTCGATAACAATCCCGAGCGCGCGCCCTATGGCGGCCTGCCGAAGCCGATGATGCTGGTCGATCGCGTGCGCGGCGATTTCGGCCAGCGCATTTCCGAGCAATGGGCGCACGCCTTCGGCGTGCCGGATTTCATCGTCGATTGCTCGTCCTCGACGCGGCTTCTCGACAATTGGCATCAACGCGCCCAGCACGACTGGGAGGAATTATACGAGACCCACCGGCTCGATTTTCAGGTCGCGCAGCTCAAGGATCTGATCCGCGCCGCGGAAACGCTGAGCGGCCGCGATTTCGACCACGCCGAGTTCACGCGACAGATGCACCGCGTCAACGAGGCAGGCGAGGTTGTCGCGGAGGTGCGCGATCTCATCGCCGCGGCGCATCCCTGCCCGGTGCCGCTGACGGAACAGCTCAACAACGTCATGGCGGCGACCTGGAGCCGGGGCAGCCAATGGGCAATCAACCATTTGAGTTTCTACCGCGACGAGGTGAAGGCGCGGATCGATAAGGGCGTCGGCGCGTCGCCCAACGAGCGCTACCGCTTGCTGTGGCTCAATAACGGGCTGTGGTTTAACACCGGATTCTATCGCGCTTTCGAACAGAGCCACGGCGCCGTGTTCGTGTGGTCGATGTACACGGATTTTTTCTCTGACGGCTATCGCAAGTATTTCACCGACGATCCGCTGCGCGCGCTGGCGGCGCGGCATATCAGCATGAACGAACAGCTGCACCTGCCGCCGTGGATGGCGGACTGGATCATCCATCAGGCGCGCGGCTTCGGCGCGCACGGCGCGGTGATGCTGGTGCCGGAGGCGGATCGAATGTCGGCCTATGGCACGCGGTTCGCCAGGCTGGCGCTGGAAAAAGCCGGGATTCCGGTGCTGGAACTCAATGCCAGCATCGTCGACGCACGGCGCTGGGACAATCAGCGCATGACCGCGCTGGTCGCCGACTTTATCGAGAACCGCCTCTAGCCGAGGCGACAGGACTCACAAAAACGGAAACGGCGCCACGCCGGCCTGGCATGGCGCCGTTCCGAAACGCGACGACGGTCAGACCGCCTCTTTCAGTTCCTTCGCGGCGCGGAACGCAACCTTCTTGCTCGCCTTGATCTTGATCGGCTCGCCGGTCGCGGGATTGCGGCCCATGCGCGCAGCGCGCTTGCGCACTTGCAGGATGCCGAGGCCGGGCAGGCGGACGCGCGTGCCCTTCTTGAGTTGCTTCGTGACCAGAGCGACGAGATCGTTCAGCATGGCTTCCGCCTGCTTCTTCGGAATCTCATGCTCTTCCGCAAGCGATGCGGCGAGATGCTTCAACGTGACGGTTTCGACTTTGCCGGTTGCTGCCATTGCGATTTGTCCCCTTTTGCCGGGCATCTATAGGTTGAAGTAATGCCCGTAGAATGCCGGTTTGCTAACACCGATTTGGCGAATCCACAAGCGATCAGGCCGGATTCGCCGACCCGCCCCCGGATGGCTGGCCGATCGCCCGGCGCAGCACATCGATGGGCGCCGCCGGAGCGGCGTCGCCGGCCCAGGCGACGAATTGGTCGGGCCGTACCAGGATGAGGCGCGCGCCATAGCGCTCGCGTCCGCCCGCCAACGAGTCGCGCAACGTAACGAGCGGCACCGACAGGGCGCGGGCGGCCCCTTCGAACGATTCGACCGCCGAGTCGGGCGCGTCGAACGCCAGAAGGGCGAAGCCGTCGCCGAGTTCCTCGAAGACATTGCGGCCGGATGACAGAATTCGGGGCGCGAGATGATGTCCGGCGCGCGCGGCGAAAGCGTGCGAGCCGAGCGCGCTGCACGACGCGCCCGGCGGTCCCCATACCGCCGGCGAACCTTCGTAATTCGGCTCGAACTCGCCGACCTCGGACCGGGCCAGCGCCGCGCGCCTGCTCCAGTTCGCCTCGAACGCGGCGCGGTCGCGCGCGGGGTCGAACGCGTCGAGAAATTCCTTGTCGGAGCGGATCGCCTTTTCGATGAAGTCGCGCGCCGTCGAGGCGAAGACCGGGCGCCGCTCGGCGTCGTAGGAATCAAGAAGGGCCGGTCCGCCCCAGCCCGCGAGCGTAGCGGCAAGCTTCCAGCCGAGATTGGTCGCATCCTCGAGCCCGGTATTGACGCCATAGCCGCCATAGGGCGGATGGCTGTGCGCCGCGTCGCCCGCGACGAAAATCCGGCCCTGCCGGTAGGTGTCGGCGATGGCGAAGCGCAGATCCCAGAAGCCGACATGCTCCATCGTGAAGTCGAACGGCGCGCCGAGCGAGGCGTGGAGCAGGGCGTGAAAATCGAAATTGTCCGCCGTGGTGCCGGGCGGCACCGGGGCATGGAAGAACCAGGTCGAGCCGAGATCGACGCGGCCGAAGAAACGCCAGTAGCCTTTGAGGTCGGGATGAAGCACGCAATAGAACGACTTGCCCGGATAACGTTTCAGCAATTCGTGCAACTCGGTCGAACGGAACACCAGCAGCACCATCCGCCGGTCATGATCGGACAGGGTCTGGGTGATGCCGGCTTCCTGCCGCGTCAGCGAGTGGCTGCCGTCGCAGCCCACGGCATAGGCGGCGCGCAGGATTTGCCGTCCGACGCCGTCCGGTCCATCGATCTCGACCGCGACGCCGGATGCGTCCTGCCGCACCTTGCGAGCCACGCTGCCATAGAGCGTGCGCACCGACGGCAATTTCGCGACGCGCGCGCGCAGCACCGCCTCGGTCTCGTATTGCGGCAGACGCTCGTTGGCGGTGAAGTAATAGTCGCGTACCAGTTCGCGCTGCAGCCAGTCGTAACGATAATCGCCGAGCAGCGTGCCGTAGGTGGTCAGGCCGCCGATCCCGTATTCGGGCGGAATGGTGCGCGCGCGCCGCAGGGCATCCTCGGCATGCCAGAAATGGAAATGCTCCATCGTGCGCTGGGTCAGGTTCTGACCCTTGGGAACCGGCTGCGGCTCGGTGCGCCGCTCGACCAGAACGCAGTCGATGCCGCGCTGTCCCAGTGCAATGGCAAGGCCGAGACCGACCGGGCCGCCGCCGATAACGATAACCTGACTCAACCGCGTATCCCCGACGAACGCCGACATTCGATGCGACAAGGCGACATCGCTATCCGGCGTCCGCGCTTTTGTCCAGCATGTCGCGACCCGCGCGGCCGCGAGGATGCGCTTGACCTGCGGTTCCGGCTGGCTTTGGCTAGCGGGCCACAATTCGAGGGCGGCGGCGATGAGCAATTCCGGCAACGCGGCGAGCAAGGGCGGCCCGCTCGCCGGGATTCGCGTGCTCGATATCACCAATGTCGTTCTTGGCCCGCTGGCGACGCAGATCCTCGGCGATTACGGCGCCGACATCATCAAGGTTGAAAGCCCCGACGGCGATCTGATGCGCGGTGGCAGCATCGCCAAGCGTCCCGGCATGGCCTCGGTATTCCTGACCCTGAATCGCAACAAACGCTCGCTGTGCATCGACCTGCGCCAGCCCGACGGCGTTGCGGCGCTGCGGCGGCTGGTGCCGAGCTGCGACGTCGTCGCGCATAACATGCGGGTCGAGGCGATCGAGCGGCTCGGTTTCGGCTACAAGGACGTCGCCGCGATTAGGCCCGACATCGTCTATTGCGCCGCCACCGGTTTCGACGAGGACGGGCCCGACGCCGGCAAGCCCGCCTTCGACGACGTGATCCAGGCGGCGAGCGGCCTCGTCGCCATTACTGGGATGGGCAAGGACGCGCCCGATTTCATCCCGACGCTGGTCGCGGACAAAACCACGGGCATGGCGCTGGTCAATGCGGTGCTGGCGGCGCTGTTCCATCGCGAGCGCACCGGCGAGGGCCAGTATGTCGAGGTGCCGATGCTGGAAACGCTTGCCGCCTTCGTTCTCGCCGAGCATATGGGCGGCATGGCGTTCGAGCCGCCGCCCGGCCCGGCCGGCTATGTCCGCATCCTCGCCGGCGGCCGCAGCCCCAGCCCGACCAAGGACGGCTATATCGGCGTTCTGCCGTATACGCTCGAGCGCTGGACGCGGCTTCTCCACGCGGTCGGGCGGCCCGAGCTTGCGGAACTGCCGCTCATCAAGGATCGCGAAACGCGCACCGTGCGCAGCAAGGAAGTCTATGCGCTGCTTGCCACCATCACCCGCACGCGCACCACGGCGGAGTGGATGAAACTGCTTCACGAACTCGACATTCCCGCGACGCCCGTTTACGGCCTCGAGGATCTGCCGAACCATCCGCAATTGGTCGCGAGCGGCCTGTTTCAGACCGCGCAGCATCCGACCGAGGGCACCGTGCGCTATACGCGGCCGCCGACCAAGTTCGCCGCGTCGCCCGCCTCGGTGCGGCGCTTGGCGCCGACCTTGGGCCAGCACAATGACGAGTTGATGCGCGAGGCCGGTCTCGACGACGCGGCGATCGCCGATCTCGTGGCCCGGAATATCCTGGTGCAAAGGGACTGACCCGGGGAGAGAGGCAATGGATTTCGAACTCGCCGAAGAAGACCGCATGCTCAAGGACCTCGTGCACAAATTCGTGCGCGACGAGTTGATGCCGCTCGAACCGAAGATGCTTCAGCGCGAGCATGAGGGCAGGGGCCTCGCACTCGATCCCGAAGACCATGTCCGCATCGACGAAGTGTCGAAAAAACTCGGCCTGTGGGGCCTCGACGCGCCCAAGGATATCGGCGGCATGGATCTGCCAGCCGTGTCGCTGGTCGGCGTCAACGAGGAATTGGGCCGCACGGTCACGCCATACACGCTGCCGCCGGACTCGCCCAATCTACGCATGCTGATGGCGACCGTGACGGAGCGCCAGCGCGCAGCGTATCTCGAACCGTATGTGCGCGGCGAGACCGTGTCGGCCATCGCGGCGTCGGAGCCAGGTGCGGGTTCGGACCCGGCCGCGCTCATCACCCGCGCCGAGCGCGACGGCGAGGATTGGGTGCTGAACGGGCGCAAGATCTGGATCAGCCGCGCCGCCGACGCCGACTTCACCATCGTGATGGCGCGCACCAACAAGGAAAAGCGCGGTGGCATTTCGGCTTTTCTCGTCGACAAGGGCGCGCCGGGCTTCAAGGTGCTGCGGCGGATACCGATGGTCGGCGGCATGACGACATACGAGGTCGTGTTCGAGGATTGCCGCGTCGCGGGCTGGAAGCTGCTCGGCCTCGAGGGCCAGGGTTTCGCGCCGATGCAGTTGCGCTTCGGCACGCGGCGCTGCGAGATGGCGGCGTGGTCGATCGGCCTCGCCCAGCGCGCGCTCGACATGATGTGCGAATACGCGCCGCAGCGCGTCACGTTCGGCGTCCCCTTGAGCGAGCGCGGCGTGATCCAGGGCTGGATCTCCGACGCAGCGACCAGGATTCATGCCGCGCGGCTGATGACCTACGATTGCGCGGCGAAACTGGACAACGGCGAGGAAGCGCGTATCGAAATCTCCATGATCAAATCCTTCGCCATCGAAACGGCGTGGGAGATCGTCGATCGCGCGATGCAGCTTTACGGCGCGATGGGCATGACCAAGGAAATGCCGTTGCAATTGATGGCCAACCGCCTGCGCACCATGCGTATCTATGACGGGCCGACCGAGCTGCACCAATGGGTGATTGCGCGGAACCTTCTGGGGACGAGACGATGAGCGAGATAAATGTCACGCGAGACGGACCGGTCGCGACCGTCGAGATCGACCGGCCGCCGCATAACCACGTCAGCGTCGATCTGATGCGCCGGCTCGCCGATGCACTGGACGGGATCGACGCCGACCGCGCCCTGCGGGTCAGCGTCCTCGTCTCCGCCGGAAAAAGTTTCTGCGCCGGCGCCGATCTCGTCGCCGGCATCGCGACGCGCGGCACGGGCGGCGTCGATGAGCTGTATGTCGAGGCGGTTCGTCTGTTCTCCGCCAAGAAACCAATCGTCGCCGCCATTCAGGGCGCCGCTGTCGGCGCCGGTCTCGGCCTGGCGCTGGTCGCGGATTTCCGCGTCGCCGCGCCCGAGGCGCGCTTCGTCGCCAATTTCGTCAAGCTCGGCTTCCATCCCGGTTTCGGCATCACCCACACGCTTCCCCGTCTCATCGGCCCGCAAAAGGCGGCGCTGATGTGCCTCACCGGCCGCCGCGTCAAAGGCGACGAGGCCGTCGCCTGGGGCCTCGCAGATGTTCTCGCGCCGCTCGGCGGGCTGCGCGATGCGGCGCTGACCCTGGCCCGGGAGATCGCCGAGAACGCGCCGCTCGCGGTCGAGGCCACCCGGGCGACATTGCGAGCGGACCTGGCGCGGGCGGTGAAGGGCCAGACCGATATCGAGCTCGCGATCCAGACCCGACTGCGCCAGACCGCCGACTATGCCGAAGGCGTCCGCGCCGTCGCCGAGCGCCGCCCGGGAATTTTCATCGGGGCTTAGCCATGCGCGCGGCGCGTTAACGCCCGGGCTCGAGAAATTCGCGGGCTGCGCCTTCGACGTCGTGATCGCCGATATATTCATGCCGGGCGAGGACGGCATCGGCGCTATCCCCAAAATCCGCGACCAGGACCCGTTCGTCGGCATCGTCGCGATCTCCGGCGGCGGATGTGCTGCGCGTCTCGATCGAACTTGGCGCCCATTTCGGCGTGGCAAGCCGATCCCGCGTGCTCGTCTTCTCGCTGTCGTCACCGACGCCGACCGGCTGCGCCGCCTACGCTGCGCCTGAGAAAACCCCGCCCTCGTTGCCGGGGGCGGGGTTCGATGGGACGAATCGCGGGAGGGCTATTCCTCCTTGTCGGCTTTTTCTTCCTTGGTGCGCTGGCGGTTGATCGCGGCGCCGAGAATGTCGCCGAGGCTGGCGCCGGAATCGGACGAGCCGAATTCCGCCATCGCCTTTTTCTCTTCCTCGACCTCGCGCGCCTTGATCGACAGCGTTACCTTGCGCGACGACTTGTCGATCGCGGTGATCTTGGCATCGACCTTTTCGCCGACGGCGAAACGGTCGGGCCGCTGTTCGGCGCGGTCGCGCGACAGCTCCGCCTTGCGGATGAAGCCCGGCATGCCGTCGCCGACCGCGACCTCGATGCCGCCGTCGGTGATGCCCGTCACCGTGGTGGTGACGATATCGCCCTTCTTCATCGCGGCGAGGTTGGACTCGAACGGATCGGATTCGAGCTGTTTGATGCCGAGGGAGATGCGCTCCTTCTCGATATCGACGTCGAGGACGCGCACCTTGACGTTGTCGCCCTTGTTATAGTCCTTGATCGCCTCTTCGCCCGGCTTGTTCCAGTCGAGGTCGGAGAGATGGACCATGCCGTCGATGTCGCCGGGGAGGCCGACGAACAGGCCGAACTCGGTGATGTTCTTGACTTCGCCCTCGAGCTCGGTGCCGGTCGGATATTTGTCGCGGAACCCTTCCCAGGGATTTTCCATGCACTGTTTGAGGCCGAGCGAGATGCGGCGCTTGGCCGGATCGACGTCCAGCACCATCACCTCGACCTCCTGGCTGGTCGAGACGATCTTGCCCGGATGAACGTTCTTCTTGGTCCAGCTCATTTCCGAGACATGGACCAGGCCTTCGACGCCCGGCTCCAGCTCGACGAACGCGCCATAGTCGGTGATGTTGGTGACGCGGCCCCGGAGCTTGGTGCCCGACGGATATTTGTTCTCGACGCCTTCCCACGGATCGGCCTCGAGCTGCTTCATGCCCAGCGAGATGCGGTGGGTTTCGGGGTTGAAGCGCACCACCTGCACCTTGACGCTTTGGCCGATATGCAGGGCCTCCGACGGATGGTTGATGCGCCGCCACGCGATGTCGGTGACGTGCAGCAATCCGTCGACGCCGCCAAGATCGACGAACGCGCCGTAATCGGTGATGTTCTTGACGACGCCGGTGAGGACCTGGCCTTCCTTGAGGCTGGCGACCAGTTCGGAGCGCGCTTCGGCGCGGCTCTCTTCGAGCACGGCGCGGCGCGACACCACGATGTTGCCGCGGCTGCGGTCCATCTTGAGGATTTGGAACGGCTGCGGCGTGCCGAGCAGCGGGGTGATGTCCCGCACCGGACGGATATCGACCTGGCTGCCGGGCAGGAACGCGACGGCGCCGTTGAGATCGACGGTGAAGCCGCCCTTGACGCGGCCGAAGATGGTGCCGTTGACGCGCTCATTGGCCTGGAAGCTCTTTTCGAGCAGGGTCCAGGCTTCCTCGCGCCGCGCTTTGTCGCGGCTGATCTGCGCCTCGCCGTGCTTGTCTTCCATCCGTTCGAGGAAAACTTCGACGATATCGCCCGGTTTGATTTCGGCGCCGCGTCCCGGCCCCTGGAATTCCTTCAAGGGCACCCGGCCTTCGGCCTTCAGCCCGACATCGATCAGGACGGTGTCGTTCTCGATCGCGATCACGGTGCCTTTGATTACCGTGCCTTCGAGCCCGGCGGCGGCGCCGAGCGATTCATCCAACAATGCGGCAAAACTTTCCTTCGAATTTCCCGCGGTCTCCGTGACGGCCATGCGCTCTCCACTTTGCTCCCGGGAGTCTGGCGGTGAGCCGCGCGGGAGACGCGAGTTCAACCGTCCGCCGCAGGTTCGGGCGCGGCGGCGATGCCCGTGGTCGATGAGGAAAGAGGAAACGCCGGTTCGCTTACCGTTTCGTGACGGCGAGCTTGCCGTGGATGGCCGCCAGCGCCGCGGCGAAAACCGCATCGGCATCGAGCGTGCTGGTATCGATCACGGTCGCGTCGCTGGCGGGAACCAGCGGCGCCGCCTGGCGCACGCTGTCGCGCGCGTCACGCGCCTTCATATCCTCAAGGACGCGCCGGTATATAGACCCCCCGGCCTCGCCCTGCAACTCCCGGGTCCGGCGGGCGGCCCGCGCTTCCGGGGTCGCCGTCAGGAACAGCTTGGCGTCGGCGTCGGGGCAGATCACGGTGCCGATATCTCGCCCATCGAGCACGGCGCCACCCTCGCGGCGCGCAAAACTGCGCTGAAATTCCAGCAAGGCGGCCCGGACCCCGGGGATCGCGGCCACCACCGACGAGGCGGCGGTGACGGCTTCGTCGCGCAGCCGCCGGTCCTCGAGCACCGAGAGATCGAGCGCCCGGGCGGCGCGTTCCGCGATAACGGGGTCGGCTGGGTCGCCCAGCGCCATCGCTTCGAGCGCGACGGCGCGGTAGAGGCTGCCCGTGTCGAGATGAGCGATGCCGAAATGCAGGGCGATGCGCCGCGCAATGGTGCTTTTGCCGGCGCCGGCCGGTCCGTCGATCGCGATGATCATGTGGCGTCGCTCATCCCGGGCCGATATTGGCGCCGACACCGTTCATCAGCGCGGCGAAGCCGGGGAAGCTGGTTTCGATCGTGGCGCCGTCGTCGATCCGGGTCGCCGCCTTCGCCGCCATGCCCATCACCAGGAACGACATGGCGATGCGATGGTCGAGCCGCGCCGCGACGGCGCCGCCGCCCGGAGGCGGCGCGCCGGTGCCGTCGATGATCAGGCTGTCACCCTCGACCGCGACCGTCACGCCGCACGCGGCGAGACCCGTCGCCATCGCGCTCAGCCGGTCGCTTTCCTTAACGCGCAGCTCCTTGAGACCGTGCATCGTGGTGCGGCCCCTGGCGAAGGCGGCGGCGACGCCGAGGATCGGATATTCGTCGATCATGCTGGGCGCACGCTCGGCCGGCACGGTGACGCCCCGGAGCGCGGAGGCACGCACGGCCAGATCGGCGATCGGCTCGCCGCCCTCGGTGCGGCGGTTCTCGTACTTTATATCCGCGCCCATCTCGATCAGCGTCTCGAACAGGCCGGTGCGCAATTTGTTGAGGCCGACGCCCGTGATGGTCAGCGCCGAGCCCGGCACGAGAAGTGCTGCGACCAGCGGAAACGCCGCCGAGGACGGATCGCCCGGCACGGTCAGATCGGACGCGGTCAATTCAGGCTGGCCGACGACCGTGATCCGCCGCCCGACCTTGCCGTCGTCGACGGCGATCCGCGCGCCGAAATGGCGCAGCATGTTTTCGGTATGGTCGCGGGTCGGCTCGGGCTCGATCACGCTGGTCTCGCCCGGCGCGTTCAGGCCGGCGAGCAACACCGCCGACTTTACCTGCGCCGATGGTACCGGCAGGCGGTACTCGATGGGCAGCGCGTCGCGCGCGCCGATGACGGCCAGCGGCAGGCGCGATCCGTCGCGGCCGACGAAACGCGCGCCCATCCGCGACAAGGGCTCGGTGACGCGCGCCATCGGACGGCGGCACAGCGATTCGTCGCCGGTGAAGAAACTCGTGAAGGGATGGGTCGCGGCGACGCCCATCAACAGCCGGGCGCCGGTGCCGGAGTTGCCGAGATCGAGCACGCCGTCCGGCTCGGCAAGGCCGCCGATGCCGACGCCATGCACTTCCCAAGCCGCGCCCGCGCGCTCGATCGGCACGCCGAGACGGTGCAGCGCGCGCGCCGTGTTGAGCACGTCCTCGCCTTCGAGCAGACCGGCGATGCGCGTCGTGCCGACCGCGAGCGCGCCGAAAATCAGCGCGCGGTGGGATACCGACTTGTCGCCCGGAATCGCGACGCTTCCCGACAGGGCGCGGGACGGCTCGGAACGAAGCGGCGATGCGGCGGTTGCGTTCATAACGGATAATATCCATATCGCGGACGGCGGCGCGGCGACGATACGCGATTTTGCTTTTGACACGATAGTTGGATCGTGGCAATTGGCCGACCACCCGCGAGGTGCGCGGGGCGGCGCGGAGGTGAATTTGGCTAAGCCGGAATGGGGTTTGAAGCGACTTTGTCCCAATTGCGGGACACGCTATTACGACATGCGGCACGATCCGGTCGTGTGTCCCAAATGCGGCGCGCATTTCGACGCCGAGGCGGTGGTGAAAACACGGCGCGTGCGCGCCGCCGCCGTGACCGAGACCGCGCTGGGGCCGATTGTGGCGGAGGACGTCGATCCCGAATTGGTCGCCGCCATCGCCAGCGAGGACGTGCCGGACAACCTGCCGCCGGCGGGCGACGTCAAAATCGGCGGGGACGATATCGATGAGGATGCGGAATCCGATACGGATACGGATGCCGACGCCG
>Ga0134126_10005197_pt1 | contig 16262 bp, 24 predicted proteins | sample KB31752_FD_96881 | JGI IMG/M metagenome (GOLD analysis project Ga0134126, IMG submission 96881) | Terrestrial soil microbial communities with excess Nitrogen fertilizer from Kellogg Biological Station, Michigan, USA - KB3-175-2 | ecosystem: Environmental > Terrestrial > Soil > Unclassified ...
GCCGTTCAGAGTATTCATGACGTACTGCTCGAACTGAGTCGTTGAGATAGGCACATTCAGCAGGATCATGTTCTCGGATGGGTATTGGATGATCTGCCATCCGAAGTTGGCACCATAGGACGTTACCGCGGTAGAAACTGCGTATTGAATCTTGAACGTAATGGCTGATTGCTTGCTGATACGGGCCGATAACAGCGCTTTTGAGAGCGGCATCAGGCCATCTTGCGTAATGATCAGCAAATCGCCGCCAAACTTCATGAAACACCGTCTTCCGATGGGGGAACCCATGCTGAAAACGCCCGTCAGGGAGAAAGTCGTCGCGCTTGTAGGGTCCGTTCCCTGGTAGACTGCTACTTCGCCTTTGGACGAGATGAATACCAGCGTATCGTCCAGGCCATACCCGGCGTCTATGCTCCATGTGGCAAGCGCCATCAAGTAGCCGCCCTGCGTGAACAATGCGCCTACGTCGAAGCTGGTAGCGGCCCCTCCAATAGAGTCAGTTCCGAGATACCATGCCCTGGTTGAATTTTTCTCAACAAACCAGATGCGATGTTTGAAGACGTTCACGCCTATCAGATTGGTGGTCGTGACCCCTGTAATGGCAGGAGTAGAGGCCGCGTCAACATGCGTCCAAGTCGTGCCGTCATAGGCCAGCGGCTTGTCAGTGCCGTTGACCATGTAAAGCCACTGAGCGCCGCCAGGGACGTTAAAGTTTATGTGCTGCCATCTGCCTACCGTGATACCGGTAGACACTACAGCGGCTCCTACAGCGCCGCTATTGGTGACGTTGTAAACAGAGTCTGAAGTCGATCCAAATAACTGACTGGTAGTCGCCGAGTTATAGGCTGCAAGCGTCTCGACGGTGCCAGTGATTCCGGTAACGTAATCGGTGTAACCGTTCCGCAACATGACATCTGTCGTGTTCGGGAACATGTTGATCATTTGAACCGCGTCCGTCTCTTTCATGGCAGAGATAGCGCTTTGCGCGTTCCATCCCCCAATAGGCGCCGGAATAGAGGCCACTCCCGCAATCATCTTGCGGCCCATGCGCATCAAAGCCATTAATGCCCGTAGCCTGAATCTGGAATAGAACCGGGACTGATGAACAACGGAGCGCCGCTCGGTGCAAGACTGAGGGTCGGTGCGCCACGGTCAAAAGCCATTTCCTTATTTAACTGAATGTAATAGTCACGTGAGAGAGAAGTGGTATCCATTCCCTTGATGTTGAAGAACTCGAACTTTGTCCCACAGATCATTGTTCTGTCACGGAAATTACATATATCATCGTCGGCTGAGAATTGAGTCTTGCCGACTCCGGCAGAACTCGTTACCCATGCATTCGATAGGTATTCGAAGCCTAGTTGAGACTGTGTAGGGGACGGCGGCCAGAGTTGAAAATACCCTCCAAGAATCCGGTAGCGCATGCGCGGCCCGGTAGAGACTATCCCGCTTTTCAGATACTGCCACTCTTGAGGAGACTTCGGCCCAAGCAGTTCCCAATGGTTCGTTTTGTCCCATTGCGTCCGGTTCAACTGGTGATCGTAATCCGAGGGCAATGCATATTTTGTCTGAGCGAATACGAGGGATGATCCCGTGGCGCTCCCGCTCGCTGGATTGCTCAGCGTTACTTGCGTGGATGAGTCAACGGATAGAACGTAGGTATCGGACGGAATATTCAGCCCGGTACACATGAACGTGCCAGCTACTATCCCCGCCGTGCTGCTGATATTCTGGACTACTGCTGAATCCAGCGTCGTGTCGCCTGTCACAGAGTGAACAACCGTATTGAACCTGTACTCCTTGTCCAGACCCTGCCAATTGTCATTGGTGATCACGTCATTACCCACTTTATTCATGAGCGCGTAAATCTGCGCTATTTGAGGATCGGTGGTAGACGCAACTGCGTTAGGTTGAGGTATCCCCAACTCAGCGCATGTAGCCTGGACAAGTTGCAAGAGGTTCATTATTTCTTCGGTAGAGTTAAGGTTTTCTTCGGCTCTTCATGCAGACGGTCTTCCAGAGCCTGCAGACGAGCCGCCAACTTGCGGTTTTCATCCTGCAGTAATTCGTTTTCTGACTTGATGCTCTCGAACTGCGCGGCATAGCGTCCTACCGCTTCAGCATCCTTGTTGACTTCGATAAATGCTTTGGCTTTCGCTACCAACATCCGCGCGCCCATGCCCACGTTATCGATTCCGGTGTCTCCCAGGTTGGCGAGTTGTTCAATGGTGTAAATATGCTTGTGATTGAGTTCCCGGATCATGGACGAGTCAATCTCTCTCCACTGTTCCAAGGGTGTTCCTTGTGCCTTGAATTCTTCTCCGGCTTCATAGGCTTTCCAGGCATCCGGCCAGCGGATTTTGTCGCTGTCTTGTACCTGCCTGCGCATCTCAGATTTAGTGTCACCCGGCGAGATGATTTCGATAAAGTCTTGAGTCTTGGTGCCCACCATTCCGTGGATTTCGAATTTGTAGAAACGCACCAGCGCAGCGCGATCTGTACCATGAGACACGTGGCCGTTCATTACGGTCGGCTCAGCTAACATAATTACTCCTTTGGATTAAAAAACCCCGCCGAAGCGGGGGTGAAAATATTACAGAGTGCGACCTATCCACGGCCAGGAGATAAAGCCCGGCGCCAATCCGGTACTCGCGCCTCGTGCTGTGGTCAAATTCAACCCATGCAGCACACGCGCGCCAGCAGTGGCGTCATCATCAGCAGTTCCCGCTGTGGCGGTCGTGTTGATTTGCGTATATGCAGCCGCCAGGGTAAGCACGTTGACATTGGTCAGACCGTAAATTTGCAGCCAGCCGTAGCCGTTCGCAGCGATAGCGGCTTGGGCAATACCAAACAGCTTGCCTTGACCCGTTCCACCTGCGGTGTTTGTGGTGGTAGCCATCACAGCAGTTCCGGCAACCGGATCAAATACGCAGATGTACCCTTCTCCGGTAATGCCCGAGCCGGAGTCCTGAACATAGATATACTCTTTCATGCCGAGGACGCCGCCAGCGTTAACCGATGCCGCACCGGCTGCCCGTTGCCCGACTCCATACTCAGGCACCCCACCAGCAGCCACTACGCTAGTGGGTTTAATTCCCATTTCTAACATGATATTTCCTTATAAAGACGCGCCCCGAAGGGCGCTATGATTAATCTTTGAGGACGCCTTGAGTGAAGGCATTCGAGAGCGTCATGTTTCCGGCGAATGCGATCAGCTTGACCATCGCGTCCTGATTCACCGAGAAACGGTCAGGGTCCAGGGGAACCATGTTCCGGTCAGTGTGAGGGCGCCAGAAGATGTAATCCGTATTCAGGAAGTACATGTGATTGGCCGGTGCGTTGCCGCCGTAGCCGCCATCGAATACTACATCCGCGTCCATGAACTTCAGGCTTGAGAAGCCTGCTTCTGCCATGTCGGTGGAGGTAATCCGCTGAATGGCTTGGAGCGATTCCCAATACAGCCGGTAATAGACGTTATCGGCAATGATCAGGTCAGGCCGGTCCGTTCCGCGCACAGTAGCCAGCCATACCCGGTTCATGTAGGACTGAATATTGCTGTTGGTCGCCGCCGCGCCGCCGTCCGTCGTGGCATCGAAGGTGTAATTTTTCCAGAAGGACCAGGTGCTGCGATTGATACCGCCAACAGTGTTGGTAGGCGTATCAGCCACCAGCGATTGAAGACCGCCGATTTGTTTGCCGCCGTCCGCTGTGCCGTCCGAGTAGAAGTCGGCGCTCATGTTGTTTGCCATCGTGCGCTCAGCGTTCTTGATGCGCGATTCCAGCAGATCAATGATGCGCTCTTTACCGCTGTTCTGGAGTTGTTCCAAGCCAGAGATAGATACAGCTACCGCTCCCTGCTTCCAGTCGAACTCAGCCGCTGTAAACACGTCGCTGGGGCTGATATTCAGCGCTTCGTACCCGCTGTAGCGCTTGTAAGTGCTGTTCTCGGCGTATTCCAGTTCTTGGACGATGGTACGCCCACCAGCAGCCGGTTTGACATTGCCCTTTTTGTTCAGGCGGTTAAGAATTGCATTGTTTTTGCTGACGTTATTCGCCAGTTTACCCGTACGGTTACGCAGGGTCGTAGTGATGATTTCCGATAGGTTCGGAGAAGCCATGATGAAAAGTCCTTTATGAAGGGATTAGATTAAAGACGGCCAGAGGAGTTATTCCATGCATCCTCTATATCGCCGCGAATGCTCACATTAGCCACCGGTACAGCCGCACCTGACGGAGAACCCGTGATGCTTCTGGCCTTGGCCTTTGCCGTTTCCGCAACTTTCGCCTGTTCCTGGATCCGCTTCGCCTCTTCATCCTTCAAAAGCGTGGAGCGTATATCTGGCCTTGCCCATACGGCCTTATCGTAGGCATCATCCAGTGACTCCGCGTAACCCGCCTGGAGCAGTTTCGACATATCGTCGCGTACTGACTCAAAGTGAGGGCGATTCGGACTGCTGGAGAATTCTTCGATCTGGCGCGTGAGTTCGGCCTGTTCGGCTTGCTGCTTGCGTTGCTGCTCTTGTTGCTGTAAGTGCTGCTGATTTCTGATCTGCTCTTCCAAGTACTGGACACGCTGGAGTGCATGTTGTACGTTGGGATCGATGTTCTGCTGCTCTTGGGATTGGTTTCCAAGATTGATACCGTAATCTGCTGCGAGTTTGATAAACGCGGCTTCCTTTTGGGAGGGTGAGCCGGTGCGCAGCGCTTGCTCTGCCTGAATCAGTCTGTCAAATGCTTCGGCAGGCTGGACTTGTAACTGGTTGAGATATGGCGCCCACTTGTCAAATACCGGCTTGACAGTAGCGGCATACTTAGCGTCTTCTGCATAACGCTGGATGCCCTTGTTGTAGTCATTCTCGCGCCGTATTGCCTCATCCTGTATTTCAGGATCGAGCGTGAGGAACTTATCCTTTAGGTCTTGTCGCCAGGATTGTGGAGGCTTCCTGGTGTTAGTATTGGCAACCGGTGCAGGTTCTGCGGCAGGGGCATCAGGCACCCCTTCTGGCGTAACTTCGCCATCCTTCTTTGCAAACCTTCCAACTTCGTCTCTTGCTCTTTCTGTCGTTTCAGCAACAGGTTTCGTTTCTTCAACTTTTACCTCCGCTACAGGTTCGTCGCTACCGTAGGCAGCGGCGATATCATCGCGTAGGCTGTCCTCGGTGGCGTCTTGATTGACGTCCGAATCCATAAAAACTCCATCTTAGTACTTCGGGGGAAATCCGACTCTCGCGAGTGGGCGCTATCTACTGCCGTACACAACTCTTGCTAAATCTTCTCTCAATCCAGGCGCATCACTCATAGGCCTTGGCGATACCTTCTCATTGCCGATTTCGATCATCCCATGTTGCTTCAGGTGAGCGCGATGCTTTGACCGGCTACCGATCATTTCACCCGTCACCATTGACTTGTACGGCTGGATATCCGGCATAATGATTGTCTGGACTGGCGCAACGTAGTCCTCTTTGGGGATTAGTTCGCCATTCACCTGAATCCATGATTTACGCATTTTCTTTCCAGCTATCAATATAACGAGGATAACGGCGGCTCTGCATAGGCATAAAGTCGGCCGAGTACAGAACGCCACGTATGTGGAATCTCTTTTGCTCGGGAAGTTGAGCGATATAAGAGATGTAATCCGCTTCGGGGATTACCATCAATCGTTCCGTGAACTGAACAAAACATCCAGCAGGGTTGGGATGGAATTCAGGGTAATGTGTTTGCATTTTTAGTGAAACATGAATAAAAGTTCTTCATCCTCGTCTATGCCCCTCTGGACTTCAGTCTGCCATTCGGCCAATAACTGTTTAACGCGGGTCAAGTCCTGCTGTAGCGTGGCAATATCGACTGATTCGGCCTCAACCACATAAGGCTGGACGATTGCAGCGGCTTGTCTCTTAACCTCGATAGGTGCGGCAGACTGGATAATCTCTTCCTGCTCACCCTCGATCTCTAGAAGTAGAGCCTGTCTTATCTCGTCGTCTTTTTCGTGCTTTCTTGGCTTAGGCTTGCGGGTATAAGCTACCCCGGCATAGTGGCCACCTACCTGAGCGCCGCCGGTCGATACGCCGGATGCTGTCGCAACCCCTGACGACGATCCGATACCCGAGGCATTTGACGCCCCGATTCCAGAAGCGGAAGACGTTGCAGCCACCGTTCCTGTTGTCGAACCAGCCGATATGTAGTCACCTACAGCAGCGGCAGCGGCAATACCCGCAGCAGAGCCTATAGAGACCGCTTGGCTTGATCCAATGCCTGTAGCTGCAGCTATCCCGTTGGCCGACCCTATTGAGGCTGCTGTAGACGATCCTACGGCATTAGCAGAAGCGATGCCTGAAGCCGTGCCGGATGATCCTGCAATAGCACCTACAGCAGCAGCAGAAGCGATACCAGCGGCAGTTCCTACACCTGAGAAGTTAGCCGCCCCGATACCGGGAGAGGAAGCAATGCCAGCACTCGAACCGACACCTGAGAACTGTGATGCGCCGGTTCCAGAAGCAGAAGCAAGTCCTGAGGAAGCTCCGACTGAAGCACTGTTACTTGCGCCGACAGCTACAGCAGCGGAAATCCCTGAAGCGGTTCCGACAGAGCCGGTAGATACGAGAACCGCCCATAACCTTCTAGGCGCTGCCTTGAATATCTGCCATGGGTTCGCATGGAAAGCTACAGCATCCTGCTGGCTCCATTCCCTGGTTGCGTAACCAGCAACGAGAATATCGCCGTCTAAATCCCAGACATTCCCGCCCCAATATGCTCCCATGACCAGAGAATTAGCGCCTGCTGAGAAAGCAGTAGGGGCTGTGGCATCTGCCGTTCCTTGGGGAACACCATTAACGTAAACATTTTTTCCGGCACCGCCGCTGCCGTTCGTGGAGAAAACGATGCTGGTATTGACGGTATTGAATACGCAGCCCGGGGTTAGTGTGTTTGTTGAACCGCCACCGACCCCCCAATCTACTCGTGTTTCACCACCAAGCACATGATAGTACTTATTATTTCCGGTAGATGTGCTTAGAAAAACAGTGCCGCTTGTATCCGAGCTACCAATCCTGGATGCGTAAAGGAAAAACGTTCCCGCAGGATTGGACAGGTCAGGCGACGTGAGCGTAGCGGTACTCGATCCTGCTTGATCGAAATAAAGCGAACGGCCACCGACCGTACGTATCTTGGTGTTTCCGTTCGGAGTCCAGATTCCTCCGGACGCGACATCCCTAAATCCAACGCCTGGATTAAGAAGTAGCTTTACTTCCCGCCCCAGCCCTGCGTGATTGACAGATACCGCGCCTTTTGGCTGGCCTTTGAACCTGCGCGGCAGGATGATAGCCATTTCTTAGGTGCCGACGCCGGTAATGTCCGCCTTGTATATGAATCCAGATGTTAAAGCAACACCCGTATTGTTCCTTGCTATGGGCTTCAAATAGCGCGCCACGGGAAGACCTGAAAGGCTAAAGAATTTGGTATGCGTCCCTGTGCTGTAGCACGGGATACTTCCGATGTAATGTAAATCCAACTCGTCGGTAGCCGAATTGCTGCTGGTAGGTCCGGTACTAAAATTAGTGTTGTCCAGAGATAACTGCGCAAAGATGGCTACGTTGTTCGGTGCCACCGGTGAGGTAACAGTTACCGTACACTCGAAAGTAACATCCATAGGGATTGTCGCCCCTAAGTCAATAGCAGACCCTGCTATATAAGTAGCGCTCGCCAGCGTACTCATTGTCAGAATTGCGGAACTTCTGGCGCCCTGTGCTTGTGTGAATGTAGTTGCCATTAGTCTTCTTTGACTGTTGATGCGGACGTCAAAATAGGAGTAACTCCACTCGATATTGAAATATTAGGCGAGATAGCGCCTCTGTACAGAACCTTCCCTGTACCGGATGACGCCGTACCGACAGCCCAATTGGTCGCCGTTTCCGTACCCCCGGTAGCGGCAGGAAAGGTGACGTTCGCGGCAGGAGAAACGCTATCCGCTGTCACAGTCCAGCCACCAGAAGTACGCGCCACGGCAACGCGCGCATAACTTGTGTAGGCGCATTCGCTGGTAGTCTGGTTTCCAGACCCGCCCACAGCAGCGGTGTGAAGGCTGACGTACAGATTCGTTAAGGGACTCGTTGCAGCGTTATCTGCAATATTGGCGATAGCGGTAGCGTTAAAAATCAGCTTCAGCAAATCGTTTGCGTATGTGTCGCCTTTTGCAACTGTTGCCATTATCCTACCCCCACCATGCGGCCACCAGGCCCGTAACTAACATTCATTGATCGTTTACCCTTTTTGATAGATTTAACCTTGCCGTCGCCACCACGCTCATACTGAACCGGAGCGGCCATGTCGTCGTGCATCTCTTGGAGCTTATCCATGAGCGACTTCATCGGGTCTGCCTTCTTAGACTCTGCTCCTGTAGCTTCCTGAGCCGCACCAATCTGGGCAGAGTCCACCGATGATTTAGCTGATATTTCAGCCACCATAATCTTAACTTGAGCATCCAATTGCGCCTTGTAGACTTCGAAACGGGCATCCGACTCATGCTGACGCTGAGCTATTTGGGATTCCATTGCCATCTTTTGTTGCTCAAGGGCGGATTCCATCTGCAAGCGTTGTGCCTCGCGCTGGCTTTCGAGTTGATTGCGTACCTGTTCAAGCTGCTGCTCTGCGCTCATCTTCGCCTGCTCTAACTGGAGTCCGGTCTGGAGTTTCGCGTTCTCGATCTGCATGGAGCTTTGCAGCTTAGCTTGATCGATCTGCATTTGATTCTGTGCCTCGATCATGGCGGGGTCAGGAGGAGGCTGCTGAGGCTGCGCGGCTTTCTGCTTAAGTCTCTCCATGGTCTCGTCAAATACGCCTTCAAGCGTCTTGCCTGCCTTGAATCCACGGATACCATAAAGAAGCAACTCGCCCATGAGAGGGGCAAGCTCAGGTGGCGCCTGGATGGCTTTCTCAATGAATCCAGATACAGCAGTCAGGAACTCCAGCCGGTTCTGCTTCTCCTGCTGCTCGTCTACCTCGATCAGCGAATCGCTGGACACTTCAATGCGGAAGTTGCTCGATGCGTCTGTTTTCAGCAACTCGATAGCCGGACCAATGAACTGCTGGTCAATCGGGTTGAGTTGGGCCGCGCCTGAGATGGTCAGGATGGACTGCGGCTGATAATGCTTGCAGATAATCTGCGCTTTGAGCTTGAGCAGGTCAGTAGCGAACTGCGAAACCGTATCCTGGAGCTTCTTTAACCGCTTGGAAGCGAATTGACCTTTGAGTTGCTGTGCGCCCAATGTTTCATTAGGATCGGATGCGCCACGGATAATATCTGATATGCCGGTTATCTCGTAGATCACGGCTTTGGACTGCTCACGGGCAAGATACAACCCATTTAGGGCATTGATGATCATATCGAGGGGCAGAAACTCCACTACTCCCTTGATACCACCCTTCTCCGCGAACATCATCCAATTGTCCACAGGAATAAGCGTATTGTTCACGCCCTCTTGCAGCATGCGCTGCACGCCTGTCTGCGTGGAGTCATACACTCCGACGACTTTTAGCGCCTTGACCAATCCATCGATGCGTTCGCAGATGACATCCAGTTCCCTGGCCTGATCCTGGTACTGAACATAGTCAGCTACAGGGATAAGACTGTCTGTCGTGGTCGTGGCATACAGAGGCTTAGGACAAGGGAAGAAACAATCTAGATGCAAAGGGTCATCTACGCAGTCCAGAGCCTCAGGAACGCTTTTGGCGATCCATACGGCTATTCCTTCCGTTTTATCCCATATCTCGTAAATCGTGGCTTTCTTGAGCGATTCGCCCTCGGGAGTCGTTAACTGATCTTCGTCGAAGTCTGCCTTCTGGTCCAGCGCAATCTGGCCGCCTATTTCCTTGCCGAAACGCTTAATGCATTCGCTGTGAGTGAGAGGGACACGACGCCATACCAGCGTAACCTCTTCCCACGTGCGCGCTACGTTATGCCCAAAATCTTTCCAATGGACGTAATCAACTGGAGCGCATTCATAATCAATTATCTCGGCGCTCTTCGGCTCTGGTGTATCTTCAGTAATCTGTGCATCCGACTCACCCGGCACGGCAACGGATTTCATTACCGGCTCATAGCGTATCCAGGCGATGCCACGGCCCGGTAGCAAACGATCCTCTACGCTTGACTGTACCGCGCTGGCATAGTCTGAGTATTGCTCTACTTCGTATTCGAGAGCGCGTTCAAGTAAGAGACTTGCGACGCGTCCAACAGGGTCTTTATCCTTGTAGCGTCTAGATACCTCCGGTTTAGGGAGTCTTGCAAAGACTGCGGGCAGAGTTGTTTGAACATTACTCCACAGTATGTTATATCGTGCATCGCCATTACCAATGGACTGCTGGAGAGAGTCACGCTCATCTCTGTACCTCTTGACAATACCCTTGCCGCGTGTCTCCCAATCCCTGTAAGTTCTTTCATAGAGTTCAATGTCAAGCAGATAACGCCGCTTGAGCGACGCCATGTCCTTGTCTTGAGGCATCAGCCGACGAAGAAAGTGACATCAGCAGTACCGCCGATAGTGGCATAGCAACCGATAGCGAATGAAGCAGGGATACGGTAGAAAGTGGCTGCAGTCAATGAAAATGTATTGACAATGATCGCACCTGAACCAGCGGTGTTATTCCACAGCTTAAGCGTGCCAGACGAGGATGAGGCACAGAATACGCCGAGAATATTTCCCTGTGCATTACATACCACTCCAGATGCGCTGAGATTTACTGGTGCGCCTGTTCGATTCATCATTTATTTTCCTTTTTGGTACCACAGAATGCAAAAAGCGGGTATAACCCCGCAATAATCGATACTGGTACCATAGAATTATTCAAATTCTACCGCTTTTTAGCCGTTTATTCGCATCCCATAGTTCATTCAGGGACACGTCCTGCATATACTTTGGTTTCTCTGGCTCTTTGGGAGGATCGATCATTTGCATGACTTGGCATCCGTACGCAAACGCATCGGCAGGATGAGACGCCCAATTGTGAAGCGGCTCACGAGAGAACACGTTGTTATCATCGTTCCACTCGAACTCCCATGCCCTCAGACCATCCAGGCCATTCTCGCAGCGAGTCTGATGGAACTCGCACTTCTGTACTACAGCCCTTGCAGCGTTGATTTGGTCAGACTTCTTTGATTGGGGTACGACGGCCACATGCGCAACGCCAAAGCCTGTTACAAAGCGTTCTACAGTCGTGTGGCGGCTCTGAAATGTCTTGGCCCTGGCATCATGCGGAAGCCAGACTTTACCGAGCTTACAGCCTAATTCTTTGATTGTTTTCTGGACTCTAGGTATCCAGTCATCCGCGTCAAGGCCGTTGTCACCATCATAATGAAGCAGGCTATAACCGCCAATACAACGCTGCCAATACCACCAAGAAGCAGTGTCACGGAAACCAATATCACAAGAAACATCCACAGGAGCCCCATGGGGATCATAAGCAACGCTGTCTTTAATACGCCCATTACGCTCCGCTTCATTTATCCATCTCGCTAAAATGGCGCCCTGGCTCGATCCATAAGCGCCGTTCCATATGTGATCCGCCTTGTCAGGATCAACAGACATGTCGTGATCCATCTCTTTCCTGAGTACTTCAGGGAACCACGGATTATCACGCCAGTTAATCATGACGCTGATCGCCTCTTCTGGAGGTGACTTGCGGAAGAACTGGTCAACCGGGTCCGTTTTAAACCGAGGATTCCATGAGAACCATAGCTCTGAGCCGTCACGGCGTATGGTAGGTCTCAGTAGGTCAAGGCTATGCTGTGAGAGCGTCTGCGCCTCTTCTACCCACGCGAAATCATATGCTTCAAGCGACTTGATATTGTCCGCGTTGTAGCTCTGCATGCCCTTGAAGATAATGAGCGAACCGTTCTGTCCTCTTATCTCGCTTTCAATGACGCTAAAGAAGCTTTGGAGACCGAGCTTGGCAATCTTGTCTACTAAGAGTTGCTTGACTGAATCCTTGATTGAGTTTTGTACTTCGCGGATACATACGCCGCGCGCTGGTGACGCGTAGCATTTGAGAATGGCCTGCTCAGCGAAGAAGTGCGACTTAGCGCCACCACGCCCACCATATGCCCCTTTGTATCTTCTGGGATAGAGTAACGGCTTGAGCTTGCGCGGTACTTCAATCTGCATTCCTATTGGATCTTTTTAATTCGTTGCAAAAGAGCATGATTCATGGCAATCACCTCTAATAGCAGCACTCGATTTCTTTTAATAGCACCGGCAATTATCAAGCGCTTTATTTTCTTTTCGCTTTTTTTCATTCCCGGCCATCCACGATAACCAGTTCGATATGCGAGTCTATCACGCCACTATGCAGGTTATCAGTGGGCTGCACAGCCTTGCCATAAGCGCGTTCAATGATATGCACGGCGGCTGTAATGCGGTTGCGCTCGTTCTGTCCGTCATTCATTATTGACTCGATCACTCTCAATGCATCAGGCACCTTAGCCTTGCATGCGGCGATCAGGTCCAGCTCTTCTTTCTCTTTCTTGGGACGTCCACCAGGGTTACCGCTCTTGCCCGGCTCAAATGGCCTACCCGCTGATTTACGGCTGATGTCAGCCACAGAGCTCACCTTCCGGCCACGGCCGTATGACTGTACCGCCATACGTAACAGTTAATAAGTGGCTTGGCATGGCGGCAGCCTCATATCTAGCGCACAGCCTCAGTTCATCGATATAACGGTCCCGAATAGATGAAGGAACGAATATATGGTTAGGGTATGAGTGCTTAACGCATAAATCATTTATGATTTCGATATCAGTCATTTACTCCCCCGTGGCACCGTAAGTGTCGAGGCATAAAAAAAGCCGCTGGTTAGGCGGCTTGGTTTGGTTAAAGGTTTGCTAGTATCCGTAATCACTCGGCATTGGCACGCCCATTACTGCCGGGGCATTCGTTGCGTATGGATTATTCGGGCTATCATTGCTGTACTGACTGCCGTACTTCCCGTATGGGTTGTTTATGCTATCCTGAGAATACTCAGACCCATACCTGCCATACGGGTTGCTTGTTGAGTTCTGGTCATACTGATTGCCGCTGAGGTTGCCAAGGTATTTACCTGTTTTCCGGTCAACTAGGATTGGAGGGCCAGCAAGTGCTGTGGCACTATAACCCATCGCGAACAGTATTACTGATAGGATTGTGACGCTGATAAATCGATTAGCTAACATTTTTACGCTCCTTATTATTGAATTTTGGGCGCAATATGGCTGTTGTTACAACTATCCCATATTTGCGTTACTGTGTCAAGCATTATTTACCAAATACCCTTTTTGTCAACTGCTGCTTGAATTAACTGTCTTGCATTGTAAAGCGTTGGTGCATAAAACACGATTTGATACCGGTACTTTGAATCAAGGTATTGATGACAGATAGCCGACTTCTCCTGCTCGGGAAGACCCCTTATAATCGCGTCTATGGCCTCTGCTAGCCAGTGATCGCTACTATGCTCCATGTCCTTCACGGTGCTGTCTCCGTAGCCTGCAAACATACATGAGCGAACGGGATAACCCCTTGCCGTAGACGTTTCCCGGCGCATCCAATCAGCCCAGGTCTGGAGAAGAACTTCCAGGCGGCTCAGTGGCTCGGCAATCTCTATTTCACTTGCTATTCGCATTACCGCCTCCTTGTATCAACTTCCGAGTGATTGCCTTTATCCTCATACTTTTATGCCGCCTACTCCGCTCGGCTTCCCGTTTCTTACGCTTTTCCTGCGCGCGTTGTCCGTCGATAATGTCAAGGGGACTTCCATACATCCATGAGGGGAGGGCTGAGGATTTCACAGCCACCTCGCCTCTTCGCGCTCAACCTCGATAACCCGGCGAGTAACGAAAAATACCGCCACGATGAAGCTTGTCAAATTCATGGCCAGATAAGCGGTTTCTTCAGACACTCACGCCCTCCCGTATAAAGTTTCAATCGTCTGAGCCAGCAAACTCAGTTCAGTCTCCTTCATTACCTTAAGCATGATCTGCTCGCCATGAACTCCATTACGCGCACCTTGGTGGCAGTCTTTGCAAAGCGGTATCGTTGCGAAGTCTGCTGACCTACGGCCCTGTATGCGGCCTTCCAATATATGGTGAGCATCAGAAGGTGCATGAGCGCCACATAGAGCGCATGGAAGCGATTTGACGCGGCCTATATGCTCTTTGGCGGCTTTACTCATGGTCGAAGACACGCCGACCGGCGGCGTCAAGGAACTTGCGCCACACTTTATCAGGAAGCTTTTTTGTTCCTGCCTCTACTTCTGACCAGAAGTCATAGCGGACTCCAGATTCATAAGCAGCCTCTGAAACAGTCCATCCAGCCCTCACCCTCACCGCCTTCACGTTCTCTGGTGTCTGAGGTAGGTTCATATCCTCGTGGCACTTGTCGATAATTGTGTATCCCATTACGCATACTCCCGAATCTCAACGTTTAATTCGATGGATGTGTCATACAGGAACTCAAGCCACTCACTGAACTCATTTTTGCCGAACTTGCTTGTGCGACTACCGAGCATCACAACACCACCGCGTAATCCAGATGCAAGCCTTACCGTCTCTTCCTTGAATGCAGCGGTCAGAACGTCCTTCCATTCCTCTGCCGACATGTAGACCATAGATCCATTTACCGGCCATTGACGCTGAGCTGCGAGCGCTTCGAGTACGGGCCACTGAGCAGCGTTTTGCTCTAACGTGCGATTCTTTTCTTGGATCGTGCAAACGTCATTCTCTTGCGCTTTGTCGATACACTGCTTCGCGTAGTCTTTACGGCGGGAGTCGATCAGGAAGATGATTTTCTTATTCATCGAGAAACTTCCTCAGCTCTTTTCTCGCGCTCATGAGCTTTTCATTGGTCGAATAAGATGGGGATGAAAACACTTTCAGCCACTCATATGCATCTTCAGCCGCCGCCGCGAGGTTCAGCGGGTTCCCTTCCTTATCCCATTCCGGACCTACCTTTTTGTTGGCGTCAACAATATGGTTCACGATTCCAAATTCCTCACGACAAGTTGCACTCCTGACAAATCCTCAACAATGAAGTACATTCCTTTCCAAGTTTGCGCGAACTTCAATTCACCCTCTGTCAACATCTTCTTGCTCGGTGGTAAAGTTCCGTCTTTTATTTCCACCGCTGCGGTTTTTAGGTTCTTGGAAACGAAAATGTCGCAGCATTGCTTTAGTTGCGCGACGATCAGAACGGAACAGCCCATCTTGCGGAATGCCTCCACCAATGCAGGCTGATTCGAATCCACCTTTGCCGCGCGTCTCACCTGTAAACCCCCTCATCGATTCTCAACTCACACGAAAACCCATACGGGTCAATCCCGGCTCCAATTACGTCATGCCATTTGTCGCCAGCCCTGACGTAAAGCACGACTCGTTGAGAACCGTCTCCGCTTTGCCTGAGCAGATCTATCAACTCGCCTACCGTAAGGCCGGAAGCGGGTAGCTGGCTACGTGTCATGATTGCCCCGCCATGTAACCGAGAAACGCCGCCAATACGAATATTGACCATGCACCCACCTGCATTCCTATTGTTTGTTTTGCGTTATCCCCGGCGAAGAACATGAAGGCGAGCATGAAAGACAAGAATCCAACCAGGATAAAATCCCACACTATTTATTCTCCTTCGCAGTTATCCGATATTTAGTGCATCTCCAGCCCCACCGCTCGCCCAGGTCACACCGCTTCTGTCCGAGTGCCACAAAGGTATGGATGCAGCCTGAGCAGGCAAGAGGGGCGCGGGCTTGGAGGAAGTCGCTAGTCATTCCAATCTCCCGGCAATTCAGGTACGCGCACATCCACAGATAGCCCTTTCATCGCCAGTTTATGAGCCAGCGCGTAAGCCGATTTCTGTCCCGCAAAGTTGGCATCGTGATCACCAAAGATAACTACGCTTTTGATTCCTTCAGGCGGGGTGAACTGCTCCAATAGAGTTGTGTTGATACATGACCACACAGGAATGCCGAACTTGTCATGCGCGCTGCAAGCCGTCTCTATGCCCTCTGCAACGCCCATTATTTCGCCTGTTACCGGATAAAGCCGGATCGCACAGCCAGCGAGAGGCGCAAGCGCGGCTGACATTTTGCGCGGCGTTTCGACATCAGCCTTCCCGCCTTTCTTGAGGTATGTTCTGTGGATCGCTACGCCCCTCCCTGCCGCATCCAGAACCATGCCGATCATTGCCGGGTGCTTGCCGGTCAGCCTCCCATCTTGGAAGTATTCGAGGCCAGAATGAAATCGTAAATCC
>Ga0134126_10005198_pt1 | contig 16261 bp, 15 predicted proteins | sample KB31752_FD_96881 | JGI IMG/M metagenome (GOLD analysis project Ga0134126, IMG submission 96881) | Terrestrial soil microbial communities with excess Nitrogen fertilizer from Kellogg Biological Station, Michigan, USA - KB3-175-2 | ecosystem: Environmental > Terrestrial > Soil > Unclassified ...
GCGCGCTCGGTGCTCAACTCCGTGTTCCTGCATCATTGCGTGCAGGCGGGGCTCGACGCCGCAATCGTGAATCCGGCGCACATAAGGCCGTACGCCGAGATCTCCGCCGCGGAGCGCGCGGTCGCCGACGATCTCGTGTTCAATCGCCGGCCCGATGCGTTGCAGATGTTCATCGAGTACTTCTCGGCGGCGCCGGAATCCAGCACGTCGGGTCCGGCCGCGAAGGAAGATCCAACCGCGGGCATGACGCCAGACGAGAAGATTCACTGGATGGTGTTGCATCGAAAGAAGGAGGGAATCGAGGACGCACTCGACGCGGCGAACGTGCGCACCGATCCGGTTCGCGTATTGAACGGTGTGCTGCTTCCGGCGATGAAGGACGTCGGCGACAAGTTCGGCGCTGGCGAGCTGATTCTTCCGTTCGTATTGCAGTCGGCCGAGGTGATGAAGAAGGCCGTGCAGCATCTCGAGAAGTTTCTGGAGAAGAGCGAGGGGTACACCAAGGGCCGTGTGGTATTGGCGACCGTGTACGGCGACGTGCACGACATCGGAAAGTCGCTCGTCAACACGATCCTGTCGAACAACGGCTATACCGTGTACGATCTGGGCAAGCAGGTTCCGGTCAATACGATCATCGAGAAGGCTATCGAAGTCGATGCGGATGCGATCGGGTTGAGCGCGTTGCTGGTATCGACGTCCAAGCAGATGCCGTTGTGCGTTCAGGAGCTGGACAAGCGCGGCATCCACATTCCCGTGATGATCGGCGGTGCGGCGATCAACCGTCGCTTCGGACGGCGCGCGATGTTCGTGGACGGGGAGCGCGCGTACGATGCCGGTGTGTTCTACTGCAAGGACGCGTTCGAAGGTCTGGATACGATGGACGTGCTGCAGGATGACACTCGCAAGGCCGAATTCGTAGAGAAACTGATGGCTGATGCCCGCAAGGACATCTTTCTGCATACGCAGGTAGGGAAGGACACCGCTGCCGGTACGGACTCGACCGCGCGTAGCGACGTTGCTGCCGACAATCCGATTCCGGCACCGCCGTTCTGGGGGCCGCGTGTGCTGCGCGACATTCCACTTGACGACGTGTTCGCCCACCTGGATCTGGACGAGTTGTACCGCCTCCAGTGGGGCGCACGCGGGTCGGGCGAGCAGTATCAGCGCACCGTGCGCGAGGAATTCGAGCCCGTGCTGGAGCGACTCAAGGCGGAGGCGAAGGCTGAGGGATGGCTCAAGCCGGAAGTCGTGTACGGCTATTTTCCGGTGCAGTCGTCCGGCAACGAGATCATTGTCTACGACGCCGCTGCGTACGCAGCTGACGGGACGAAGCGCGAGACTGCACGCTTCACATTCCCGCGAATGGTGGGACGCGAGCGGCTCTGTCTCGCGGATTACGTCCGCTCGGTCGAATCGGGTGTGGTCGACGTGCTACCGCTGCAGGTTGTGACCGTCGGCCATGCGGCCACGGAGAAGTTCGCGACACTGCAGGCCGCGAACGAATATGCGGAGGCGTACTACCGGCACGGGCTCGGTGTGGAGACAGCCGAGGCGTTGGCGGAATGGAGTCACCGAAACGTCAAGGCGGAGTTGGGCATCGACTCGGGCAAACGCTATTCCTGGGGCTACGGTGCGTGCCCGGATCTGGAAGATCACGCAGTTGTCTTCAGATTGCTCCCCGCGAGCGAGGAGATCGGCATGGTGTTGAGCGAGTCGTTCCAGTTGATGCCGGAACAGTCGACTGCCGCGGTGATCATGCACCACCCCGAGGCGCGATACTATGCCGTGCGCGGCGCCGCAGCCGAACGGGAGCCCGCGCTTGCGTGACGCGCTGCTCGAGCGCCTGCTCGATCCCGAGGCGCTCGTCGTTTTCGACGGCGCAATGGGGACGATGATCTACGCCCGCGGTGTGTTCATCAATCAGTGCTATGATGAGCTGAGCATTCGCGCGCCTGAGCTCATCCGCGCGATCCACGACGAGTATGTGCACGCCGGCGCGGAAGTGATCGAGACGAATACCTTCGGCGCCAACAGGATCAAGCTGGAGCAACACGGTCTGTCCGCCGAGGTTCGCCAGATCAACACCGCCGCCGCGAAGCTTGCACGTGCAGCGGCCGGGGATACCGTCCTGGTTGCCGGTGCCGTTGGTCCGCTCGGCGTTCGGCTGGAGCCGTACGGACCGACGTCGCGCGACGACGCACGCGCTATCTTCGCGGAGCAGATGCGTGCGCTCAAGGACGGCGGTGCGGATCTGTTCATTCTCGAAACGTTCTCGGATCTCGACGAGCTCACACAGGCGATCGCCGCCGCGCGCGATGTCGATGCTGCGACGCCGGTCATCGCGCAGGCGGCGATCAACGCCGACGGCGTGACCGCATATGGGGCGACACCGGAAGACATCGTGCGTACGCTCGACGCGGCGGGCGCGGACGTCATAGGCCTCAACTGTTCAGTCGGGCCGCAGACGATTCTCGAGGCGATCGAGAAGATGGCGCCGCTCACCGCGCGCAAGCTCAGCGCGCAACCGAATGCAGGAATGCCTCGCGATGTGGGCGGACGTACGATGTACATGGCGAGTCCCGAGTACATGTCGACATATGCGCGTCATCTCGTCGTAGCCGGTGCCAAGCTGATCGGGGGATGTTGCGGAACCACGCCCGCGCACGTCCGCGAGATCGCCGAAGGTGTGCGGCCGCTGGCGCCACGCTCGGGCCGCACGTCTCGCGCAACGGTCACGCATGTACCCCCGGAGAACAAGGCGGCCGGAGTTGCGCCGGTTCCGTTCGCAGAGCGATCACGCTGGGCGAAAAAGATCGCCGGCGGTGAATTCGTGACGTCCGTCGAGCTCGTCCCCCCGCGCGGGGTGGATGCGTCCAAGCTCCTGCGTGACGCTGCGTCGTTGCGCGAGGCCGGCGTCGATGCCATCAACGTGCCGGACGGCCCGCGCGCACAGAGTCGCATGGGGGCGGTGCTCACGAGTCTGCTCATCGAGCAGCACGCGCATATCGAGACAGTCACGCACTACTGCTGTCGCGATCGCAACCTACTCGGCATGCTGAGTGATCTGCTGGGCGCATCCGCGGTCGGATTGCGGAATGTGTTGCTGATAACCGGTGATCCGCCCAAGATGGGGCCATATCCGTCGGCAACGGCTGTGTTCGACATCGATTCGATCGGTATCACCAATCTCGTCAGCAATCTTAATCGCGGACTGGATCCCGGCGGGAACCCGATCGGGGAGCCGACGCGCTTTGTGATAGGAGTTGGCGTCAACCCCGCGGCACTCGATGTCGCCAACGAACGACGTCGATTCGAATGGAAGGTCGAGGCTGGCGCCGAGTATGCGATCACTCAGCCTGTGTTCGACGCGGATCAGCTCGAGACATTCCTGCACAGCGTCGAGCTGCTCCGGGTTCCCGTAGTTGCCGGAATCTGGCCTCTCGTTTCTGTGCGAAATGCGGAGTTCCTCGCCAACGAGGTGCCCGGTGTGACGGTGCCCGACGAGATCATTGCACGCATGCGTCGCGCGAATGCTCTATCCAAGGAGCACGCAATACAGGAAGGAATCACGATTGCGCGCGAGATGCTCGAGCGCGTGCGGCCCATGGTCGCCGGCGTTCAGGTGTCGGCTCCGTTCGGGAAAGCGGAGCTTGCCCTCGAAGTGTTCGCCGACGTGCTCGAGAAGCCGGTAGCCGTCGCGAGCTAGAGCCCGGTCACTCCTTCCCAACAACGAGAACCACGAACGACCCCGGTACCATGCTCGGGCGGGTACGCGGCTGCCCTGCGGTTGGAGCCGGCGCCGGACTGAAGCTGGCCGTGACGAGATATACCCGGTGCGTCTTTGGGTCCAGCGCCATCGTGCGCGCGCCTCGCTCCGTCGGAACGTTCTCGCTCGTGAACTTGCCGGGCCCTGTCTGCGTCACCAGCGTGAGCGTGCCGGCGCCATTCGAGCTGAACGCGGTTCCGGTTATCGGATCGAACGCGTCGGCATCGGTGCCACCGTCGGTCGGAGGCGTGGCCACCAACTTACCGGTTGTGGCGTCGATGATGCCCATAATCTTGTTGCCGCATCCCGCGAAGAGCAGGTGATGCGCCTGGTCCATCGCAAGTCCGCTTGGCTCCTCGCATGGCGCGATCGGATACGTGTGGATGACCACGAGCTTCGTCGCATCGAACTCGACTATCGTGCTCCTGTCCTCGATGTTCACGAAGATGTGACCTGCGCCGTCGGACACGGCCGCTTCCGGCTTGCCGCCCAGCGCAAGAGTGCCGACGACCGAATCTCCCACAGCGTCGATCGCCGTCGTGTTCTGTCCGCGGCCGTTGAACGTGAATACGCGGTCGGTAACCGAATCGTACAGGATTCCGTCAGGATTCGCGCCCGTAACGCGAATCACCTTTTTTGGCGCGAGCGTCACGAAATCGAATACGGTCACGGTGGTATCACGACCATTGCTCGTGTAACCCTTGCCGAGCGCATACGCGAGCGCGACGCCGTGTACGCCGCCAGTGTTCGGTATCTCGGTAATCAGCTGACCTGAGTTCGCATCGACCACCTGCACGCGCGTGGACCTCGAGATGAATATTCTGCTGCGCGCAGTGTCGAAGGTCACGTAGTCCCATCCACCATCTCCGGAGACGGGTATGCGACGCGTTACATGAAAACCACTGGCCGACGTTTGTGCGCCGAGTGGTGCTGCAACCACGGCCGACCCGAACGCCAGCGTGGCGAGCGAGAGAAAGCGTGCGAACACGAGAGCCTCTTTGGAAGTTTTGGAGATCTTCAAATCATAATCGAAATCGGCGCGAATCACTCAGGCGTCTTACCGCGAGACGGTGCGGGGAAGCGGACCTCTGCGACGGTGCCGCTGCCATCTTGCGACCGGAACGTGATGCGTGCGTGGTGGACGTCGGAGATCCATTGAGCAATCGACAGGCCAAGGCCGGCCCCGTCTCCGCGGGACCGCGCCGCGTCGCCGCGATAGAAGCGCTCGAAGATGTGCGCCATCTGGTCCTCGGGAATCCCGATACCGGAGTCGGCGACGGTGAGCAGCGGGCCCTGCGACGGATTGGTTACCGATACCGTGACCGAGCCACCGGAATGTGTGAACTTGATGGCGTTATCGAGGAGGATCATCGCGAGTTGACGCACCAGCGCCTCGTCGCCGTCGATCGATGCCTCCTCGAACGCGTCCAGGGATAGTATCACGCCGCTCCGCGAGGCCAGCGCGCTGGCTGCGCTCACCGCGTCGGACACCACATCGTCCAGAAATATTCGTTTCATGGTCACCGGCCACCCGCCGGCATCGGACCGCGCAAGAAGCAGCAGGTCCTCCACTATCTTGCCAAGGCGCGTTGCCTCACGCTCGATCGCGACAAGTGCTTCGCGCTCACGACTGCTGTCGTCGCCGGATGCGAGTGCCACCTCGGCACGGCTGCGCACCACCGCCAGCGGAGTGCGTAACTCGTGAGCGGCGTCGGCCATGAACCGACGCATGTAATCCATGGTCCGCTCTACGGGCTCGATCGACTTTCTTGTAAGGAACGAGCCGCCCGCCGCGAACAGTACGAGTGCGCCGAGCGCAGCGGCGCCAAACGCAAAAATGAGATTGGCATACTGATCCTCGAGCTCGAGCTGATCGGCAACTGCGACCGACACGTAGATATTCCCGCCGTGGGAGCGGAATCGCACCGCCGATACGCGCAGGACGTGATCGTTCGGCGGATACAGCGTGACGAGCGCGGTCGAGTCACGCAATGCGGTTCTCGCCGCGTCCGTAATCGCCGCCGGAGCGGCGGACGGAACCAGCGGTCTCGCAGCGCGGTCGAAGAGGTACAGATCGCGATCGGGAATGCGGAGCTCTCCAACGGCATCCATCACTGCACCGGATGCCGACGCCCGCTCGGCTTCTCGAATACTCGTGGCTCGCTGGATTGCGTCCGTCGCCAGCGCGAGCGAGGCATCCAGCTGAGACGAGATCTGTCGTCGTATGGCGATGAACAGGCCGGCACCGAGCAGCACCACGATCGTGCCGAGTGTCAACGCGTACCAGACGGTGAGACGCCTGCGAAGACGGGCGAGATTGTCGGTCAAACGCCCAGCCGGTAGCCCGCACCACGCAAGGTCTGTATCAGCTTCGGCTCGAATCCGTCGTCGATCTTGCGACGGAGCCGCCGCACCAGCACCTCCAGCACATTTGTGAACGGATCGTGATTTTCATCCCATACATGTGCCGTTATCGCGCTGCGCGTCACGACGGTGCCCGCATGCTGCACGAGAAACTCGAGCAGCGAGAATTCCTTTGCGGTCAGGCCGATCTTCACGCCACCACGCGTTACTTCACGCGTTGGGATATCCACGTGCAGGTCGGCGACGTCGTAATGCTCCGGAGCAATCGCCGGACGCCGGCGGGCCAGTGCCTTGATTCGCGCCGTCAGCTCCATGAAGGCGAACGGTTTCGTGAGATAGTCGTCCGCGCCCGATTCGAGCCCGCGCACCCGATCCTCCACAGCATCGCGCGCCGTGAGCATCAGAATGGGCGTCGCGATTCCGCGCTCGCGAATGACGCGGCAGAGGTCGAAGCCGGTACCACCAGGCAGGAGTACGTCCAGCACGATGACGTCGAACGTCCCCAACAGAGCCCGCTCGCGGCCAGTCGCGAAGTCCCGCGCGGCGTTGACCTCTATGTGATGGTTGCGCAGGCCGTCGGTTATGACGGCCGAAAGCTCTGGATCATCTTCTACGAGAAGGACACGCATGTGATCTCGGCTGCGGTAAGGCCCGTGGAATACCGTCGCGGGCGACCGGACTTTCACCTATACTATACGGCGCGCGTTTCCCACGATACAGGAATTGCGCCCGAACCACCTCGCTACTCACTGCCCGAAGATGCCGACAATGCAAGATATCCGTCCACCGCTGACGACGTTATCCGAGGACGAGCTGATGTTCCGCGACGCGGTGGCCGCGTTCGCAGCCACCGAAGTCGCACCCCGCGTCAAGGCCATGGAGCGGGCCGGAAAGATGGACCCCGCCCTCATTCCGCAGTACTTCGAACTTGGCTTGATGGGAATAGAAGTCGATGAGAAATACGGCGGGTCGGGCGGTGCACTGATGATGGTCACACTGGCTGTCGAGGAGCTGTCAAAGGTCGACACGTCAGCTGCAATCGTCTGCGACGTACAGAACACGCTGGTCAATTACCCGATCGCGCGCTACGGGACCGAAGAGCAGAAGGCAAAATATCTGGGCATGCTCACCAGCGGCACGCTGGGCTCCTACGCGCTATCCGAAGCCGGCTCCGGCTCCGACGCGTTCGCGCTCGCGACCCGTGCCGAGAGGCGCGGCGACTTCTATGTCCTGAACGGTCGCAAACTGTGGATCACCAATGGCGCGGAAGCAGGCGTATACGTGGTGTTCGCGAACGTCGATCCCGACGCGGGCTACAAGGGAATCACCGCGTTCATAATCGAGCGCGATTTTGCGGGATTCGGAGTCGGGAAAAAGGAGGACAAGCTCGGAATTCGCGCGTCGTCGACAGTCGAATTGCTGCTCGACAACTGCGAGGTTCCGGCTGCCAACGTGCTGGGCCCTGTGGGCCAGGGCTACAAGATCGCAATCGAGACGCTGAACGAAGGCCGCATCGGGATCGGCGCTCAGATGATTGGCGTCGCGCAGGGCGCGCTCAACGCAGCGATCGCGTACATCAAGGAGCGCCAGCAGTTTGGAAAGTCGTTGGCGGACATGCAGGCGATCCAGTTCCAGGTTGCTCAGGCGGCAACCGAGATCGAAGCGGCTCGACTGATGGTCTACAACGCGACGCGGCTGAAGGATGCCGGCCACGACATCGCGAGAGAGGGCGCGATGGCGAAACTGTATTCGTCGCAAGTCTGCGGGCGCGTTACCTCGCTCTGCGTCGAGCTGTTCGGCGGTTACGGCTACACGACGGACTATCCCGTGGAGAAGTTCTTCCGCGACGCCAAGATCGGCACCATCTACGAAGGCACCTCCAACATGCAGCTCCAGACGATAGCGAAGGCGGTTCTTCGCTAACAGGCTTCGGCAGGCGGGCCAGAGTTCGTAAACATCTGCGTGTCTCATTTTTTGAGACTATGGGCGTAGCTGCCGATCCTTCAGGGATGGACACGTCTTTAACCAACACGCCCCGATCGCCGTCTGCGACCGGGGCGTGGTAAATTATCCGACCATGTTTACCTCAAAATCGATCGAATTTCTCAAACAGCTTCTTGACACTCCCGGCCCGTCGGGGTTCGAAGGGGCACCCGCGAAGGTCTGGCGAGCCGAGGCTTCGAAGTTCGCAGAGGTCACAGCTGACGTCGCTGGCAATTCAATGGCGGTCGTGAACCCGTCCGGATCGCCGACGATCATGCTGGCTGGGCATATCGACGAGATCGGTGTCATCGTCACGTACGTAGACGACGACGGCTATGCCTACATCGCTCCGATTGGTGGCTGGGATCCGCAGGTTCTTGTGGGCCAACGCATTCGGTTCAGCGGCCGCCACGGCGACGTGGTCGGCGTCGTCGGGAAGATCCCGATCCACATAATTCGCCCTGAGGATCGCGAAAAGGGCGCACGTATGCGTGATCTGTGGATCGATGTGGGAGCGCGCGACAAGAAGGAATGCCTGACGATGCTATCGGTCGGCGATCCAGGCGTTATCGACGCACGCGCGATCGAGCTGCCGAACTCGCGCGTTGCGTCGCGCTCGATCGACAACCGGATCGGTGCCTTCACCGTTCTGGAGGCACTTCGGCGCTACGCCGAGAAGCCCGGCAAGGCAAAAGTGGTCGCGGTTGCGACGGCGCAGGAAGAGATCGCGTATCGTGGTGGAGGCGCACTGGTCGGCGCCGCGGCGCTCAGGCCGCAGATGGCGATCGTCGTGGATGTGACTTTCGCGATCGATCATCCCAACATCGAGAAGAAGGAGCACGGTGAGGCCAAGCTCGACGGCGGACCGGTGCTCACGCGTGGAGCAGTCGTCTCACCGGTTGTGTTTGGCCTGCTCCGCGACGTTGCGGAAAAGAAGAAGATACCGTTCACGGTACACGCCGCAGGTCGCGATACGGGAACCGATGCCGATGCAATTCACATCGCTCGCGAGGGCGTCGCGACTGGTCTCGTCTCGATCCCGAATCGCTACATGCACTCGCCGAGCGAGATGATATCGCTGAACGACGTGAACAATGTGGCGGAGCTTATCGCGGAGACCTGTCGCACAGTTACGTCGAAGACCGATTTCACCGCGCGATGACATAGGAAAGGGCGAAAGTCCCCGCCGACTGCTCGCCTTGATGAAACCAGAAAGCACCGCAACCCCCATGACGGGATTGCGGTGCTTTCTTATTCGAACAGCTGCGATTACACCCGCTTGACGCGACGTTTGACGAAGCCTGCGACGCCAACGAAGCCCGTGCCCAGAAGCGCGAGCGAGGATGGCTCCGGTGTAGTTGTGACACCGACGTCCACATTCATTGCAACACGGGCCTGTTCAGTGTATCCGTACGGGCCGGTCGGCGTGTACTGGACGAGCAGGAACGAGTATTCGCCGCCTGCATTGGGATCGAACGGGCCGCTCAGAAACGACATGCCTTCGTTCCAGGAGTCCTGGTAGGTCCCGAGGGGAATCTGCTGCATCGACCACTGATCGGTGCCCGCTGCGGGATTCCGGTCCACGAACAGCTTGAACAGACTATTGGAAGTTCCGGCATCGACATAGAAGTCGAAGTTCCAGCCTGCATATGCTGCGTTGGTGGCGCTGGGGCCGGCGGCGGCGAAAAATGTACCCGCCCCATCGTTGGTAACGGCCGGAGCAGAATAGCGTGGGGTCGCCGTAAGGCCCATCGTGGCGCCATTCACTCCGCCCGTCATCACTGCGTTGTTCGGGATTCCAGTACCACCGAAAGTGGCCGCGGGGAGGCTCCCGAACGTGCCGGCAGGTGTGACGGCTTGAGCCTGACCCGTGCCGGCGCCGGCCAGGGTAACGGCGACCGCTGCTGCGACGAGGGATGTAACGCGATTATTCATGGAGCTCTCTCGAAAAAAAGTGTCCCCAGGTCGGTTGGCCTGGAATTGTCACGCCCGCGCATGCGTCCCTCTTGGCTCCGTTGCTGGCAGCGGGAGGTTACACGTTACGAAGTCGGACCGGCCGGTCCGTCTGTAAGCGTCGTGTAGCATGGTAGATGCCGTCTTAATCGTTTTTTTTGTGACAAGTACAACGTGTTGAATGGCAACGACTTGCGATCATGCATGGTGCTTTCGCGGCCCAGGCGATGTGGACGTGTGTACGCATTTGACCCTCTGACACCACAGGCTGTGGTTTGTACGCAACAGACGGAAGGTGCAAGCAGGATGCGGTTAAATTCGGAGTGTGCCTCTTCCGATCCCCGCTCCTCGCGCCGCTGGCTTCACGGCATCTACCGCGGCCCCCCTTTACTGGGCGCGGTACGGGGACGCCGGCAGGCCCGTCCTCGTAATTCTCCACGGCGGCCCCGGTGCCGACCACCGGTACCTGCTCCCGCAGATGCTGCACCTTGCCGAGAAATACGACCTGCTGCTATACGATCAGCGCGGCGGCGGGCGGTCGCGGGCGTCGGATAACCGACCGATAGGCTGGCGCGACCATGTTGCGGACCTCGCGGCGATATGTCGCGAGTGTGATATTGCGATGCCGTCGATATTGGGCTATTCGTGGGGAGGAATGCTCGCGCTGCTCTACGCCATCGCCCAGTCTCGGGACGCATCACTGCCAAAGCCGGCTCGGCTCGTTCTCATGAGCCCTGCGCCGGTGACGACCGAATATCGCGCTGAGTTCGACGCGAATCTTCGCGCGCGGGGGAACACGCCGGCCATCGCGGACGAGCGCGCGATCCTCATGGCGTCAGATTTGCGCGAGAGGGATCCGGATGCATATCGCCAGAGAATATTCGAGCTCGGTGTGGCCGGTTATTTCTTCAATCCGGCCAACGCTCGCGACCTCACACCGTTCCGTGTGGTTGGTCGCGTGCAGCAATCGACCTGGGACAGTCTCGGCCAATTCGACCTTCGGCCGGACATCGCGCGGTTGCAGGTAGCGGCGCGCGTCGTCCAGGGCCGTGACGATCCCATTCCCGCCGCGTCTTCAATCGACGTGGCACACGCTCTCAAAACCGAACCTGTCTTTCTGGATCGATGTGGCCACGTTCCATATGTCGAGCGTCCCCAGAAACTCTGGGAAGCGATCGATCCGTTCCTCGCGTCAACCGACGCCGCAGCTTCCGGGTTGAATGACTGATTTCCGCGCCGAGCACCATCTCGCCACCATCGACGCTGACGGAGCACTCTGCGACGTCATGGTTCGTTTCTCCTATGACGGCCTCGAGCACATCGGCCGCCTGTGGTTCAGTGGCCCCGCCGTTGGCGACAAGCCGTTGCCGGATCATGGGGGAATCCCTGGCCGCACCATCGAAGAGGCGATCCAGCTCTCCGAGCGCTTCACCACTGACGACCTTCTGCGTCGCTTTTATCGGGCCCGCGCCGAGAAGCGCAAATATCTGCAGTTGAGGCGGGCGACCGAACAGATGCTCGACAAGGTCAAATACATGAACCGCATCGCGCTATCGATGAAGGGCGGGATGCTCGATGCCGACGGGGCGCGCCAGGAGCTGGACCTTATAGTCAAGCAGATGCACGAGCTAGTGGACACCATGCCAGCTATGGCCGGAGTCGAGGAGACGCACTAGGGCGCTCGTCATCCCCGCGCAAGCAGATTCAGGGAGTCGTCATTCCCGCGAAGGCGGGTCCGGGGAATCGTCATTCCCGCGAACGCGGGAATCCATGGTATCGATCTTTGGATGCGATGACTACCCCAAGCACCGCTTACTTTCAGTGACGATGCCGCTCCAACCCGCTTCAGCCCGCGCGCCGCTCATCTTCAAGCGGCTCAGGCGAGCATATCCCGATGCGCATTGCGAGCTGGACCACACGAACGCGTATCAGCTTCTCGTAGCGACGATCCTCAGCGCCCAGTGCACTGATAAACGGGTGAATCTGGTGACGCCCGCGCTGTTCGAGCGATATCCCGATGCCGAAGCGCTCGCGATGGCCGATCCTCGCGAGGTGGAGGAGCTGGTCAAGCCAACCGGATTTTTTCGCAACAAGACCAGAAGCCTCCTTGGCATGGCTGGCGGCGTGCTGGATCGCTTTGGCGGCGCTGTTCCCGACCGTATGGAGGACCTCGTCACACTGCCTGGCGTGGGTCGGAAAACCGCGAACGTCATCCTTGGAACTGCATTCGACAAACCCACCGGGGTGGTCGTCGACACGCACGTGGGGCGACTCAGCCGACGGCTCGGTCTCACCCGTCTGTCGGATCCCGTGAAGGTCGAGCGGGTGCTGATGAAGCTCTTCCCGCAAAAAAATTGGACTCTGCTGTCTCATCTGCTGATATTTCACGGACGCCGCGTCTGTCTGGCCCGACGCCCGAGGTGCGCAGAGTGCGTGCTGAATGACCTATGTCCATCGAGTGAAGTGTGAAGCAAGCAACATTTGAGACAAACAAGGGGACGATGGTCGCCGAGCTGTATTCCGGTGACGCCCCCAAGACGGTCGAGAACTTCGAGAAGCTCGCCAATGAAGGCTTTTACGACGGGGTGAAGTTTCACCGCGTGATCCCGGAGTTCGTGGTGCAGGGCGGAGATCCGCTGTCGCGCGATCTTCCGGCCGGCAATCCGCGGATCGGCACGGGCGGCCCTGGCTACAAGATCAAGTGCGAGACCAAGGGAAATCCACGCACGCACGAGTTCGGTGCGCTGTCGATGGCGCATGCGGGGAAGGATACGGGTGGCAGCCAGTTCTTCATCGTGCTGGATGAGAAGAACACCAGGCATCTGAATGGTGTGCATACCGTATTCGGAAAGGTGATTCAGGGCGAGGACGTCGTGCGCCAGATCCGGCAGAACGACGTGATGAACAAGGTGCGCGTCTCAGGCACCGACACTGACACGGCCAAGGAGTAGCGAGACGATGGAAGCGAAGCAGCATGGTACGGATTTCCCCGCGGCGCTCACGGGTCTGATCGTCGGCGGATGCTTTGTGTTCGCTATTCTCTTCGGGATCGTCGTCATTACGAACCATCACTACGCGAGCGAGAAGCCCGCAGCCGCGGCGACCAAGTAGCCATCGCATCGCTCGCACGGGATCGGGACGTCAGTCCCGTGCGAGCCTGTGCCGCAGGGCTCGTTCACGTCGCACGCGATGACTGAACAGTCGCTTCACGCCACTGACCTGACCCGCACGTTCGGCACGCGGCGCGCGGTAAATGGCGTGTCACTGACACTCGTTGCGGGAGATTGCCTCGCGCTATTCGGCCCCAACGGAGCTGGAAAGACGACGCTCCTCCGAATGCTCGGCGGCCTGCTCCGTCCAACGTCGGGCAGCGCCGCGATAGAAGGAATCCCGCTCCCTGGCGGCGCCGAGGTGCGCGCTCGCGTCGGGCTCGTATCGCATCAGACGATGCTGTACGATGCGCTCACCGCGCGCGAGAACGTGGAGTTCTCGGCTCGCATGTACGGAGTGGAGAATGTGCGCGACGCGGCTGACGATGTACTCACTAGACTGGGCGCAGCGTCGTTCGCCGATGTCCGGGTGCGCGCGTTGAGCCGGGGAATGCAGCAGCGCGTCTCGGTCGCGCGCGCCATAGTGCACAACCCTTCGGTTCTCCTGGCGGACGAGCCCTTTACCGGGCTCGATTCAGCTGGCGCATCGGCGCTCACGGGAATGCTGGCCGGATTGCGCGACTCCGGGGCGACGATAATCATCGTCACTCACAATCTCGAGGAAGCCCTCGCGCTCTGCACCGCGGCTGCAATAATGCGCGAAGGAAGATTCGTGCGGCTGGATCACGCCCCGATTCCCGCGCGGGAGGAATACACCGCGCTGTACCGCGAGCTGTCGGTCGATGCCGCCTGACTCGATGGTGCCACGGGTTCTGCGTCGCGCGCCGGGCTTCGTCGGGTCGACGCTGGCGATCGCGCGAAAGGACGCCCTGATCGAGCTGCGGTCGCGCAGCGTTATTCTCTCCGCGCTCGCGTTCGCGGTTCTGGCGATCACGATATTCTTTTTCGCCTGGGATCCGACCGCGGTCGCCTCGATCGATCTTGCGCCCGGCGTGCTCTGGGTGATCTTCACCTTTTCGGGGCTGCTCGGTCTTCACCGGTCGTTCGGTGTGGAGCAGCCGACCCGCGCGATGGACGCGCTGTTGGCGGCGCCGGTGGACCGCGAAGCGATCTACCTTGGCAAGCTGACGGCGAATCTTGCATTTGTCATACTGGTGCAGGCGATATCGCTGCCGGCGGTTGCGCTACTATACAATGTGCCGATGGGGGCGTACATCTGGCCACTGGTCGGGGTCGTGCTGCTGGCGTCGGTCGGGCTGGTTGCGGTGGGGACGTTGTTCTCCTCGATGGCGGTGAGTACGCGGCTCGCCGAGCTGCTGCTGCCGTTGCTGGCGCTCCCGTTTTTCGTTCCTGTGATCCTTCCCGCCGCGCAGGCTACCGCGCGGCTCATGAACGGCCGCGCGGTGTCTGAAGTTTCGGGATACATCTCGATCCTGGGCGCGTTCGACGTCGTGTTTCTGGTTGTCTGCACTCTGCTATATCCATATACGCTGGAACAATGAAGTTCTCTAAACTTGGAGTAGTCGCGGTTCTCGCCGTGGTCTGCGTGTACATCCGCGCGATCTTCTTCACGCCGTTCGACGCTCTGCAGGGTCCGGCACAGAAGATTCTTTACGTTCATGCGCCATCCGCCTGGGTTGGGCTGTATCTGGCATTCGGGCTCGTTTTCATTACGAGCGTGCTCTACCTGTGGCTCAAGGACCCCAAGCTCGATCGCGTTGCCTCGAGCTCGGCTGAAGTCGGGTTCGTCTTCACGTCCGTCGTACTCATGACCGGGCCGCTCTGGGCGAAGCCGATATGGGGGGCGTACTGGACATGGGACGCGCGCCTGACACTGACGCTGTTTCTCTGGTTCATCTACGCGGGCTACATCATTCTGCGTGGCGCGATCGACGATTTCGAGATGCGTGCGCGATTTTCGGCTGTGCTGGGAATTCTGGGGGCGCTGCTGGTGCCGTTCATACACCTCAGCGTGTACTTCTTCCGAACAATGCACCCGATGCCCGTGCTGCTCAAGCCGAGTGCGCCGTCGATGCCGTCGGACATGGTGATCACGCTGGTGTCGGCGTTCTTCGCGCTGACGTTGTTGTACGCATGGCTGCTTCACGAACGCTATCTGCTCGCAACGGAGCGTGACGCTGCGCTCGAGGGGCGGTCCTGATGCCCCCACAGGATGCGTTCTGGTATCATCTCGCGTACACTGTTGCTGGGATAGTGTACACCGCTTACGCGGCAAGTCTGTGGTGGAGGAGGCGTAAGTGGCGGCGCAAGGAATAGTCTTCGTTGTTGGAGCGGGTCCCGATCTTCCGGGATTGCTCACCGTGCGCGGCGCGGAATTGCTTCCCACCGCCGACGCAGTCGTGTATGACCGCCGTGCGCAGCGGAAGTTCATTCCTGGCGGGATCGCCGGCGGTCCCGAGCGGTACTACGTCGGATCGCGCGCGAAGGGTGGACGCCCCGCTGCGGCCGACGTGGCGCAACTGCTGGTCACGCTCGTGCGGCAGGAAAAGCGCGTCGTCTATCTCGTGCATGGCGACCCGCTTGCGCTCGGTCGTGGCAGCGAGCTCGTCACGGCACTGCACGATGCAAGCGTCGAGTTCGAGATCATTCCGGGTGTGCCGGTTGGTAATGCAGTCGCCACATATTCCGGAATCCCGTTGCTGTCGTCGACCATGGCGTCCGCGACGATCTTCGCGAACGGAAGTAGCGCAGCGCGCGGCGTGGCTGCACCAGACTGGAGCGCGATCGCGAAGACAGGCGCAACGGTCGTAGTAAGTGACGCGACGGCGGTTCTTCCGGCGGTAATTGCCGGTTTCGCGGTTGCTGGCGTTCCGGGCGAAATTCCGGCGGCGGCGATCGTTCATGCGGGACGCGCTTCACAGCGCGTCATCATCGCGACGCTCGGCACGATCTCGGGAGAGATAACGCGTGCCGGACTGTTGCGCTCGGTGACCGTCGTGATCGGATGGACCGTTCTGTTGCGTGACGAGCTCGCATGGTTTGACAATCGCCCGCTGTTTGGCGTCAGAATCGTCTTCGCGCGATCGCGCTACGGCCCACGTGCGGTCGCGGATCGTCTCAGCGA
>Ga0134126_10005199_pt1 | contig 16260 bp, 7 predicted proteins | sample KB31752_FD_96881 | JGI IMG/M metagenome (GOLD analysis project Ga0134126, IMG submission 96881) | Terrestrial soil microbial communities with excess Nitrogen fertilizer from Kellogg Biological Station, Michigan, USA - KB3-175-2 | ecosystem: Environmental > Terrestrial > Soil > Unclassified ...
GGTTCGTGGTCCATGAATCCCGGAACCGTGGCGGCCAATTTCGGGGACGCGACGTTCGTGGATTCGCCGGCGGCTTTTCATGTGGTCTCGGCGTGCTTCAATTTTTGCGATGGGCATGCGGAAAGTCACAAATGGCTGAACCCAGCCACAATCAAGTTTGCGAACGACATGACGCCGAACAAAGATGCTCCCGGTAGTGCGCCGCAAGCCGCGGCAAACGGCGGCAGCAACATTGATCGTCAATGGATGGGCAGCCATTTCGCCACAGTGAAAAATCCATGATCGGATTTGCTGCATACACCAGCGAGGAATTTAGATCGCCGCCGGGCCATCGGACCGGCGTCGGTCGCTTTTCGTCTCAAACGCAAACCGTAATCTGCCGCCGTATGACATTTGTCGTATACCGCCTGCCTTTGTGTCCGTTACATTTGAACAAGACCTGATATCCGCGCAAACCCGGCGCAATGGCTTTTTGTCGACTGATGGGTTGCGGTAACCTTGAAGGCACGAGTCAGGTGAGTGGGCGAATTTTATGACTACACTTGACCTGATTCGTGAAGTTAAAGCGATTTATACGCCGGATGAAATCCGCCATGCAGTTCTGCGTCATGGCTACGGCGGCAGCAAAAAGAGTTTCAATCCTATGGACGATGCAGGACGCGTTCAACTCGCATGCAGGGAACTTCTGGAGAATCAAAGCAGCTCCCCGCCACGCCGCGAACCGACCTGACTTGCCACCTCTTTTCCCAGAAAAAATTGCGAAGGCGAATATTTCCCGTACAGCAAAAACATCCTGGGTTCTGGAGTATGGCGTCGACAATTATCAATCGTTGACAACCGTATGTCTACTTCGCTCTGGAATCCGATTGCACCGATTGTCCCAACGAAATCAATCGATATGAATGTAATCTTTAAAGCCGGAGGTCTTATAAGCGTTGTCATTTTTTTTATCGCGGCGGCGGTTCGTGCGGCAGCGGCAGATGGAAACCCGGCGGTGCTTTGGTATGATCATCCCGCACAGCAATGGACTGAAGCGCTGCCGATTGGCAATGGACGGATTGGCGCGATGGTTTTTGGAGGAACGAGCCAGGAACGACTGCAACTGAACGAGGGCACGCTCTGGGCGGGCGGGCCTTATGATCCGGTGAACCCCGATGCCAAGGTGGCCCTGCCGGAAGTGCGCCAGTTGGTATTTGATGGAAAATATCGGGAAGCCGCCCGGCTCCTCAGCGCAAAGGTAATGGCCAAACCGCTCAGTGAAATGCCGTATCAAACCGTCGGCAATTTGACACTTTCTTTCCCGGCAACAACGAATGTGGACGGCTACCGGCGCGAACTCAACCTGGATACGGCGACAGTCACGGTGAATTACACCACCGAGGGGGTGCATTATACGCGCGAGGTATTCGCGAGCGCTCCAGACAACGTAATCGTCGTCCGGCTTACCGCGGACCAGCCGGCGAAAATCTCTTTCACCGCCGCGATGAATACGCCCATGAAAGCCACCGTGACAACGGATGGCAACGACACGCTCGTGATGGATGGGGTGGGAGGGGATTCGGCGGGCATCAAAGGCCAGCTTAAATATCAGGCGCGGGTCAAAATCATTGCCCGCGGTGGTAAGGTGACGGCGGAGGATGGAAAAGTTTTCGTGGCCAATGCCAACGAAGTCATGTTGCTGACCGCAGCCGCAACGAGCTATAAAAATTTCAAAGATGTCAGCGGCGATCCGGACAGCATTGTGAAGCAGCAGCTTGCTGCCGCCGCCAAAAAATCTTTCGCCAAACTTCAGGCAGCACAGCTCAAGGACTATCAGGGATTGTTCCGGCGCGTGACTCTGGATCTGGGGCAAAGCGACGCGGCGAAGCTGCCGACCAATGTTCGGATTCAAAAGTTTGCTGAAGGCAACGATCCGCAACTCGCGGCGCTCTACTACCAGTTTGGCCGCTATCTGCTCATCAGTTGCTCGCGCCCGGGCGGTCAGCCGGCTGCCTTGCAGGGGCTGTGGAACGACAGCAAAAATCCTCCGTGGGGGGGCAAATACACCATCAACATTAACACCGAGATGAACTATTGGCCCGCTGAGTCCGGCAATCTCGCGGAGTGTGTCGAGCCGTTGATTGCCATGGTGAAGGACCTGACCGTTACCGGGGGTCGCACCGCTCAGGAAATGTATGGCGCGCATGGCTGGATGGCGCATCACAATACGGATTTATGGCGCGCAACCGGGCCGATTGACGGACCGGAGTGGGGCATGTGGCCGAGCGGTGGCGCGTGGCTGTGTTTGCATCTTTGGGATCACTACGAGTTTGGCGGTGACAAGGCCTATCTGAAGGGGATTTACCCGATATTGAAGGGCGCGTCGCAATTTTTCCTCGACACGTTGCAGGAAGAGTCGAAACACAAATGGCTCGTCACGAATCCTTCGCTTTCGCCGGAAAATAGCCACCCTGGCGGTTCGGCAGTCGCGGCCGGGCCTACCATGGACATGCAGATTCTTCGCGATTTATTCACCAACACAGTGAGCGCGGCCGAAATCCTGGGGGTGGACAAAGATTTTCAAAAACAATTGCTGGAGACGCGCGCACGGCTCGCGCCGAATCAGATTGGCAGCGCCGGGCAGTTGCAGGAATGGCTTGAAGATTGGGATATGAAGGCCAAGGATCTCCACCACCGCCATGTGTCGCATCTCTATGGATTGTATCCCGGTCGCGACATTACGTTGCGGGGCACGCCGGAACTGGCTGCGGCAGTGAAAAAATCATTGGAAATCCGCGGTGACAAGGCGACCGGTTGGGCAACCGCCTGGCGGATTTGCCTGTGGACGCACTTGGATGATGGTGATCACGCATTCGAGATTTTAAAATTCCTGCTCAGCCCGGAGCGCACCTATCCGAACATGTTCGACGCGCATCCGCCGTTTCAGATTGATGGCAACCTTGGGGGCGCAGCCGGCATAGCGGAGATGCTGATGCAAAGTCGGGTTGGTGAAATTGAATTGCTGCCCGCGCTGCCCAAAGCATGGCCGAACGGCAGTGTGAAAGGTTTGCGGGCACGCGGCGGCTTCGAGGTGGATGTGACCTGGAAGGATGGCAAACTGGCCGGCGCGAGGATTAAATCAATCCAGGGTTTTCAAAAAGCGGTGACGGTGAGATACGGCAACCTTATCGAAAATGTTGATATCAAGGCCGGCCGCGAGGTGTCGTTAGGTCCTGATCTTCACCAGCACCGGAGGTGAATTGGTGCGTATGACATACATCGTATGTTCAAATGAAGCGCCGGAGGGTAATCATTGCGGGTGTGTCTCAATGAAACTATCGGGTTAATACAAACAATTCACTGAAATGAAAATACGAACTGTATTGGCGGCTTTTGCCATCCTGCCTTTGTCACTCGTTGCCGCAGACATCACCGGCACGTGGAAATCCGAATTTGATTCGCAGGTCGGACATCAGAATTACACGTTCACATTGAAGCAGGATGGCACTGGATTGACTGGCAAAGCCAGCTCAGAGGTCGGTGACCGGAAACGCGAAGCCGAGCTGAAAGAAGGCAAGGTTGAGGGCGATTCCGTTTCGTTTGTTGAGATGCTGAGTATCCAGGATAACGAAATCCGCATTGCCTACACCGGCAAGGTTTCCGCCTCCGGAGATGAAATCAAATTGACGCGCGATGTTGGCGACTTTGGGAAAACTGATATTGTGGCTAAGCGTGCGCCCGGCGCATCTGCTGAAGCTGATTCAACCGTAAAAATTGTGAGGATTAAGGCCGGGCAATCGACGCCATTTACTGATTCCGGCGGTAATGTCTGGTTGCCCGACCAGGGGTTCGAGGGAGGGGACATAATTGAACGTGATCCGGCTCCGACGATTACGGGGACCAAGGATCCGGGCCTGTTCCTCAGCGAGCATTATTCGATGGATTCGTTTTCCACGAAGCTTCCCAACGGGAAGTATGTGGCGAAGCTCTACTTTGCCGAGACCTATGAGAATATTACCGGCCCCGGTGAACGCGTGTTCTCTTTCAATGTGCAAGGGCATGAATTCAAAGATTTCGACATTTACGCCAAAGCCGGCGGTGCCGATCGCGCATATATCGAAACGGTGCCTGTGGAAGTCACGAATGGGACATTTAAAATAACATTCACCAGCAACGTCGAAAATCCAGCGATCGACGCAATAGAAATTATTCCACAAGCAGCGTCCACGGCATCCGCAAGTGCCGCGAGTTCACATTGAATGTTCTCTGCTACGGGCCTGGTGTTTCTGTGCACGTGACCTTGGAACCAATGATTTTGCGCGCATCGCACGCGCAATACTGCAGGCGGGGCGCCGGTTCGTAGGGGTCCGGTGCTCCGCCGCTTCAAAAGGGGTGAATGTGTGGCGGCCCAATTGAGGTGGGCCCGGAAAATTCAGCCTCTTATTACTCTGACCGCAAAAGCCAATGGCCCGCATTGGAACCCACGCGGAATCCCCCAACCGGGCGGTCATTGTAATCATAATTCGCCAGTTCGACCAAGGAGCGTTGACACGACTTTGAGGAGGCCCTCCATCGGAACAGCGATATTGTTGGGAATTCAATTCCCTGCTTTCTGGTCGTAAACACGGTATAGCCGGGAAGATATCATTCGGGCACTCGTGTCCGTGAATTGCAACAGTCCATTGGCGTCCGCTTTATTGGTGGAAAGGTCCTTCCAATCGGTTGGTGCGCTGGGACTGGTAATCGCCTGGATCACGTTCGTTGAATTCGGGCCGTTTTCCAAGTGTAGCGTCATGCCGGAGATGCTGGGCTCAACATCAGCAATGAATGGCGGCGGTTCCATTCGGAACCAATCGACGTCGACGAAGCCTGCACCGGGTTGCGGGTTGTAGCAGAATATCGCATATTGCTCACCTTGGAAGGTGCCGGTGAGCCAATCATAGGCGATGTTGAGTTGACCGCCCAACGGCGTCCAAATGTGTCCGTCGGAGCTGTAGAGTACTGTTCCTTTGCTTTTAACGAAGTCCATGGTTAGCCGCAGAAAAATGATCGAATTTGTGTACGATGTGGCAGCAACGGTGGTGGTGCTTAGATTGTTTTTTGTGCTGTCCAGAGAGACGATGGAGTTCAGGCTCAGTGTATAATCCGAGTCGCCGTTGCAAGTGACGGCGATGGTCACATTGCTCTTTCCAAGAGCGCCAAGTCCGCAGATGTCTCCGTTGGCCAGGTTGCTCAAATCGAATTTCACCACGGCACTGATCGAGGGGCCCAGGCCCTTTTGAATGAGCGTATTTCGCGCGTACCAAAAGTTGGTAGCGGCGGTTGGATGCAGCCGGAGGAAACCGGGTCGGTCAGTTAGCGACCACCGGGAATTGTCGGGGTTATGATTGAATTGCCATTGCAATCTGAGCGTTGGAGATGAGAAATCATCTGATGTTGGAATGCGATAGGCTGGTTTCCCGGAAATCGGAATCGGCGCTGTCGCCGGTACCCGGCCAGGCGCATTCGACGTGCCCCAAACCGGCCACCCGTTCGACCATATTATCGGACTGATGAACGTCATCCGGCCGATGGTGCCGCTATCCTTCATCACGAATCCATAATCGGTTCCGTCCGGCATATCCACGATTGCTCCTTGGTGGCCACCATGCCCGTCATCCAGCGACTTGATGAATTCGTATGGACCGAACAGGTTTGTTGCACGTGAAACGTAAAGCGACTCGGTCGCGGGTTGCGCATTGAAAATATAATAATAGCCCCCGCGTTTGATTACATGAGAGCCTTCGAGTCCCAATCCGTTGGTGATAACGTGCGTGCCGACGACCTGGGAAAAACCGGAGTTGAGGGTCAGAAACGTGGTATTGCTCTGCCAGCCACCAGCCGTTGCAATGTAACCGATGCCGTTGGTTTCAATATACAATCCCGGATCGAACGCACTGTAGTTTAATTGGTGAGATTGCCAGGGGCCGGCGATGTTTGTGGCATAAAAAATTGTGGTGTTTTGGCCATTAGGTGTCTCCACGCAATAGAAAGTACCATTGTAATATCGCAAACTCGATGCAAAGACGCCGTTGCCGTAATTTTGGACGCCGTTGGTAATATTATATTTTGAACCGCCAGTTAACTGCGGCATCAGATGGGTAACGATTTCCCAATGGACAAGGTCCTGCGAGTGCAAAATCGTGAGGCCGGGGACATCGATAAAAGTGGTGGTCGAAAAATAAAAATCGTCTCCGATGCGGATAATGTCCGGGTCCGGATAGTCCGCATAAATCGGCGGGTTCACGTAATTCTGAGACGAGACGGCATTCGTTCCGGTCGTCGTGACCTGAATGTTATCCAAATGAATCGTTTCCGGCGTGGCTGTCACCCCTGGCGGAAAACCAAGCAGGACCAATTGAAAGTTGTATTGGCTGTCGGTTGGATTCAACAACGGAACATTGTAAGCGTGCGGTAACGCGCTCATGTTCACCGAAAAGTGCTTAAATCCGGAACCGGCCGCCGGGAGGCTTCCGCTGTCAATGTCATATTCCACACCGTCCGCGCCGCCCGGTCCAAAGACATTCAGTGCAACAAAAAACCCTCTCGGGTCAGAGCCGGTAATGGCCAGGTCGAACGAAAGAGTGTAGTCGGAAAGATTGGGACTGATATTATTCGCAGGCAAGTAAGCGGGAAGATTTACGCCGGTGTTTGCGGTGGTGCCACTGTGAAGGTTGGCGCTGAATTGAAGCGCCTTGCCTGCTCCTCCCGTACCCCGGGCAACGATCGCCGAGGCGGGGTTCGCGCCCGAATCTCCGAAATTATAGGCGCCACCAAACGTGCCCGCCGAATAACTGTCGAAGCCATCGGACAAGACCACGGTTTGCGCGCGAGTGAAGGTCTCAAAGCCACTTACAGCGGCCACGAGCAGAAATAACGTCCTTAAAATCCGCCTCATAAACAACAAAACTACCTGCCCGAAGTGGAAATCTCCGGAAATGTCTCGGTGTTGAGACAGGGAAGCAAAAACACGGCATCAACTTAAACGTCAGGCCGCTGCGGAACTCCCCCCGAAGCTCGCGCAGCGGCTTGATTAAAACAACCCGCCCATTGCCTGCGAATTATTGGCTGGGCGCCGGATTCTGTAACCGGAAAAAGGCGCTTGGCGAAACCGTTCCGCCCACTGTGCCGTCGGTTGTCGGCAGGGTTGCGTTCGGGATCAACGTCCACTTCCGGATGCCACCCATCGTCTGCGGCACGGTAGTCGTGATGCCGAAACCACTTCCGTAATAGTTCGGTGTGAACCAATCAACCGCGCCACCCATCAGGGTGGGTTTTGTCGCCAATACGTAGCCGTCATCAGGAAGTGTCCAACTTATCCAGTAAGGCGTATTGGTGGAGATTTGAAACACGCTGCCTGCGTTGTTGGCATTGGCCGAGTTATAGGAAAAGCCCGGATTCCAGAAGCTCGTATTTAACACGTCGTCCGTCGTCAGATCGTCATACTCGGTTCCGTCCACCACGTTGGAAATGGCAATCTTCGTAATGTCGATGAATTGGCCAAAGCCCGCGGTGTCGTTCGGAGCCGTTCCGAAATCAATCGTCAATGGATTCGCAAAAGCCGCTTTCCATTGCGGATCACTCGGTAAAGTGAAGGCGGTGGAAGTGCCGTCGGGAGCGGTGACCGTGCCGTCCGTGTCGCTCGTGAAAGTCAACGTCCAGGTGCCTTGGCCATTCGTGCTGGTCGTGACGGTTAACGGGAGCGCATTATTGGTTTCGTTACCTGTCGGCGCGTTGGTTTTCCAGTCAATTTCTGTCGTGAATCCTGAGTCCTGATGCGTGATTTGCCAAACGAGCGCATTGGCGCCGAAATAAACGCCAAACGGATCGCCGGGGTTGGCATTCTGAGTGAATTGCGCATACAGAGTGTAGTTGTTAACGGTGTCGAAATCGCCGAAAGTGAGGGAATAGCTGACCGGGTTCGCCGGAGTCGCCACACCAATCCAGGATTGGTTGAGGTCCACCGTTCCGAAACCTTCCTGATTGTATGTGTGCGTGTTGTCTTGAGCAAAGATCCTCATCCCCGGCTTCGCGCGTTGCATGGTCATTGTCGGCGGCGGAGGCGGCGGCTGATTTGACATCGTCAGCGAAATGTTGGCGAAATCAATTTCCACGTTGCCCGGATAACTGTGGCCAGCCATGTAGAAATCAATGAAAAAGCTCAATGTGCCGTCCGTCGGATTCAGCAGCGACCCGTGCGCCGTACTGAAACCGGCCAGGCTGATCGAATAATGCACATATCCTGACCCCGCGGGTGGATAGAAAGAAACGGGAATATTGGTCTCGCAACCGTCTCCAGAATACTCACCGCCGCCGTTTCCATAGAGGCCAAAGCCAGGGGAAATAAATCCACCAATGCCACTGATATCGACGTTTTGGACTGCGACGTCGAAATTCAGTATGTAATCCCGCAGAGACGTGCTCGTGTTGCCACCGACGACCGGGATATTGCCGATTCTTAAGCCAAAGTTAAGGACATTCGTCCAAACGGTGGGATCCGTGTTAAATATAAATGCACAATTGTTCGTGTGGGTATAACTCGGGTCGCCCGGCAGCGGGTCCGGATTATTGTTGGTAATCATCACGAATGGGTGACCAAACCCGGCCGCAGTGAAATTAAATGCTACCGCCCCATAACTCCCGTCGTCGCTGTTCGCGCCGATGGGGAACTGGTCAAAGTCATCATGCCAGACGTTGGTTTGGGCGTTCACAGCGAAGGCCATCGTGCTCAATGCGGCGGCCAGGGTTATTTTTAGGAATGTTCTTCTCATGGGTGTTTGGTTTTACGGATGTGAAATGTTCTACAGGCAAGAGGATTCCTCTGAATTGTTCACGGTTGGCGATGATACCCACAGCCTTTAAGCGAAAGCTATGAGTAGCAATACTCAAAAATGAAGCATTTACTTGATCGGAAATGCAGTGGGACCGTGACTGCGCTGAAATCCGGGCAGAACAACGAAGCATCCCCCATGTTACACGATTGCAGAAGCGTTTCGGGATATGAAATATGTCATAGGTAGGAATACTCAGGCGGAATCTCCTTTCGCACATTTCGTTAAGGTGCTATTAAGAATCCCGAACCTGCCGCAGCCGCTCAGTTGGTGAGAACAATTGCTGCTGCGCGCATTGTTGAAACAGCGTAATCCCGCACGTCAGTTGCGATGAGAAAGCATATCCGTTCGCTCGTCCTGGTGGTTCTTGTGCTGGGAAATAGCGCGCAGGTTTTTGCCGGGGGTTCCACGCCTGCGTCCTCTGACGTGGCCCGAGGAGTTTTCGTCACCAACACCGCACAATTCTGGGCCGTGCCGCCGGAAGATTTCCTTGCAGGTTGTGGGTTTCGGCTCGCGGGCACTATTACATTGGCAGATACTAATCGTAACCTTCTCGTTCTGCAGGATGACACCGGCGCTGTGGGAATGTACTGCCGATTCCAGGGCCTGAATCTTCACGCGGGAGATGCTGTATCGATTGAGGCTTCCAACTGTTCACCCGCGCTCGTGAGATTTCCTGATTTCCCGCATCGTCCTTCAGGCTGGCAGATCCGAGAATCATTCGAGGCGCCGATCAATTGGGGAGAATATCACCTCACGCGGATGCGGGGATACTTGCATCCGCCGATTAGTGGACAATATACGTTTTGGATTTCCAGCGACAACTCGTCCGAACTTTGGCTGAGCACAGACGCTGAGCGATCCAGAATGAGAAAAATTGCCTCCGTCGCCCGCTATGAATGGACACTGGTTCGCGAATGGACAAAATTTCCCTCGCAACGATCGGAAAGCATTTGGTTGAACGCCGGACAGTCCTACTATATCGAAGCGCTTCAAGAACAAACGGGCGGCGCCGACAATTTGGCGGTTGCGTGGCAAGGTCCGAATCTCAGCCGGTCGGTCATCGCAGCGAAATATCTGACGCCCTGGAGCAGCGGAAGTTATGCCGGCGCATTTCCGCAGACGAACGGGATCCTGCACGAGTATTGGACGAATTTTTCCGCGGGGGACCTGTCGGGAATAGGGGGGCCACGCCCATTTCAATCTGCCTTGAGTGTTGAGGATTTACGCGTAATCAATCGTTCTGAAAAACGCCGCCTGCCAACGCCCTATCGGATCGATTCCACCCGTCCCTGGGCCATTCAGAATAACTATCGTTGGACCAAAGTGGAAGGCGTGGTGAAATTCACCAGCGAAGAAGGCGACAATTTTTTCATTCAGCTCGATGACGGCAAAACGATGGTGCAAGTGCGCGCATTAAATCGCCGGCCGGAGCAAACACGAATCGCCCACGATCTCCCTGTTAGTGTTGAAGGGGTGTGTGAAGCCACGTATGACGAGAACGCGGCGTTGATGCCCGGGCTCATTTGGATGACCAGCGAAAGCGGCATTTCATTCGCCAATATCAAGCACACGAATTCCGTGGTCACTACGAGCAATGGGCCGGCTCAAGTGGCGCCCAACCAATCCCCGACAGCCATGGGTGGATTTTACGCCACTCGCGGTGTTGTCACTTTTAGTGACCACGTTTTCGGTAAAGATTGCCTGTTTGTGCAGGAAGGCAACGCCGCGATGTTCGTATCCCTGGAAAATTTCGCCTATCACACGCCTTTGAAAGTGGGGGAATTGCTTGATCTTGGTGGAGCGTTAAAAACCGAAAAATCCCTGCCGATTATCACCCCTCTTGCGTTCAACAAAGTCGGCTGGCGGGCCCTTCCGGTAGCGAACACAGATCCTATTCAATCTCCTTTCTCCCCGGACCGGGATGGCAAATGGACCGAACTTCAGGGCGTGGTCCATGCGGTCAATTCCAATGGCACTCTCTCCGTTATGGGTCCACGCGAACCGGTTTCCGTCTGGCTTGGAAAAACTCGGACCAGCGAATTAGTGCGTTATGTTGACGCCAAAGTGCGCATGCGCGGAGTGCTCTCGCTGTCGACTTTGCCGATCCCTGTGCTGCTCGTTCCTTCCCGAAGTTTCGTGGAGATCGATGAGCCGGCTCCAGATGCTTCCTCTTTGCCGGTCCGCTCCATCGCGGATTTGAAAATGGATGCCACCGACCCGTCACTGCTTCATCGCGCGAAATTAGTCGGAGAAGTTACATTGAAGGATGCCGAATGGTTTTATGTGCAGGACAGAACCGGTGGCATTCGCGTTCAGTCACCGGTCGATCCGGCAATAAAAGTCGGCCAGGCAGTCGAGGTTGTGGGATTCCCTGCGACGCGGGGCATCACACGGGTTGTCTCTGAAGCGATTGTTCGAACTACGACGGAATTTCCCGGAGCTAAACCGGCGAATCTCGATTTAACCGACGGCTTGCCGGCCCGGCTAAATGGGAGTCTAATCCGAGCCGAGGCCACGTTGCTCAAGGCCAGGACAATCGGGAACAGTCAAATTCTGGAGTTGCAACGCGGAGGCCGGGTTTTTACGTCCACGCTTTTGACAGACCATGGCGAACTCGGAGGAATTGCACCAGGCAGCCAGATAGCAATAACAGGTGTATGTGACACCGAAAGCACGGCACTGCCGCTGGGAACCACTGCCAAACAAAGGGCAGCCCTTGCCTCGCTGAACATTTGGCTCAGGAGTCCTGCCGACTTGACCGTCGTGTCCGGCCCACCTTGGTGGACCTGGAAACGCGCCGCCCTGCTTGTCGGCACATTATTCATGATTCTTACAGCAGCGCTGCTCTGGGTGTACTTCTTGCGGCGGCGATTGGAACGACAAAAGGCCCGGCAACTCGCCTTCTCACAGCAAGTTCTGGAACGGTTGGAAGACGAGCGGCGTCGAATCGCCGCCAATCTTCACGACGGCCTCGGACAGGTTCTGCTTGCGATCCGAAATCAAGCGCTCCGGGCCATGCAACGCAACTCCGAAGGCAATAGCGTGCGAGAACGGCTCCAAGAGATTTCGGACGCAACTTCCCAGGCACTGGACGAAGTGCGCCAGATTACACGCGGGCTTCGGCCTTACCAACTAAACCGGCTCGGATTGACACAGGCCATTCGGGCTTCGCTCAACCAGGTTTCTTCAGACAGCCAGATTGTCTTCGCAAACCGGGTGGAGGATGTGGACAATATTTTTGACGAGGATTCAGAAATTCACGTTTATCGCATCGTGCAGGAAGCGGTCAATAACGTCATCAAACACTCCGCTGCGAACGAAGCCGCCGTTGTTATAAAGAGTCGCAACAATATTGTTTCGCTTTCCATTCGCGACAATGGCCGGGGGTTTGACATGAGCCGGGTTTCAGCCTCCGAGCCGAATGGGCTGGGATACGGGCTCAGCGGAATCAACGAACGGGTGCGAATCCTCGGAGGCACATTGACGGTGGATTCGCGTGCCGGCAGAGGCACGAATTTAACCATCGAGATTCCAGTTCCAGAACGCAAACATGCAACGAGAGATAACCATACTCATCGTGGATGATCATCCGCTTCTTCGCCGCGGTGTGCGCGATGTGATAGAGGAAAACCCTCGATTCCGAGTCATTGCTGAAGCCTCTGATGGCGACGAAGCAATTCAACTGGTCGGGCGAATGAATCCCGACATCTCGATCGTGGATATCGATATGCCTCGCTTGAATGGTCTGGAATTGCTTCGCGGTCTGCGGCAGGTTCCTTCCGGGGGCAAGACGATCATTCTGACAATGTATAAGGAGGAGGATGTCTTCAATGCGGCAATGGACCTCGGCGCCAAGGCTTACGTTGTCAAAGACAATGCGGCGAACGACATCATGGCGGCGCTCGAAAAAGTCGCCGCGGGCGAAACATATCTCAGCCCGGTAATGTTGGAAGCCGGGCGGCGACGGAGCGATCGCGTGCAGGAATTGCTGTTGAACAAGCCGCAAATTGAAACGCTTACCCCGTCTGAACGGCGGATTTTGAAATTGATCGGCGAGGATTATACCAGCAAAGAAATCGCCGATTTTTTAAAGTTGAGTGTGAGGACCGTTGACAACCACCGCCAGAACATTTGCCGCAAATTGAATCTGCATGGAACACATAGCTTGTTGAAATTCGCCTTCGACAACAGCGCCTATCTTTAGAGTTTGTTTCCAACGTTTCTAACACAAATGAATATTTCCAATGATTAGGAAGTGGATACTGCTGTCGCTTTCTTTGGCGGGAACTGCAATGGCCGGTCAACAAACCCAGCGGATCGAACTGGGCCGGATGCCGGCCGGGGCGATCGTGTCATTTTATCGCGCCGGGTCGGAATGGGCCGTGGATATCTCCGGAGGCCCGGTGCCAAGGATCTTTCAGCCACGGCCTGTACATCTCGAAGTATACCATTCCGATGAAGACATCCGTCAACTCACCGCTGGATACCAAACGGTCGAGAAGGCGGGCTCGGCCCTCGATGCTGATTGTGATATTGCTGATGGCGATGTGACCTTCCGTGTTCACGATCATTGGACCATGAGCGATGCTGTGCTGTCAGTGAACCGAAAGGTGGAAGTGTCAGGCGGCGCGCCGGGAGGGTTCTATTCATCGATTGTATTGACGGTTGATCCGGCCATAAAGTGGACGAATGTGAACTGCCTTGCGCCGGGCGTTCTATACGGTGACCCGACTTATGATGGCAATGGCTCGCCTGGCAGCGCGGCAAATTACAATGCGCGACGGTTGCTTTTGCGGGAAGATATCATGCCGGCACCACTTTTCGGGCTCTCTTTTGCGAAGGGTGCTTCCGTGACTGTCCTGGATCCCGCGCCGTGCGGCGATACGACTGAGGAGGAGACACGACTTGCCAAACCGGTGATTATCGACAGCCGATTGCAATTCGGCGTCCTTGGCGCCTGGCAGTCTGACGCGGGAGCCATTGAATTTGGATTTCGATTTCCCGGCACCAGCGATTCCCTCACCGCTTTCCACGGAGCACCTGTGGGACGGCGAGTGATTCGACGCTATCATCCCATCACGCACGGTGTGGTCCATACCTATCAGGTGAGCTTCCGCTTTGGACAGAATGAGTCCTTCCGGGATATGACGCGAAATTCCTGGCGATGGGCTTGGAAAACCTTGAACCCGCCCGTCCATTACATCGACGTGGAGCAGATGCGGCGCGTATTGATTGATCATCTCGAGGCACAGGCCAATTCGATTGATGGACGCACGGCGATTCCGTTCGTCGTTTCCACTATGCCGACCAATCAGGTCCAGTGGAATTACACGATGGTGGCGATGGGATTTGTGGGTAAAAATATCGAATGTGCCGATCAGTTGTTGCGTGAGGGTGATCGCGACCGAACCGAACGCGGGCAGAAAATGCGCAAGACCGGCCTGGCGATCATTTCTTCCCTGATTCAAGCGCTTCCGACAGTTCCACTTCAGGGCACCGGCTATGATCTTGCCACGGGAAAACCGTGGGCAGGCGATCATCAGGAGTGGGTCGCTCCCTGGCTGCGCAACGCCACCGAGGATATGCGCGTGTTGATGCGAGCGTACCGTCGCGAACGCGCGCTTGGCCGACCGCATCCGGAATGGTTCCACTGGATCAAACAGTACGCCGATTGGCTGATTCTGCAGCAGCGCGAAGATGGGTCTTTTCCACGCCGCTGGAAACCGGGGAGCAGCGAGGTAGAGGAGCCCACCGGCACCGCGAGCTACTGTCCAGTCCCGCTGCTGGTCATGCTGACTGAAGAAACGGGTGATGCGAAATACCAGCAGGCGGCGCTTCGTGCGGGTGAGTGTGTTTGGACGAATTGGGAAAGCCGCGGGCTGTTCATTGGCGGCGCGATTGATAATCCCAACATAACTGACAAGGAAGCTGGAATGCTCAGCATGGAAGCTTTTCTGAGTCTTTATGATTCGACCAAGGACACCAAATGGCTTGAACGTGCCGAAACGGCGGCGACCTTTGCCGAAAGCTGGATCTGGATTTGGAATGTTCCCATGCCCGTCGATGCGGACGATGCGCAACTCCACTGGAGAAAGGGCGCGCCGGCGCTTGGGTTTCAAGGCATCACTGCAGCCGTTGCGGGCAGCGTGGACGAATATCTCGACTGGGCTGTGCCGTCCTATGCGAAGCTGTACAAACTCACGGGGGACCCGCACTACCTCGAAGTGGCGCGGGTGCTGTTGCATGACACCAAAACAATGGTCGCGCTGCCGGGACGCCAATACGACATGCGAGCGGTTGGCTTTCAACAGGAAGGCTGGCGCATGGGGCCCGGCGGAGGAGGTCGCGGCACCAGCGGCCACCGGTTCTGGCTCCCGTGGATCTCCGCGAATCACCTTTATGGTATCACCGGATTGGAGGAGTATGATCCAGACTTGTATAGACTTATCTGCACCAAACCTGCTTCACGATAAACTCGAGCATTCCTTTATTATATTGGTTTACTATAGAAGGGAGTGCCAATGGGCATTCCACACATCTTTGTTGACGGCGACTGCGAAGGTTATATGACGTTTGTACTATTTCTTTAGGTTCCAAACTCGATATTATTCCTTAACCCGCGCTCACAATTCGCAAAAAACGGACATCATGAAAACTGCATTATTCGGAATGGCGCTTCTGGCTGCGCTCCCAGCCGTTGCGCAGACAAATATCACTGTCGTGGAGGATTTCAAACCTTCCACGCTAAACCAACCCGGCCAGCAGTATCCGCAGGTCAACTCACAGCGGTACGTGCGTTTCCGCATCGTTGCTCCCAATGCACAAAGCGTCAAGGTGAGTCTGGGGCTTGGTGGAAGGGGCGGTACGACTCTCACGAAAGGGAATGATGGCGTCTGGAGTGGAACGACCGAGGGGCCGGTGGATGAAGGCTTCCACTACTACCATCTCAGTGTGGATGGCGGAACATTCAATGATCCGGGGACTTTGAACTTCTATGGCTCGACCCGTTGGGAAAGCGGCATTGAGGTTCCCGCGCACGACCAGGATTTTTATGCAGTCAAAGACGTTCCGCACGGCAAAGTGCAGTTGGTTCTGTTCCCTTCAAAGAGCACCAGTTCAACCAAACGCGCATTTGTCTATACTCCGCCGGACTATGATAAAGACCCCGCGAAGCATTATCCGGTGCTCTATCTTCAGCATGGGTGGGGCGAGGATGAAACGGCATGGTGGAATCAAGGCCACGCCAACCTGATCATGGACAACTTGATTGCTGACGGTAAAAGCAAACCCTTCATCATTGTAATGACCTACGGTATGACCAATGAAGGTGGCCGGCCAGGCCAACGCAGGCAGGGTGGGGGATCCGGCGCTTCCGCAGTAGGGGTTAATCAAGCTCCGGCGGTCGCGA
>Ga0134126_10005200_pt1 | contig 16259 bp, 16 predicted proteins | sample KB31752_FD_96881 | JGI IMG/M metagenome (GOLD analysis project Ga0134126, IMG submission 96881) | Terrestrial soil microbial communities with excess Nitrogen fertilizer from Kellogg Biological Station, Michigan, USA - KB3-175-2 | ecosystem: Environmental > Terrestrial > Soil > Unclassified ...
GCCACGGCCGCCCGGGACCACGGGTACGGTCAATCACTCCCGGGCGCTCAGCTCGGGGCGCACCCTTGCGTCGGGACGGGGACGCTGCCGGGCGGGACCATCGAGTGGGATGGCGACCTGCGCTCAACGCCGCGCCGGACACTTTTGCCATCACTGGCGGCACCGGTAGCTATCGAGACGCTGCCGGCCAGATCGGCGTTCGCTACACCAACCCGCCCACCAACACCAAGGTGATCGTGACAATCCGGCTCGCCGGATAGACGTCGTTCTCACGGCCGGTGGCCCGGACATTCCGGACCACCGGCCACCCAAGCACCCGCAACGAAAGGTGTCGAACCATGCGACCCTGCTCGAGGCGTTTCGGCCTCTCGTTGCCTTACCTGCGAGTCTCCGTTGCGTTTAGAAGGACACCCGCGGTCGCCCGCGTGACCCGGTCGCCCCGATCGCGAAGCAGATGCTCGATCACCGCGACTGCAGTGTCGGTATTGAACTCATGGACGTAGCGGGCGACGTCGCCTCGTTCGAGACGCCCTGCTGCTCCCTCCGCTTGGAGGTACAGGCCGAAGACGAGGTACTGGTCGAGTCTGAGTTCCGCAGCGCGGCGTGCCAGCCGTTCCTGGTCAGTGGTCTCGTTTTCCGCGAGTCGAACGGCCTGCGCCCACGAGTCATAGCGGCCGGTCGCGCCCCACGAGCCCAACCGATCGCAGGTGAGATCTTCGATCGAGATCACAACCAGATCGTCGATACCAGGCACCTCCAGTGTGACCGCTTCGGCTCCCCGCGGTTCGAGTGACGAGCCGGGTCGCGGCGCAACACCTCGTCCAGGCTCGCCGCCAGTCCGGGCCCCCCGAGGTTTATGTCGAGCGATGTGTAGGCATCCGGGTCGTAGGCGGTGACTGCGCTGCCTCCAACCACCGCCATGGACAACCCGGCCTCTATCAGTGCGTCGTGGCGTAGCACGGCCGCCTCGGCCCCTGACATCGTGTCGTCAGGTTCCTCTCGCCCGTTGGTCTCTCGGACTAGGCAGCAGAGCGACCACATGGCGGGAGATCGCACGGCGACGGCGTTGCGGTACTGCCGCCGGTTCTTGCTGCGTCTCCGGGGTCGGATTGCCAGCGCGGCCTCACCGGCGCTGGCGGGGTTGTAGGCTGGCCTCTGTTTCCGCGGTTGGGAGTTGCGGTTTCGAATGCCTCAAATCAGCCAATCCCCCATTCACGAGGTCGGCTCACAGCTCGAGGCCGCTGCGACTGGCTTCGTTCGGGAGCACCGGCTGCCTGGCGTGGCGGCCGCGGTCGTCCATGGCGAGGGGCTTGCGTGGTCGCACGGCGCGGGGTTCGCTGATATCCCCGCGCGGCGGGCGCCCGACAACGGAACGCTCTACCGGATCGCGTCGATTACGAAGACGTTCACCGCAACGGCGATCATGCAGCTCCGTGACGAGGGCCGGCTGACGCTCGACGACCCAGCCGTCGAACACATCCCCGAGCTCGAGGGCGCTGACAGCGAGGTAGGGCCGATCAGCGCGCTCACGATCCGCCGGATGCTTTCGCACGAGTCGGGGTTGCTGGGTGACCCGCCGGGCACCGACTGGTCGACCGCCCGATATGAGTCCGATCCCGCGGCAAACCTCGCCCGCGTCTCCGAGATCGGGCTGCGCGTACCGCCCAACACGCAGCAGAAGTACTCGAACCTCGGCTACCAGCTGCTCGGCGAGATCGTCGCCCGCCTGACGGAGATGCCGATCGTCGATGCCATTCGCAGCCGGGTGCTCGAGCCGCTAGGCATGCACTCGACAGCGTTCCACCCGCTGCCGCCGGAGCTGGCAGCACGCCGGGCAGTCGGCTACGCGCCGCGAGCGTTCAGCGACGACCTGCGGCCGTCGATCGAGACCGCGATCACCCATGCGGAGGGAGGGCTGTGGTCATGCGTCGATGATCTGGCCGCGTGGATCGGGTTCCAGCTCAGCGCGCCCGGCGACGAGCGCGACGGCGTCCTCTCCGCGGCGACTCGCCGGGAGATGCACCGGCCACGGTATCTCGGCGACGAGGCGTGGACGGAGGCATGGTGCATCGGCTGGTATGCCGTCCGCCGGAACGGCGTGACATGGGTGCAGCACTCCGGCGGCCTGCACGGGTTCATCACGAACGTCTGCTTCGACCCAGAGCACCAAGTGGGCGCGATCGCGCTCATCAACGGCCTCGGATCAGCACCCGACCTCGCGATGCAGCTGGGCGCGATCGCGCGCGACGCGCTCGTGGCGCATCCGGCGGCGATCGAGCCGCCCGTACCTCTGCCGGAGGAGTGGGCGTCACTGCTCGGCCTCTACACAGATCCCGAGTGGACCCAGATTTTCCGGCTCGAGTGGCGCGATGGGGCGCTGACCTGGATCGAGCCCGACGAGCCGGCGTGGCACCCGACGCTGCGCGCCACCGACACGGCTGACGTGTTCGTGATCGAGCCCGGATTTCGCGAATCGGGCGAGCCGTGCGAGTTCCTGCGACGGTCCGACGGAACCGTCAGCGGCGTGCGGCTCGGTCCCCAGCGGCTGCAGCGGTTGGCGCCCGTCGAACCGGATCGGTAGCCCACTACCCGCGACCGACGCCCCGCTCGGTCGCCGGCTGGCCGGTTAGGTGCCGCCGGATTCCTGGCCGAAGTAGATGCGGCGGGCCGTACCGGCCAGCACGTCGGCCGCGACCTGCTCCGCCTCGCGGGCGTCGAGGACGTCCGCCTCGATGAGCTCGGCGAGCGCGATCGCGAGCGTCCGGCGGGCCTGCCGGGCGCCCAGCGCGATCTGCTCGGCGAGCCCGGCGGCGTCCGTGGAGGCGTGGATGCGTGTGAGCGGCACCATGGCGAGGGCGGTGCGCCAGATGTCGAGTTGGATCGCCTCGGTGAACGGCGGCACGCAGGTCGCGACGTCGAAGTACACGTTCGGGTAGATCGCCGCCAGAACGGCCGCCTCGCCGGTATAGGGGAATGATCCGTGCAGGAGCACGATCGGCACCGACCTGGCCACTTCGCTGCGCTCGAGCAGCGCGCGCAGGAGCCAGGGGTTGCAGTGGGGGAGATCCATGTCACGGTCGCCGTAACCGGCGTGCACCTGCATGGCCATGTCCTCGCGGCGGGCGACCAGCAGCGCCCGTTCGAAGAGGAAGTCCAGCAGCGGCTTCTCATTCAGAAACAGCGGCGAGGTGCCGTCGGCCGTAGCGCGCACGCGCATGTACGCCGACTGGGCCTGCGTCGGGGACGCCGGTTCGACGCCCAGCCCGCTGCGGTACGCGAGCACACTCTTCAGCCCCATGTATCCGGCGGTGCGGGCGCCGGCCAGGAGGGCGTCAACGCGATCCACGAACTCGTCGAACGTCGTACATTCGGCCGCGAGCACCCCGGCCTCGAGCTCGATGCGCAGGAGCGGGGCGACGTCGGTACCCGCCTCCCCCAGCTCAGCCGGCGAGAACGTGTCCGCCGGCGGCGGGTAGCCCATGTCGGCGACGAGGCCGGCTACCCCTCCGCGCTCGAGCTGCTCGCGGAGCCAGGCGCGGGGCTCGCGGGCGCGTATGGCATCGAACACTGCCTCCTCGTCCGAGGCGCAGCCCAGATCGGCCGCGAGCTGGCGGATCGCCCAGCGGTAGGCGGCGGTGTCGGCGACCAGCGCCACATCGGCGGGGTCGCCCTCGTACCACGGCCAGCGGTAGGCGGCCAGGTTGGCCGGCGGCGTCCGGTACGGCGGATGCATGTGCGCGTCCACGAAGGGAAGAGCGGAAAGATCAAGCTGGTCGGTCATGGGCAGAGAAGCAGGGCGTCGGCGAACTCGAGCAGGCGGAAGGTCGTCCAGGACAGCGACAGGATCTCACGCCGGCTTCCCACCTCGAGCTCGTGCCGCCAGGTCTTGCGCGCGAGGGCGAGCATCTCGGAGGCGGCGGCATGGCCGGGTGACGCCGCCGGGTCGATCGTGTGCTCGGCCAGCCGCAGTGCGTCGAGCAGGTCGGGCTGGCGCGTCCACACGAGCGGGATGCAGGCGAGCACGTATTCATGGGCCCGCAGCGCGGCGTAGCCCGCCGTTGGCTCCGGGATGCCGAGCGGCGGCGAAAGCCGGTCGGCGGGGCAGCCCGAGGCCACTCGCTGGGCGTTCCCACCCAGGATCGCGGCGGCCTGGTCGGCGCCTGCGCCGGCCGCGGCGAGCGTCAGTCCTAGCTTGGCCTGCACGCACGCGTGGCCGTAGTACGGCGCGTCCGTGCCGTACAGGATTTGCTCGGGCGCGACGCGCGTGATCAGCGAGCACAGGTCGAGCAAGTTCCAGACGGCCACGTCGAAGACCAGGTTCGGGTACGCGGCAGACGCGGCCACGGCGGCCTCGTGGTCGCCGATGCCGGCGTGCGCGAGGATGACCTGCGCCTCCGGATGCCGTCTCAGCATCCCTTCAAGGTCGTGCACGAACGGCGCAATGCCGCGGCCAGCATGGAGTAACACCGGCACCGACCGCTCGGCGGCCAGCGCCATGGCGGCGTCCACGAGCGGGTCGCCGATCTCGAACCGTCCGGTCAGCGGGTGCAGCTTGATCCCGCAGGCGCCCGCGTCCAGCGCCCGCTCCAACTCGCCGGCCGCGCCCTCGCCCGGCTCGACGCGGCAGAACGGCACCAGCGAGCCACCGCTCGCTTCCGCGGCGACGATCATGGCGTCGTTACGGCCGCGATAGCCTGCCAGGCTTTTCTGACGGAACGGGAACACGAAGCTGCGCGCCACGCCGAACCGACGCATCTCGTCGAGCAGCATCGGCGAGTCGAGCAGCGACCCGTCATCGTCCTCACCGAGATGCGCGTGAACGTCCCAGATCCCCACCTCCGGCGGCAGCAGAGGGGCGATCAGCTCGCGGTGGACGCGGCCGATAAGCGCCTGCGCCTCCGCCACCGGGTCGGTCATCAGTAGCGCCAACGGTACAGATCGGACAGCGCACCCTCCGCCGCCTCGGCGGCCGCGGCGGACTCACCCCGGCGCACGGCCACAAGCGCGTCGTGCAGCGGCTCGCCCAGCGCCTCCCGCAGAAGCGGCGAGGCCTCGAGGGCACTCGCTGCAGCGGCCAGGCTCTCCGGCAGGCGCACGAGGCCCCTCTCATCGGCCACCCGGGACGGCTCGATCTGCACCGCTTCCGGCAGCCGCGCCCCCTCCTCCAGGCCGACCAGGCCAGCCGCGATCACGGCGCCCGCGACCAGGTAGGGATTCCCGGACGCATCGATTGCCTTCAACTCCGCGTTGGCGCCGCCGGGCCGGGCGGACGCGGTGCCGGGGATGAAGCGGAGCGGCGCCTCGCGGTTCTCCACCCCCCAGCAGACGTAGGCGCCGCTCCACCGGTTCGGCAGGATGCGCTGGTATGAGAGCGGGCAGGCGCACCCAAGCGCCGTCAGTGCGGGGAGCTCCCGGAGGACGCCGGCCATGAAGGCGGCGCCGTCCTGGCTCGGACCAGCCCCGTCGCCGGTCAGGTTGGTGCCGTCCCGCCAGAAGCTGAAGTGCAGGTGACAGCCGTTGCCGAGGCCGTCGGGGCGCGGAAGCGGCGAGAAGGACGGTCGGATGCCGGTGGGTCCCCAGGCGGTGTGGACACCGTGGCGCAGCGCCACCGAGGCGTCCGCCGCACTCAGCGGATCGGCGGCGGCCACCGACACCTCCATCTGACCCGCTGAGTACTCCGGATGCAATTGCTCGACCTCGACGCCAAAGGCCGCCAGCCGGCGCAGGACCTCCCGTAGGTACGGGGCCGCCTCGGCCGTCGCATTCAGGCTGTACGCAGGTGCGAATGCGCCGGCCGTCCGTCGTCGCGCTCCGCATACCACTCCAGCTCGTACGCCATCCGCATCTCAACGCCGGCCCTCGCCAGTCGGTCGGACATCCGCTTCAGAAACGTCCGAGTGCAGAACTCCCACGGCCCGCCGTCCTGCTCGTGCAGGTCGCCCGGCGCGAGACCCCAGCCGTCCACGCCCCCCGCCAACCGTTCGAGGTCGGGGATCAGGCGTGCGTCTCCGGTGGCCTCGAACCCGGTCGCCGTGGCCATGCCATCGTTGCCCTGGAAGATCGAGAAGGCGAACGGCGCACCCACGCCGCGCCGGCACACCGCCTCCACCCGGGCGGCCGGAACCGCCTTCGCGCGGACGATGCCGGCGTTGTCGACGAAAGACACCGCGACGAGCTCGATACCGCGGTCGAGCAGTTCCTGCTCATCCACGCGACGATCCTACAGCGGCGGTCGGAGGCGGCGGCACCGCTCCCGCCCGCGCATGTCGGGACGCCACCGACGAGGTTTGGTGGGCTCCCCAGTGGAGCAGGCGCGTCATGCGACCGGTGCGCGGTTTCGACCGCTGACAGCCGGCGACGCGCGAGCATGAACCCTTCTTCTTGGCTCTTGACCACAGCTCCCACATGTTCGAGGGTCGACTCCTCCACGATCTGGTCGCAGGCAGGACATCCTCAACGCACTCCGCGAGCTGGCCGACTCAGACGTCTGGCCGGTGGCGGCCGAGACAGGCCCGCGGAACTCGACCGTTTGCCGCCGCACCGGCGGAGATGTTCCGGAGGCTGAGTAGATCGACCTGCTTCGGTGGGCTCTGTTCGGGTACATGGTCGAGGTTAGTTGCCGGGTGAGCGCGGGTAATGGCTCGCCGATGAGGGGATCGGTTCGGGTGATCGTGGTGGCGCTTGGCCTGGTGGCGGCGTGGCCGGCGACGGCGGGCGCGGTGACCTCTACGCCCGCCAGTTCGTGGCAGACCAACGGCCGTGTCCGGACGATCGCGGTGGGTGCACACAAGATTTTCATCGGTGGTGACTTCACCCGGGTGCGTGCGCCGGGAGCCGCGTCGGGGGGCGCCGTCCGTAACCACCTGGCGGCGTTGAGTCTGGCCACGGGCAAGCTGATGCCGTGGAACCCAGGAGCCAACGGATCTGTGACGGCGCTTCGGGTGTCGGCCAACGGCGTGACGGTCTACATCGGCGGCAACTTCACCGTTGTGCGGGGGCATTTGCGGCGGCATCTGGCGGCGGTCTCGGCGACGCGGACGAGGCTGCGCATGTGGCACGCGAACACGAACGGCACGGTGTACGCGCTGGCGGTGACCGCCAAGCGGGTGTACGCGGGCGGCAGCTTCACGACCGTCAAGGGGAGCAGTCGCCACCGTCTGGCGGCTATCGCGACCGGCTCGACGGCCGGGCTCGGCAGGTGGCATCCCAACGCCAACTCGACCGTGCGCGCGCTCACCCTCTCGCCCGGCGGCGGTCGCGTCTTCGCCGGCGGCGATTTCACCAGCGTGAACGGAAAGGCGCACCCGCACCTGGTCGCGCTGAACATCTCGACCGGCCGGGTCGCCCCATATGCTGCGCACCCCACTGGACCGGTGAAGGCGCTGCGCACCAGCCCGGCCTCGCTCGTTGCGGGGATCGGCGGCAACGGCGGGCGCGTCGCCGCGTATGGGGCTGTGAGAGGCGGCCGCCGTTGGGTCGCCCTCACCGACGGGGACGTCCAGGGCGTTGCGATCGCCGGTAGCGCCGTCTACGTGGGCGGGCACTTCAACAGCTATTGCCAGGGCGGAAGCGGCACCGGCAACCCGCTTGTCTGCAGCCACCCCGTCGCGCGGCGCAAGGCGCTGGCGCTCTCGCTCGCGCACGGGGCGCTGCTGCGATGGAATCCCGATGTCCTCGGTAGCCCCGTCGGTATCTCGGCGATCGCCGCCAGCGGCGGCATCCAGATCGGCGGCGCGTTCACCAAGGTGCACGGCGTCTCGCAGCAGGGCTTCGCCCGCTTCAAGTAGCGGGCTGTCGGTTACCGCGAACCACGCATGGCCATCGCAGCTGCGGCGGCGACTAGCGCATGGACGAGCGGTGCCTGCGGACACCCGCTATGACGACGAGGAAGCCGAGCGGATCGCGTAGCGTCGACCGTGATGCTTGCGCAGGCGTAGGTGGGTTGGGTGGTCGCCGACCGACCCAGGAGTCGTACGCCCGGCGAGCGGGCGGGTGACGGGGTCAGCACGCGAGGCTGTCTGAGATGGGGGGCGTATTCGTCGCAGACCCACCGATTGGGCAGGCTGGCGGTGGCCGGTTCTACTTGGACGGGCAGGGGAAGCGCATTGTGACGCGGAGGCCGGTGCCGTTTGATCGTGTGCTGGTCGCGTCGGACAGGGTGTGGACGATCTTCAGACCAAGACCGAGGCCCGGGCTGGGCGACGGGGCTGGGGGCGCGATTCCCTCGTCACAGATCTCGACGGTGATCGTCCCGACGGTGTGCTGTACGGTGAGGGTGATCTCACCACCAGGCTGGTCGTAGGCGTGCAGCACCGCGTTTGCGGCGGCCTCCGTCACACACAGAGCGATGTCTGACAACAGCGCCTCCTCGGCGTCACAGTGGGCGGTGACGAAGTCGATTGTCAGCGCACGGATCTCGGGGAGAGACGCCGACACGGCGGGCAGGCGTTGGCACAGGAGGCGCGAGGGTTCGGCGTTGCCCACTCGAGCCGGGTTCCCCGCCACCCACGGATCGAAACCGGCAGGCAGCGCCTGCTACGCTTGCAGCACCGGGGGTGAAGAAGCCGCCACCGCGTCAGGCGAACGATCCATTCCGACCGGAAGCGACCCCTCCCTTGGATACGCCTACTCCGCGCAGCGACGTCATCGTTGAGGATCTCACCGCCGATCGCTGGCTGGTCACCCTGCAGGGCGAACACGACCTCTCAACTGCCCCTGTCCTTCGGGATCAGCTGGAGGCCGTCTTTCGCACAGGCACGGCCGTGGTTGTCGATCTTTCCGCCACGCCCTTCATCGACTCGTCCATCATCGCCGTGTTGTTCGACGCCAACCAGCGGACGGAAGGCAGCGACGAGAAACGCTTCGGCGTTGTCGTCGCGCCCGAAACCGAGCCGGAACGCTTGCTCGGGCTGGTGGGACTGCTTCGTGTGATGGATGTGTACCGGTCGGTCGAAGCGGCGCTCGCCGAGTTCGACGACGACGACGTCATCTCGATGAAACGCTGGAAGGAACGAAAGCAGCGGATCGTCAAGAACGAGCAGGAGTTCCGCGACTACAACAACCGCAGACTGCAAGTCGAAGACGTCTCACCCAGCGACACTGAGGCACTGCTTCCGTTCGTGTGCGAATGCGGTGACGAGGACTGCATCGAGACGCTCGCCGTCACCCCGGCCCAGTTCGTCGATGCACACGCAGCACCCAACCGCTTCCTCGTCAAACCAGGTCACGTCTACCCCGACGTCGAGCGCATCACCGTCGAGCAGCCGACCTACGCCATCGTCGAGAAATACGAGTCAGCGATGCGAAATCAGGTCTAGCCAGAAACGGTAAAGACGTTCCCAAGCGGCGGCGGGAACGACTTGGATGACGCCGGGCGCTTGCTCGGAGCGGGGGGCCCCGGGACGGGGCTCACAGACAGATCAGCTTGCGTGGGTGTGGACGCACCACGCGTGACCACTACTCGTCGCGTGCCGGTCAACGTCTGCGTGATCGTGATGGTGCAGTCGCGTCCGGCTCGGCCACCGGCCACATCGAGGGTCCGACACGCCTTTGGTCTCCTTCGCCTCGACGGACGGCGCCGGTTGCGGCGGGCGGGGCACCGGTGGTTCGGAGGCGGGCGAGTTGTGAGAGGGTGTCGAACCAGAATGGCGCTCCTAGCGAGACGGCAGCGAGGCTGAGTAGTCCGCCGAGGATGGCGTAGAGGAGTGGGAGCCAGAGGTGGTACCCGGAGTGTGCCCAGCCGCCACTCCATCCCAGCGGCAGCGGCAGGTTCTGCAGCGTCTTGATCGCCTGCCCCGAGGTCTGGTGACCGGTGCCGGTGGCGCCGGTGTTCGACACGACAGCGGACCGTACGGTCGGGTCGCTCCAAAGAAGCTGCGCGATTCGGATCGCGTTGGCGTTGAGGGCGAGGATGAGGCCGGCGCCGAGCGCGAGGTTGATCCAGGCGACCCACCGGCGGTACTGGCCGGAGAGCCGTTCCATCTGGTCGTCGAACCAGGCTTCGGCGTCGTGGCGGAACCGTTCCAGGTCGCCGTTGGCGCGGCGGTAGACACCCATAAGAGAGTCGCCCGCGGTCGTGCCGTTGAGCTTCAGCAGGTCCGCGCCGAGCGCCGTCCACGCTTCAGGCGCATCCCTCGCGGCGGGCGCCGCGTCGGCGGCGATCGGGGATGCGGCTTGCACAACGCCGCCGACGAAGTGCGACGCGGCGATGTAGGAAGGGTTCCGGCCAGCGGAGAGCTGGAGTGCCTGGTATGCCGGCGTCCGCTTGAACTCCGACACCCAGTCGGTATCTCCTGATCCGCGGAACGCCTCGGCGAGCCAAGTGTCGAGTTGGCGTGAGCGCTGTTTGGTGAGCCAGGCGACTGCTTCGGTAAGGGCAGAGACGAGGATGCTGAGCAGGAAAAACACGAACGCGAGGCCGAGGGCAACGTCAAGGGCGGGGAAGCTGGTCATGAATTCGCCTCGGTGACCAGTGCCATGGGCGCGCGTCTGCAGAGACGGTGAGATCGATGGTGGCGCGTTTGGTCTCGCTTGAGGTGCCCGTGCGGTCGGCCCAGTTCTCGAGGCTTCGCATCCACTCCGGAGACCCGCCCGTCGGTCATCACCGTCCGGTGCCGGTCCACCGTCACGCCCTCCCTACGCATCGCGCTCAGCATGTCCGCCGCGTCATGCCCTTCGCATTAACAACGCAACCCTCGGCGCGACCCTACGCCGCCGTGGCCGGTCCCGTCAAATGCCGCCAGCCTGACCGTGCGCAGTGGCTGCACCTGCGCCCGCGGCTCACGGGTGACGATCAGGCAAGGCGCATGGCGGAGCTCCCCGACGAGCGTTTGGGGTGTACCCACGAGCACGGGCAGGCTCGTCTCATGGAGTGGTCGGACCACGTCACCGGAGAACTCTCGACAGCGTCGGACCTCCAAGTATGAGCTGCCAGCGGTGCTCTCGAACTGCGATCGTGCGTCCGTTGTGGGGCGGCTTGACCGCCATCTCGCCGTGTGGAATGCTGCCTATCTGCCGGACGCTCGGGCGGGGCAAGGAGGCCGGGCATGTCGACCAACCGCGCTGCCGACGTTGCGCGGATCACGTTGGCGGGGATTCGGATCGCGAACGGTTCGGTCGCGCTTTTCGCGCCCTCCGTCCTCGCGCGGCAGCTTGGGGTCGGGCCGCGCGAGCCCCAAACTGTCCAGTACGCATTCCGCCTGTTCCGGATTCGAACGCGCGCGTGTCGACCAGGGTCACCCGACGACAACGACAACGGAGGCACCATGACCACGCAGCGCACGCGTGATGACGCGCTCGGCTCCCCGCAGCTCCTGGCGATGTCGGAGGAGGAGTTGGACGACCTCTTCAAGCGGAGTCCCGCCGGGCCCATCCCCGACGGCGAGTACGACGGCACCGCGATCGCGGCGCCAGGCACAGAGTTCGCCGAGGTGGCCGCAAAGCTCACCCATATCCTCGCGTGGAAGGGGAAGGTCTTCGACGCTCGCCGAGGCGTGCTCGAGAACCGCGTCACCCCTTTTGATCTGCATGCCGTCGTCGCGACCGTGGACCGCGGCGAGAGCTGGTTCGATCACAAGGAGTGCATCGTCCTCGACTACTCGAAGACGTCGTTGATCGCGCATTGGATCCGAGACGAGATCCGCGAGGTCGCGGAGGGCACCTACCTCGGCCTCGTATTCTGGGACAAGACCCGGATCCTGTACTTCGCGTTGCGGTCGCGCGCCTGACGCCGTGCCGCACCAGGAGGCACTGACCGTCCTCGCGCCGATCCGAGCCGGTGCCGAGGATCGGGTGCGCGAAGCGCTGGCGGCCGCCGCCGCGGCCGATCCGCCGGAAGCGGCCATGCCGTTCGGACAGATGACCGGGGTGCACTACGCCCGATTCTTCCTGCTCGACGCCGACGTCGCACCGGACGGCACGCGGCTCGCCGAACGGCTCGTCCTGATGAGCGACGTCGACGCGCCGCTCGACCGGCACCTGACCGAACTGGCCGAGCGGGGGGCTGCCGCGCTCGACCGGGTGCTGCGCCACTGCGACGGCTACCCCGACGACCCGGACGTCCATGGCCGAATGGTCTACCTGCGCCGGCACGCTGTCGCGTCCGCGGCCGCCTATGTGAACACCGTCGGCCGTGGGCTCGATCAGATCCTGCTCGAAGAGCGCCTCCGCGACGCGGTCGAGGCGTACCTCGACCGCTGCCGCGACGAGCTCGCCGCCGACGACGCGCGAACGGCGCGCGCCAAGATCCGGCGCTTCGTCGCCGCCGACGAGACTCTCCGGCCGGCGCTCGAGCCGGCGCAGCCGCCGGACTTGACCTTCCGCGTCCGCGAGGCTGCGCACCTGGTTGTCGTGCCGGCCGTCCTGCTGTTGCTCACCCCGGCGCTGCTCGTGGCGCTGCCCGTGGGAGTCGTGCTGCTGCGGCTGCATGAACGCCACGACGTACCCGACGAGCGCCCGGCCGACGACGCCCATGTCGCCCTCCTGGCGAGTCTCGAGGATCACTCGATCCAGAATCCATTCATTGCCGCTGGGCCGTTGAAGCGTGGACCGTTCCGCCGGCTGCTGACGAGCGGCGTACTCTGGATCGCGAGCTACGCGGTGCGGCACGTCTTCAACCACGCCGACCTGGCCGGCGTGAAGACGATCCACTTCGCGAGGTGGGTGTTCGTGGACGGCAAGCGTCGCGTCGTCTTCGCGAGCAACTACGACGGCAGCGTCGAGAGCTACATGGACGACTTCATCGACAAGGTGTGGTGGGGGCTGAACGCCGTCTTTTCCAACGGCGTCGGCTATCCCCGGACGCGGTGGCTCTTCTTCGGCGGCGCCCGCGACGAGCGGGCGTTCAAGAACGTCCTGCGCACTCGGCAGGCGCCCGTGCAGGTGTGGTACTCGGCGTATCCCAACTTGACCGCGCGGAACGTCGAGAACAATGCCCGGTTCCGGGCGGGGCTTTCGGGCACGATGAGCGAGCAGGAGGCGGAGGTGTGGCTGCAACGGCTGTGACTGTCACAAGCGGGCTCGAGCTCGACGATATGCAGGGGCTCGTTCTCCGCGGCTACCGGCGGCTGCGCGCTGCCTCCTTCCTGCTGTACACCGTCGAAGAGCCCGCCGCGGCGCGTGCCTTCCTGGCCGAGCTGGCGCCACGGCTCACCACCGCCGCCACGCCTACCACGGCCGATACTGCGCTCAACCTGGCGTTGTCGGCGTCGTGCCTGATCCGCCTGGGCCTTCCGGCTGCGGCCGTCGCTACCTGCCCCCTGGAGCTCCGCGAGGGAATGGCGACGCCGCATCGCAGCCGCATTCTCGGCGACCTCGGAGCGAACGCACCGGAGCATTGGCGCTTCGGTGGCCCGTCCACGTCACCGGTGCACCTGATGCTGCTCGCGTACGCAACCGATGCGGCCCGGCTGGTGGCACTGATTGACGAGCTGGCCGCGTCGGCAGCAAGCGGTGGGGCCGTCGAGGTTGCCCGGCTCGAGACCATCGACATCGGGCAGGCGGAGCACTTTGGATTCCACGACGGCATCTCCCAGCCACGGCTCGAGGGCGTGGCGGGCGCCCGCCACGAGGGCGGCGACACCGTCCGGGCCGGCGAGCTCGTCCTCGGCTACCGGGACGAGTACGGCCTCTACGCCACTCGCCCGCTGATCGATGCCCGTGACGATCCTGACCGGCTGCTACCCGACGACGTCGAGGGCAGCGGCCAACGCGACCTCGGCCGGAACGGCAGCTACATCGTGTTGCGCCAGCTTGAACAGGACGTGCCCGCGTTCTGGCGCTTCGCCGCCGCCGCGGCCGGCGACGATGGCGCCGACCGGCGAAACGAGGTGGCCGCCAAGCTGGTCGGACGCTGGCCCAGCGGCGCGCCGCTCGTGCTGGCGTCCGAGCGCGACGACGCGACCCTCAAAGACCGTAACGACTTCCGCTACCACACCGCCGACGAGGCCGGGCTGCGATGCCCGATCGGCGCGCACATCCGCCGAGCCAACCCACGCGACTCGCTCGACCCAAATCCCGGCTCGAGTGCCTCCATCGCGGTGAGCAAGCACCACCGGCTGCTCCGGCGAGGCCGCTCCTATGGACCGCGCCTGCCGATCGACCGAGCGCTGGAAGGCGGCGACGGAGCGGCGCGCGGGCTCTACTTCATGTGTCTGAACACGAATCTGCCGCGGCAGTTCGAGTTCGTGCACCAAACCTGGGCGTTAAGCCCGAAGTTCGGCGGGCTCTACGACGAGCCCGACCCGATTCTCACGGCGGGCGGGTCCTTCTCGATCCCCGGGCGGCCCGTGAGGCGACGGTTCACGAACCTGCCCCGGTTCGTCACGGTGCGCGGCGGCGCGTACTTTCTGCTGCCCGGGATTCGCGCGGTGCGCTACCTCGGGAGCATGGGAGGCGAGCCGGGGAACTCCTCCTTTCCTGTCGGCTCGTAGTGCTCCGCGGCATTCATCTCCAGGCGCAGGCGGGAGAGCGCCCAGTACATTTGGCGCCGAGCGCGGCTCTGGTTGCCGAGCGGGCGGTGCTCGGAAACGCAATGCCACGGGTTGTAGGTGAGCACACGGGCGAATGCCATCTGCTGGGGCGAATCGAACGTCTGCCGGGGGATCCGCAGCAGCGCGGCCGGAACGCGCGGCGAGAGCCGTGACGACCAGAGCACCGCGTTGTTCTCGATCGGCATCAGGAATGGGTCGGTCTGAGTCTGCAGCAGGATGTCGAACTCCACGTCCTGCTTTGCGAGCGTGGCCGCCATCGCGTCGCGGAGGTAATTATCAGGCGGGCGCAGCGGCAACCGGGGGACTCGCGACCGCGACCGGAGGCGCGGCCGGAACGAGTACTGCACGGCCTGGCCCTCGCCGAGCAGGTACGGGACGCAGCTGAAGTATTCGCCCTCGAGCGGGCTGGACTGCGTCTTCGTCCACAGAAACTGCATGATCGAGTCGAGTACGTGCGACTCCCCGAAGTTGTAGAAGTAGAAGATCGATGCGTTGTGATAGCTCCAATGCTGCAGCTGGACGTTGGCGCGGACATCCGGGGTGACGAAGGTCGGCGTGGACACGCACAACATGTCCTGCGTGTGCGTCTCGTCGTCGAGGAGCTTCGGCCCCGGAACGCCCATGATCTTGATGCTCATGCTCATGAAGCCCACGTCATCGATGTCCGTCGTGATGTACGGACCCGGGCCGGCGAACCGCACCCAGGCGGGATAGGTGCGCGGTTCGGCGAAGATGCCGCGTCGCATGTCGTCGGGCAGGTCGTCGCGCACGACGAAGTGGGCACGGACGATGCCATGCGTCTTCGTGTTCCCGCCCCGCTCGAAATGGCCGGGGTTCCACAGCTTTCGCATCTGGGCCTCGAACGCCGCGACGATCTGCTCGACCGACTCCGCCTCGCCTGGCTGGACACGCTCCTCGGCGATACCCAGCCCCTCGTCTTCGCGACGCCGGTTGATGAGGGCGGTCGTGAGCCTCGAAAGGCGGTCGCGCAGGAGGGCGTCGAAGGCCGGCCGGAAAAAGGGGTCGAACCGGCGCTCAACGTGGAGGACAAAGGTGAGGAAGCGGTTCAGCCCGTCCAGGAACGGGTTCCCCGTATCGGCCGGCGGCAGGCCGAAACCGGGGCCGGGGTTCGACGATGCTGGGGACCGGCGACTCGACACAGACGCCACATTCTGACATGCTTCGGCGTGGGAGAACTCCCAGGGCACCCATGCAATACCTCGTCGAGTACCCCCTCGAGGGTGGTGGGTCCGTCGCGGTCGAGACGGACGCCGCTCCGCGCGGCCCCATGCGCGGCTGGAACCGCGACGAGGCGACCGCCCGGGCGTCGGAGACGCTCGAGCGAGCGATCGACCGCGTCCGCCCCGCCGCGGAGGCCGTCCTCGCCTCGTTTCGCGACGCTGCCCAGCGCCCCGACGACATCGAGATCGAGTTTGGGATCGCGCTGACCGCAGAGGCAGGCGCCGTGATTGCCCGCACGCAGGGCGAGGTTCACTTCCGCGTCACGGTGCGCTGGACCCGGCAGTGAGCACCATCGCCGCCAAGGAGTACGTCGACCTCGACGTCATCATCGACTCGGAACCGTCCGGGTTCGTGGTTCGCATGGAGAGCGACCGCGGGGGACAGGCCGAGGCGCGGTTCGAGCCCCCCTTCACCCCTGAGGAGCTCGAGCTCTTCCTGCTGCGGTTGACCCGTCCGCGGCGCGTCACTCGCCGAGTCGAGACGCCCCAGATGGAGGCGGTGAAACGATTCGGGCAGGGACTGTTCGAC
>Ga0134126_10005201_pt1 | contig 16258 bp, 12 predicted proteins | sample KB31752_FD_96881 | JGI IMG/M metagenome (GOLD analysis project Ga0134126, IMG submission 96881) | Terrestrial soil microbial communities with excess Nitrogen fertilizer from Kellogg Biological Station, Michigan, USA - KB3-175-2 | ecosystem: Environmental > Terrestrial > Soil > Unclassified ...
CGATTGCCTGGACCAATTGTCCGCCCGGCGTCGATACCGCGCCGGGAAGATGGCTTTTCTTGAATTCGACGCCGCTGCGCACGTCTAAAAGATAAGTCGTGCGATTTTGGTCGCTCTTCCAAGACGCAAGCGTTTTCTCGTCGATAGTTTGAATGCCGAACCGCGCCGCTATCGCCTGCGATCGCTGACGCGCCGCTTGGTCGGCATTGCTGGATAAGGCGGGAAATTCGGGAAACGGATTGTTGCGCTTGAGCTCGAAGCCGGAAACGACCCAAGCGTGAATCCCCCCGTTCAGCACGACAACCTTGTTTGGAACGCCTGCGTTGATAAGAGCCTGCGCGCCGATGATGCCACGGGTGCGCCCGCCGCAAGTCACAACGACGAGCGACTTGGGCGAAGGGACATAGTCGTTAAAACGCCTGACGACGTCGGACCCTGGAGCAAGCACCGCATGCGGCACATGAAAGCGCGCATACTCCTCTTCGGTGCGACTATCGAGCAAGACAAAATCCGCCTTGCTCTTCGTCAGTTCCATAAACTCGTCTGTCGTGATCGACGGCGTGTGATAGGCGTGCTCGACAACTTCGGCGAAGGCTTTGCTGGGCACGTTGACGCCCTTGTACAGCGGATAGCCGGCCTTCTCCCAGCCGGCGGTGCCGTCCGCCACAACATGGACGTCGCTGTATCCCAGATCGCGCAGACGCCTGGCCGATTTTTCGGCGACACCGTTATCGCCGATCAGGGCAACGCACGTAGCAAGGCGCGGGACGAGATTGCGAATGACCAATTCGAGGCGGCTATAGGGAGCATTGACCGCAAGGAGCGGATGCCCTTCGCCGAATTGGCCCTCTTCCCGGACGTCAATGAAAGCAACTTCGCGGCCGGAAGAAATCCAGTCACGGAGCGATTTGCTATCCACTACGGGAAATTTATGAACCTGCGCACCCGCCATTTTACCGATCCTGAGCTTACGTTATTCAGTACTTCGTGTTGATCGGAGGCATCCGACCGTTGAGATAAAAATCGCCGACCACCTTCGCCTTGTATGCGACCGGATCGTGGGTCGTGTGGGTGCGTGCATTCCGCCAGTGACGATCGAAATTGAGCTTGCTGCTGGTCGCCGACGCACCGCCGATGCGGAAAATCATTTCGCTCACTTCCAGCGATGCGTATTCAGACGCCATTTTCGCTTCGGCCACATCGACAGACGTCGCGCCGATGATCGCAGCCGAGTCTTCGCCGGAAAAGAACACCTTGACGGCGCGATCGAGACTGCTTCCCGCCCGCTCAACGAGACCAATAGCCGAGTGCACGAGCATCGCCATATGGCCGATGGTGTGCTGCACGTAAGGATCGTCGCCGGCGCGCACATGCCCGCTTTCGGAAACGGGCCTGGCGCCGCTCCGGCCATATTTCAGCGCGTCGTCAAATGCGGCCTGAGCGATACCAGCGTCGATGGCGCTGTGCAGAAGCTGAGCCAATCCACCTTCGTGCGTCGGCCGGACGCCGAAATTCTTCAGCAAGATAAGTTCGCTTTCGTCAAATTCCACATTATCGAAAGAGACGGTCCCGCTCGCGGTCGTGCGTTGTCCCATGCCGTCCCAATCGTCAACGACGGTGAGCCCCGCCCTGTCGCGCGGCAAGATCACCAGCGCCCGGCCGCCGGTATCGGCCAGGGCCAACACGAAAAATGCATCGGCGAATGCGCTGCCGGTGCAATAATATTTGCGTCCGTTTAAAACGTAGCCGTTGCCGCGGCGCGCGATATGCGTCTGGATTTCGCCGACGACCTTTCCGGTGCGCTCCGCCGACGCATTGGTGATCAGCTTGCCCGCCAACATTTCTTCGGAGATGCGCCGCTGCTGCTCTTTGCTGCCGTAAATACGCACTTTTTCCATCAGACAGGCATGCGGCAGAACGGCTTGCGCCACGTTCGGATCGCCGGCGCCAAGATGGACAAACGCTTTTGCGAAATCCAGAAAACTCACCTCGGGTCCGCCGAATTCGGCTGGAACGCGGGCGGCCAAAATTCCGGTGGAGACCAGCGTCTTGAATTCATCGAACGCGATCTTTCGCGAGCGGTCGCGGTCGGCCGAGCCGGAGCTTAGCTGCGCCCCGAGCGCCGCCGCGCGCTCCACAATGGTGTCGCCGCCGTTGGCGGCAATCTCCAGGAAACCGGATCGCGCAACATTTTCGTTCATGGTGTCGTTGGCCAGTGTTGGTTGTTCGTCCGCGTCAGTGAACCGCTGTCGGAGCGGCCGCAGCCTTCCCCGACGCCGGCGTTTCCACGATCGGCTTGCGCAAGCCGGCCTGATACATCAGCGGCAGCACCCGCTTTCCGAAAAATTCGAGATCCGGTCCGAAATCGAAGAAGCTAACCTGAACGCCACCACAACCGGCCTTTTTTAAACGGACCATCCAGTCCACGACCTGCTCGGGTGTCCCGATAAGCTGCACGTTGCCACCGACGAAGCGTTGCTTGGCGGTGTGCTGCGGCCACGATTTCGTGTCGCGCTGGTTCATGAACGCCGCGGTCGCCTGCTCATCGGCGCCCTCGAGAATGAGGTTATATTGGCGCTTGGCTTCCGCCTCGGTTTCGCGACAAATAATCATCGGATTGATGATCGTCCGCACATTGCGGCCTTCCGCGGCGACGAGTTCACGCACCTGGGCGTTGAGCGCCGGCAGAGCCCCGAGCGCCGGTTCGATGTCGGCGCCCGCCGGGCTGGTGACGAAAAGAAAATCGCAATAGCGTGCGCCGAGTTTCAGACTAGGAGGAGAGTTGCCCGCGTTGACGAAAATGGGCCTATTAAAAGTAGGCCGCGGCGACGTGTAGGCGCCGTGCAGCGTCCAGTAGTCACCCTTGAAATCGAGGTTTTCGTCGCGCGTCCAAAGCCGATTCAGGATTTCAGTATATTCGGTCAGCATTTCGTAGCGTAGGTCATGCTCGACCGGCGGCAGGCCGAACATGGGACGCTCTTCCGTGCGCGCGCCCGTCACCAAATTGATGCCCCAACGGCCCTTGCTGACGTTGTCCAGCGTCGAACCAAACCGCGCGACGAATAACGGGTGTATCCCGTAAAGGACATGCAGTGTTGAAATGAGAATAATGCGGTTGGTAACCGCCGCGAGTGCGGCGACACTCATAAACGAGTCGAGGGAGTGCTCGCGGAACTTGATCGCGCCGCCCATTCCTCCCTTGGGAAGCCACTGCGCCAGCGCGAAAACAAGATCAAAACCGAGCGCTTCAGCGCGCAGCGTCAACTCCCGGTTATATTCGAAGTCCCACCCCATCGAACGCGGCGCCGAAGAAATCGTCCATCCGCCTTTAAGGACGGGCAGGAACAACCCCAGCGTGAAAGGCTGCTCGAGAGCCTTTTGCAGCGGGCTTACGGCGCCGGAAGTCGCGGCTTCCACTCCCTCGGACCCGAGGTGTTTGGTTAGATTCATTGGCGCCTTCCTCGTTTTCTGCGTCTATTTTCGCTGTCAAACTCGCGCAGACATTCGGCCGAATTCTGCAACGGCAGTCGATGGATCGGCGCAGGCTGTCGCCTAGGCTGCCGATTGCCAACAGTTCACAACATGGGCTCCCCCTAGTCAAGCCGCTCGAAAGCGGGGCGGTCCTTTTTTGCGCCGACCTCGACAGGAAAAACAAGCGGTAAGGACGGGCGACGCTTCTGGGCTATCTGCGTACGACACGCTCAACCGTTCTCCGCTGGCGAAGTCCGACAAATCGCCCCGGGCAGAAAAGTTTTGCAAACGCGGGCGCCAAGAGTGCACCGACGGATCACAGCGCGCGCGGATCGCTTGCGAGAGTCCGAGGCAACGAATAAGCTAACATCGCTTATGTTTTGACGCCTGACCCGGCGCGTTCTTCCAGTCCACAACGTTGAGCTTTCATGGCTTCGATCAAACCGATTGCGCTCGGATCACTTGCCGACGAGGCGTTTGAAAAAATCGTTCAGGCCATTGCGGCGGGCGATTTCAAACCCGGCGGACGAATCTCCGAAGCGTCGCTTGCACGTCAACTCGGCATAAGCCGAGGCCCGTTGCGTGAAGCATTGGGACGGCTTGAAGGCCGTCTTGTCGAGCGAAAACCGCGGATCGGCGTCAAGGTCATCGAACTCAGCGACAAAGATCTTGTTGAATTGTTCGCCGTGCGAGAAGCCCTGGAAGGCATGGCGTGCCGGCTGGCAGCGATGAACGCCAGCGACGAAGAACTTGCACGCCTCAAAACGCTGCTGTCGGAGCACAGCAAGAACAAACGGATCCTCAGCGGCAAAGGCTACTATCAGCGGACAAGCGACAACGATTTCCACTTTCAAATTTTCCGCTGCGCAAGAAACGAGCGGCTGCGGCAGTTGTTGAATGAGGGATTGTACTTTCAGCTCCGACTCTACCGGTTTCGCGCCGGCTCGAAGCCGGGCCGCGCCCACGTCGCTTTCGGGGAACATCAGAAAATCATTGCCGCATTGCTGGCGCGCGACCCTGACGCGGCCGAAGCCGCCATGAGAGCGCACATTCGCCACGCGCTGGCGCGCCTTGTTGAAGAAACCGCGGCGAAGTTCAAGAAAGACGAACCGGGCAAAAAGGTCTTGGCCCCCGCCTGAAATCTGTCATCTGTTGACAATTTGCTCTTGCCGTCCCAAAGTCCGCCTCGACTTTGGAGATCGCTGTGCCTGTGCCCGGCTTAAAATCTTTAATTGCACGCCGTTCCGCAATGATCCTGCCCGGCGTCGCGAATGCCCTGTTCGCCCGCGTCGCCGAAGAACTCGGATACGAGGCGATTTACGTTTCGGGCGCCGGAATTGCCAACATGCATCTTGGCGCTCCGGATATCGGCTTAGTCACCATGTCGGAATTGGTCGACGTCGTAATGCGGGTTTCCGACGTGGTGTCGGTTCCGATATTTGTCGACGCCGATACCGGCTTCGGCAATGCCGTGAACATGGTCCGCACCACCAAGGCGCTCGAGCGTGCCGGTGCCTCGGCAATTCAGATCGAAGATCAGATTTTTCCAAAAAAATGCGGCCATTTTAGCGGGAAGGACGTCGCGCCGCTCGGAGAGATGCTCGGCAAGATCAAGGCTGCGGTGGACACACGAACCAGCGACGACTTGCTGATCGTTGCGCGCACCGATTCCGCAGCGATCCACGGGCTCGACCATGCGATCGAGCGGGCACATGCGTTTGTCGAAGTCGGCGCCGACGTGACATTTGTCGAGGCCCCCCGCAATGAAGCGGAATTGCAGCGAATCGCACGGGAAATTCCGGCGCCGCAGGTCGCTAACATCGTTCATGGCGGCCTGACGCCCGAAATTCCAGCGGCCCGCCTGCGGGAAATGGGATTCTCAATCGTGCTCTATGCGAATGCCACGCTTCAAGCGGCGCTCAAGGCTTCACGCACCGTGCTGCAGGCTCTGAAGACCGACGGCTCCCTTGCGAATGTCCGCGACGAATTGTGCTCGTTTGAGGATCGCCAACGCGTCGTGAAAAAGCCGCTCTTTGACGCCCTTGAGGAGCGTTATGGTGCGGCGGCGCAAAACCAGCCCTCACACGGCAAGAGAACCAATGGCAAGGCCCCAGCTTCCGGCAGCGAGGTTGAGCGTCTCGACACGCGTTAGATATCGGAGCTGCCTTTTACCACCAGCGCGGAAAGCCTGGCAGACGAATAGCGCCAAGCCCGTGGGAGAGCGGCAGTGTTCAAGGACAGCTTCGGCGCCAGGACCCCTTTCCTCGGCGAAGCATGGGATTTCTTCAATACCGCCGCGGTCGACGCGATCGGCGCAGATACGAGCAAGCTGCCGCTCTCTCTAAAGATTTTGCTCGAGAACCTCCTTCGTCACGAAGATGGACGAAGCGTCACGCGCGACGACATCGTAGCTCTCGCACGGTGGCCTGAACGCCGGCACGCGGAACGAGAAATCTCGTTTTACCCCGCCCGCGTCATCATGCCCGACTCGTCGGGCGTTCCGCTCATTGCCGACCTATCTGCGATGCGTGACGCAATGGTCGCCGGGGGCGCCGACCCGAAAATGGTCAATCCGGTGGTTCCGGTCGATTTGATCGTCGATCATTCGGTTCTTGCCGAGAACACCGCATCCGCCGACGCCTTCCAAAAAAACATCGAGCTGGAATTTGAGCAAAACCGCGAACGATACGTCTTTCTGAAATGGGCGCAGAAATCCTACACAAACCTCAGCATTGTGCCGCCGGCCAGCGGAATTATTCATCAAGTCAATCTTGAGCACCTGGCTCAACCGGTGCGTACGGCTGCGGACAAGGGGCGCATCGCCTTCCCGGACTCGCTCGTCGGATTGGATAGCCACACGCCCATGGTGAACAGTCTGGGCGTTTTCGGTTGGGGGGTCGGCGGTATCGAAGCGGCATCGGCAATACTCGGCGAACCCGTCTCAATGATCATCCCGGATGTGATTGGCGCCCGCCTGGTGGGGCGCCTCCGCGAAGGAGTGACCGGCACCGACCTCGCGCTGACCATCGTGCAGAAGTTGCGCGCCAAATCCGTTGTCGGAAAGATCGTTGAATTCTTCGGACCGGGATTGACCACTCTGAAACTGCCGGATCGCGCGACAATCGCCAACATGGCTCCTGAATACGGAGCCACGATGGGGTTTTTTCCCATCGACTCGGAGACGATCCGATATCTCAGCGAAACCGGGCGCCCCGCGGAAGCGGTTTCGTTGACAGAAAAGTACGCGAAGATCCAAGGCCTCTGGGCGGGCTCCGGCAATCCGCAGTTCACCGACGTAATCGAAATCGATCTCGACAAGATCGAAACTTCACTGGCTGGGCCGAAACGTCCCCAGGATCGCGTCGCTCTCGCCGACGTGCCCGGCGTCTTCACGTCGATCTTTTCGCCCGATTCGAAATCGAAATCGCAGCCTGAGGAGTTGCATAGGGCCGATCGGCCCATGCAGGACGGCGACATCATCATCGCCGCCATAACCAGTTGCACCAATACCTCGAACCCATCGGTCATGGTCCGCGCCGGCCTGCTCGCCCGGAATGCCGTGGCGCGCGGACTTTGTTCGAAGCGCTGGGTCAAAACATCGCTTTCTCCCGGATCGCGCGTCGTCAGCGCCTATCTCAAAAAGGCGCAACTCCAAAATCATCTCGACCAGCTCGGTTTTCAGATAGCCGGCTATGGCTGCATGACCTGCAGCGGCGGCTCAGGGTCGCTGGCGAAAAACATTTCGGCAGAAATCGACAAATCGAAATTGAAAGTAGCCAGTGTCTTGTCCGGCAACAGAAACTTTGAAGGACGCATTCATCCGCAGGCCGTCGCAAATTTTCTGGCGTCTCCGCCACTGGTCGTCGCTTACGCTCTTGCCGGCTCTTTGCTGATCGATCTCAATCACGATCCCTTGGGCATTTCCCCCAATGGCGAGAGGGTTTTCTTGCGCGATATCTGGCCGTTGGACGAGGACGTGGATGCCATCATCAAACAGACGCTGACGCCGCAACTTTACGAAAGAGAATATTCGTCGATCGAGCATGGCGGCTCGCAGTGGATCAATTTGCCAGCCGACAGCAGGGCGACATTCTCGTGGGACCCGGCCAGCACCTATCTTCGGCAACCCCCATTTCTGAGCAAATCGCCGGAAAGCGCGGCCGATCGTTCAAGTATCCGCGGGGCGCGAATCCTTGCGCTGCTCGGCGACGACATCACGACCGATCATATTTCGCCGGGCGGCGCGATTTCTTCAAAAAGCGCCGCCGGTCGATACCTGATCGACCAAGGCGTCGCGCCGCGCGACTTCAACAATTTCCTGGCACGACGAGCCAATCATGAAGTGATGATTCGCGGCACTTTCGGTTCTCTCCAGCTAAAAAACGAGATGGCGCCCGGTTGGGAAGGCGCAATGACGGAGTATGTGCCGGCGAAAGAAATCATGACGATTTTTGAGGCATCGGAACGGTACCGCAAGGATCGTGTGCCGCTTGTCGTCATCGCGGGCGCCAATTACGGAACGGGTTCCTCACGCGATTGGGCGGCCAAGGGCCCTGCCCTGCTTGGCGTACGCGCGGTCGTCGCGGAAAGCTTCGAAAGAATACACCGCTCGAACCTAATCGGCATGGGCATTCTGCCACTCGAATTCACTTTGGGGGAGAATCGGAAATCGCTTCGCTTCGATGGCAGCGAGACGCTCGATATTTTTATGCCGTCCGAACGCGGGCGAGGTGCTGTAAAGGCCCTGATATCCAGGCAGAACGGTGAAAAGCAAGAGATCGGGCTGATCTGCCGGATTGATACCGGTTTGGAAGCCGAATGGTACGCCAACGGCGGCGTTCTCCCGCACGTGCTCGCAAAGCTCTTGCGAAATAACCGAAGACAGTTCGGCGCCGGTGCCCGGCAATCGGATCTGTAAACGGAGGGGCGAGCATTGACGGCACCAATCGGAACCCTGTCGACTGTGATGCTTCAGATTATCGATATGGATGAAGCATGTGAGTTCTACCGCGACGTTCTGGGATTCAAGCTCAAATTTCGAAATGGAGACGCCAGGGCCGCCTTTGACTTGGGATCCATAACCCTGGAGCTGGTCTCACGAGATCATTATTCCTCAGAGGGCGCATTGAATTTTCAGGTCTCGGATTTGGAAAACGTCGTTCAACGCAGCCTGTGGAGCGGCGCAAGGCTTGTCGGAGACATCAATATCGAAAGCCGATTCAGCATCAAAGATCCAAGCGGCAACATTCTCAGCTTTTCTCCCACCACGAACTCGTGACGACTTACGTTGAAATCGCCCACTCCCCATAACCCGTCGGCAATTACCTGCAGGTGCGACCGCTATGCCATTGCGCATGCGTTTTGCGACGCAAAGTTTCGCGCCGACCTGTTCGCGGCCATGTGGTAATGTCTGACATCCCGAACCTTCTCAAACCGTCGAGCAAGTCTCTGGTACCGGGCCTGCTGCTGTCCATTTCGATCACCGCGGCAGCTGTAGTGCTACAGGCGCTTGAGGTCGCGCTGGTTGGCCACCCCTACCTCGAGGACATCGTGCTCGCAATTCTCATTGGTACCGCGACGCGCACGGTTTGGACGCCAGGCGAGCGTTTCAGACCCGGCATAGATTTCTCGGGCAAGATTCTGCTCGAAATCGCGGTCGGCTTGCTAGGACTGACAATAAGTTTGCAGACGCTGGAGCGGCTGGGCTTTCCCCTCATCATCGGCATCGGTTGCGTTATCGGCGCGTCGCTTTTATTCAGCTATTTCGTGTGTCGCGCGCTCAGTCTGAATATCAGAATGTCGATATTGGTTGCCGCGGGCAATTCGATCTGCGGCAATTCGGCGATCGTCGCCGTGGCGCCGGTCATCGGTGCGACAAGCGCCGAAATAGCGTCGTCGATAGCCTTCACTGCCGTTCTGGGCGTGGTTGTCGTTCTCTTGCTGCCAACGCTCGTTCCCCTTCTTGGCTTGTCACAATCCCAATATGGAGCCGTGGCGGGTCTCACGGTCTACGCGGTGCCACAGGTACTGGCCGCAACACTGCCGATCGGGGCAACCAGCAGTCAGGTAGGCACATTGGTCAAGCTCGTCCGCGTGCTAGTGCTTGGCCCATTGGTGATCCTGCTGTCGGCGGTGTCGGCCCGTTTGCGCAAAAACGACGCACAGAATGAAAAGCTGCGTCTGCATCAAATCATACCGTGGTTCATTTTAGCGTTTATTACCCTGATCGCTGTGCGTTCTACAGGCGCCGTTCCTCCACAAATGGTGAAAGGCGTGACGGTGGTGTCGAAGTGGCTGACAATATTGGCAATGGCCGCGCTCGGGCTGGGTGTCGATCTAAAAACCATTGCCACCGTCGGCCCTCGCGTTATTGCCGCTGTAACCGCCTCACTGATCGCCTTGTGTGCCATGAGCTTGCTGCTTATCCATGAAATCCATCTGCTCTGATTGCTGCCCGTGCATCATGATCCCGGCCTTACGGTTCGCGGCCGCGCCGTAGGGCGGCGGGGGGAGACCCGTGCGGTGATTTGACGATCGTGCCTTACGTCTGGATCGCTTCGGTGGCGGAGGGAGCGCTTATGCAAAAAAACTTCTCTACTGGTAGTACTGAGCGCCCCGACGTAACCCAGCGCGGGGGAGAGTAGTCTCTCATTTTTTTTCTCTGCTAATTTCGCCCCCCTCCTGTCAGCTGCTTATATCTTCGGTAAGGCATAAACTTTTTAACACCGGACTGACTCAGGAATTGTCGCGCCGCTAATACCTCGGGGTGGAGTTTTCAACTGCGGCATGAACGATCTTGCGGCTATGGATCAGCTACGACAAATTGGTCTTGCCTAATCAACTTGGCTCCATAACTTTAATTATACAGGACAGGATCGCCGCATGAATCATGATATCGAAACTGAAGTTCGCACGCTTTTGTCGCTGCGGCGAAGACACCCCGAGGGGGCCTCGCATACAATTCCAGCGCACCTTTCAATCAACGACGCGTATCACGTCCAAGCCGAAGTGCTTCGTTTGTTGGGCGACGAAGTCGGTGGTTGGAAAGTCACCATTGGGCCTGATGGTCGGGCCGCTGCGGCGCCACTATTGGCGTCTGCGATCATTCCGCCCGGTTCTTCGTTGACGTCCTCGTCCACTACAAAGATCGAAACCGAACTAGGATTCAAATTAAAGCGGGACCTCCCGGCGCGACAAAAGCCTTATTCCCGCGAAGACATTTTGGATGCCATTTCGGCCGTGCAATGCGCCTTCGAAATTGTCCAATCGCGGAGCGGCGACGACATCCCGTTCCCCAACTTCTTAGCCGACAACCTTGCAAACGGCTGTACCGTACTTTCAGGGAAGGAGTCATATCTAAGCGATGACATTACAGACATTGATGCAGTAATTGTTCGAGACGATGTTAAGATTGCCACTGGAAGGCATAAATTCGGGGATCCAATTCTTCCAATTATGGAATATGCTAACGCGCCGTGTGACTACCTCGGCGGGCTTCGCAACGGTCAAGTTGTAATTACAGGTTCTTTCACCGGAGCAATTCCAGTCGTTGCCCCGGCCCGATATATCGGCTCGATTGGTACGTTCGATCCGGTCATTGTGCAGTTCACCTGAGCTCTGGCGACGCCTGTGGAAGTGTTTAAGGTCAATTCGCCGTACTGCGCGTGGAGCATTAAACTAAAGGTTACAATCTGTTCGGGTTGCTCAGGCCCGCCTGGCTTCGCCTAAATATGGGCGGGATCAGACCTAGCTTCTTGCTGAGATAGATGTTGCAGGAATTGAATCGTTTCAGGTTGTTTTGGGTTTTGGAAGAATTGCTCGGCTGGCTGTTCTTCTTTAACGACACCTCCGTGCATAAAGATCACGCGATTAGCAATTTTTCGAACAAACCCTAATTCATGCGTCACGATTACCATCGTCATCCCATTGGTCGCGAGAATTTGCATGACAGAAAGCACTTCATTTACTAATTCCGGGTCTAAAGAAGATGTCGGTTCATCAAATAGAATAATAGACGGGCGCATTGATAAGGCACGAGCGATAGCGACACGCTGCTGTTGGCCGCCCGATAACTGCGACGGTCTTTTTTTCATATGATCAGCGAGAAAAACGCGTTCTAAGTCCTTTGCGGCTCTCTCCTGCGCTTCGGAACGGCTCAAGCCCAAAACGCGTTGAGGTCCAATAGCAACATTTTCCAGAGCAGTGAGGTGCGGGAAAAGATTAAACCTTTGAAACACGAAGCCGAGCCGTCGTCTCTGCGCTGCCAACGTTCGTTCAGGGAGAAGGCGATCGGCCCCCCTCACCGTTTCAAAACCGAGGCGCTCACCAGATAAATGGACTGATCCCGAGGAGGGCATCGTAATAAAGTTTAGGCACCGCAAAATTGTGGTTTTTCCCGAACCCGAAGAGCCGATCAGCCCTATTGTTTCGCCCTCAGCGACATCGAATGACACACCCTTGATGACTTCCACGTTGCCGAAGCTTTTCCTCAGATTTCGCACCTCTAACAGAGGCGGTACAGAGGCACCGGGCGCGCGCAGTCCTCCTACCAAGTTCTCATTCACCATGCCGGCAACCTGCGTTCTACATAACGAGACAATGAGGCAACCAAGCTCACCATAATGAAGTAAAAGATTGCTACCAGTGTATAGATTTGAAACGGAACAAAGTCAGTTGCGATTATACCTTTCGCCGCGTTCATCAACTCGTAGACTGCGATAACGGAAAGCAGAGATGAATTTTTGATCAAGCTAATTAGCTCGTTCGTCATCGCCGGCAACATCGGCCGAATAGCTTGCGGAACCAATATGTAAACGATAGTTTGAATCCGAGTCATGCCAATCGCTTTCGCGGCATCCGATTGACCTTCCTCGACACCAGAAACCGTACCGCGTACGATTTCCGAAACATAACCAGCGCAATTCAGGCTTAGAGCGGCTATTCCTGACCAAGTCTCGTTCAAGCTAATGCCGACGACCGGCAAAGCGAAGAAAACAAGAAAAATTTGAACGAGAAGCGGAGTGCCACGTATGAAGTCTACATAACCTCTGACAAATGCCCTCGCTGGACCCCAGGCACTCAACGAAAGAATGCCCAGAACCAATCCACCGAGGGTACCAAGTATGATTGCACAGAAAGATATCTCCAGCGTGGCAATCGTTCCTTCCCAAAGGATCGGAAGCGCACTGACGTAGACGCCCCAATCGATCGCCATAGGCGCAACTCCTCCGTAATTGCTTATCTACTAGAGTGCTGGAATTTCGTCCGGCAACGGCATCTTGAATCCAAACCATTTCTCCTGAAGGGTATAAATTTCACCACTGGCCTTCAGTCGACGGATGCCTTGATTTATGAAGTTGATGAGTTCGACATTTTCTTTATTGGATGCAATGCCCGCCCATTTTTGAGGCCCAACACCCTGCACCACAACGTATTTTCCGGGGGAGTCTCTCAGGACTACGCCAAGCGATGGCGCCACGTTTAAGACCGCATCCAGCGACCCTTGTGCCAACGCCAGATAAGCTGGCGGATATTCACTGTAAGTCCGGATCGCTTCAAAGCTCTTGCGGCCGCTCTTCTTTAATTTCTCGTCAAGTCCACTAGCGATTGTTGCCCCCGGCGAACCAAGTTCGACACCAATTTTATGGCCAGCAAGATCCTCCAATGATTTGAATTTGTCCTTGTCGGCACTTCGGATCAGCATCGCAAACGAGACGTCCACATAGGGAATTGAAAATATCACTCGAGCAGCACGCTCTTTAGTGTACGTCATGCCGCTCATAATTATGTCAAAGCGGCCGGCATAAAGAGTGGCAATAATACTCGCCCACTCTGTGCCGATCATTTCGGGGTGATCGCCGATAGGGCTGAAAAGCGCGGTAGCCAGATCAGTGTCGTAACCGACAATCTTGCCCCCCGATCCCTGCCGAAACCCAAAGGGAGGATTTTCCGCTTCGCAACCAACCCGGACCACCCCAGCCTTCTTAATCTTTTCTAGGGAGTCGTCTGCCGCGCGGGCCGATCCTACCGCGGCGAGCAAACCAGTCGCTCCTAACATGATGGCCGCTTGGCGCCGATCTATTTTCATGGTTTCCATGATTTCAATCCCGTCTATCTGGAGGATTTATTCAGAGGAGTCGCGCTGATGCTCTTCCGCTACGCCTTCGTTTGAGGTCAAGTACTGCGGACATCGCGGCACGGCTTGCCCCTAGCGCAATGAGCGTATTGCGCTTTTAAGGTCCAGGATACCGTGCGTTTATAATTACAATGGACCGTCTATCACGGACCCTTATAGAGCATACGCTCGTTTTTGGATAAACTGAGCGCGCCAAAGTGGCTTTTTGCGCCTCGGCGGACACAAGCGCGATGCGCTTTGCGGCTCCTCTGGCCCGGTCCGTCGAATTGAATTCGTAACATTCTCAAGTTCGCAGTCGGCATCGTGTTCGCCCGCGCTACGCAGGCCCTCGGGCTAAGCCAACCGAATCAGGCCAACCACTAGACCCAATAGTATTGTTATGTTGATGAGAGATCGGGTGTTCCGGTTTTCACCCAACGTTCGATGCGCCATATAGCGCAGGCCACCGGATCTAAGATCGCAGAATTGATGTTCTGTTTCACAGCCCGCGCGATACCCGCAAGGGGTCCGCCCGCGATCACTATCACATCGGCCTTGTCCACTGAGATCGCATAACGCGAAGCCTCTGTTGCGGCAGCGATAAGCCAGGCTCGGTCTGATATTGCAGCTAATACGGAACGATTGCCTTTTTGAAGATACCGAATTGCGACAATCTTTTCGGCAACACCTGACGCGGCTGCGCGCTCTCGATACAATTGTTCGTTGTTTGGATTCGAGGAAACAATTGCGATTCTCGAACCGATCCGGTCAGCCTCCTTCAATGAAGATTCGCCGATGCCAACAACCGGAACTTTCAATTGGACGCGCGCAAGTTCAAGCCCGGGGTCGCCATATGCGGCAATGATCGCGGCATCCCATGGGCCTTTTTCAAGCATCTCCAGAACGACCGGGACCTGAGACGCACTCTCGGACAGGGATCCAATATTCGGCGGGCCGCGTGGAGCGGTTCGGGCAATAACTTCAGTTGTCGCCCCAGCAGCTAATAAAGCTTCCGCATTGATTGCTTGCGTAGCCTCAGCGCTCGTATTCGGATTCACAATTAGTATTCTCATTATCGCTGCCCTGCAATTTTTTCGTAAGCCCGCCCTAAAAGAAGACAGACTAAATGGCGGCGATTAGTCGCTCATTTATCTTCAAGATCTTCAAAGGAGTTCAGCACCAAAGCAATTGGCAGGATCAATGTCCGCTGCGCGTCTTGCAGTTGCGGTTTTTTCGTGCGCTTGCCGGCTTATAATTCTTCCCTCACCGCGGAGCGCTCGCAACTCGCCGTCGCGCACAATCACCTGCCCCCGCCGGATAACGATTACCGGCCATCCAGTAAGACGGCGCCCCTCGTACGGAGAGTATCCGACATTGTCGTGCAATAATTCTTTGGTGACCGTTTTGACAAGAGAAGGGTCCCAGATCGCAATATCGGCGTCACTGCCTACGGCGATGCAGCCCTTTTGGGGAAACATGCCGTAGAGACGCGCCGCATTAGTCGAACTAAATTCTACGAAGTCATCAAGCTTTAGACGGCCTTTGGAAACCCCCTCTGAAAAGAGAAGTGGCAACCGAAGCTCAATGCCTGGAATTCCACTTGCGATTTCTTTGAAGGTTGGCGTTGTGGAGCGAGCGAATTTCCCAGATTTATCCATCCGGTATGGCGCGTGATCGGAATGATAAAGTCCAATCTGTCCATTTTTGAGAGCCCGCCACAAAACCTCCTGATCCTTTGCCGACCGCGGCGGTGGACTAAAAATAAGTTTGGCGCCCTCGTAACCCGGTAAATCTCCGCTTTCTTTTGTAAAGAGCAGGTACTGCGGACAGGTCTCTGCTGTTACATCCAAACCGCCCGCCTTCGCGCGCTCGATCGCAGCCAGAGCTTCTTCACACGTAACATGGACTATCACCAGTGAGGCGTCGACAAGACGCGCCAACATTAGCACTCGGTTGACCGCCTCCACCTCCGCGAGGACTGGGTGACTTACCGCGTGATACTTTGGCTCGATATGACCGCGATCTAGAAGCTGTTTTGTTGTCCACTTGATCATGGCGTTGTTTTCGGCATGAACCATGACGATCGCGCCGTGCTCACGGCAGACCGAAGCGACACTCAAAAATTGCTCGTCAGTTACGGCGATCAGATCGTAAGCGGTAAACAGCTTAACGGATGGGAATCCGCTTTTGATCGCAGCAGGTAAGTGTCCCACAAGCAGTTCTTCAGTCGGATCTGAAATAATTAAGTGAAACGAATAATCCAGAACTGACTTTTCAGCGGCACGACGATGGTAATCTTCGAGTACTCGAGGAAGTTTCTGACCTCGATGCTGAGCAGCGAACGGAATTATCGTTGTGTTCCCGCCGAATGCCGCGGATACAGAGCCGGTATAGAAGTCGTCCGCGCCCATCAAGCCGACAGAAGACGATTGCTCTATATGGCAATGCGCCTCGATCCCACCGGGCACCACTATCAATTCGGATGCATCTATTTCTTCTTTTCCTGATGGAATTTCGCCACCCACAGCGGCGACAAGTCCGTCCTTGACGGCAACGTCTGCTCGGCGTGGATCGCTACCGTCTCCGGAAATGAGAAGGCCATTACGAATAACAAGGTCAAAATTCCGCATTTTCTGCTGCTCACGCTCCGCCACAGCACCTTGGGCGGGTTTA
>Ga0134126_10005202_pt1 | contig 16255 bp, 13 predicted proteins | sample KB31752_FD_96881 | JGI IMG/M metagenome (GOLD analysis project Ga0134126, IMG submission 96881) | Terrestrial soil microbial communities with excess Nitrogen fertilizer from Kellogg Biological Station, Michigan, USA - KB3-175-2 | ecosystem: Environmental > Terrestrial > Soil > Unclassified ...
GTTCACCGCACTGTAAACCTGCTCAATGGCAAGTACTGATTTTTCGGCATTTACTACGTGAAAATAGGCTACGGCTGCTATATCTATAGAAACATTGTCTTTTGTAATGATCCTTTGGGCGGGGATGTCCATGGTAATGGTACGCAGGGTAACCTTGGTCATCTGCTCCAGTATCGGAAGTAGGACAATAAGTCCCGGACCACGAACGCCGGTATATTTTCCCAGGAAAAAGATGACGCCACGCTCGTATTCCTTTACAACTTTTAGTGAGTTAAAAAGCAACAACAGAACGATAAATACTATGGGAAGAACAATTGCGTAAGACATAAGATTCAGATTTTAAATGATTGGCAAATGTAGTGTTTTTATTACCTCGCACAAACCCACAGTTACGGCGGTAGCTGCCACGCCACCACCCGCTCCTTCAGCAAGGGTTGAAAAATAAGTATTTTTGCATCCTTATGCGGTTCTATCACACACCCTGGCTTTTCCGAAAACTATATCCGAAAGATATGGTATGGGATATGCCGTCTGAAAAGGCCAAAACCCTCTACCTGACTTTTGACGATGGGCCTACCGAAGAAGTAACGCATTGGATACTAAATACTTTAGAAGAATATAATGCCAGGGCAACTTTCTTTTGCGTGGGAGGAAATGTGGCGAGGCATCCTGAAATATATGAGGCATTATTGGATAAAGGCCATGCCATTGGGAACCATACCTATAACCACCTGAATGGGTGGAAAACCAAAACGGCTGATTACATCGGGAATGTGGCGAAAGCGGCTGAATTGATCCAAAGCCGACTTTTCAGGCCGCCTTATGGCAAGATAAAACCTTCCCAGGCGAAGGCGCTAAAAAACAAAGGCTTTCAAATTATTTTATGGTCTGTTCTTACCTACGATTTTGATAGGGGGCTGGATACCAGCGAAGCCTGGAAAAATATCCTAAAATACACCCTGCCCGGCAGCATCCTCGTTTTCCATGATCATGTAAAAGCCTTTGAGAACCTTAGGGAATTATTGCCAAAAACCCTGGCGCATTTTCAATCACAGGGATATATTTTTGAAAAAATAAGCCTGTAACTTCAGGCGGCTATTAATTGGTTATGGTCAGCATCACATCAGGAGGAGTTCCTGTCGCCGTAACGCGATATGCCTTTAAGGGGTAAGTGGATGGCCCATGCGTTACTGTTCCGTCAAACCCATAAGTAGAGGCGCAGCAGCTATCAAATTTTGCACCTGCATAATGGCCGCAGGCCAATTTAAGGGTCCCCATTACTATTTGCCCACACGGTGAAGTAACATGGTAAGGGCAGGTACGGTCGAAAGCCCAGAAGACTCCAGTGAAATCCTGTAAAACAATGATTCCTTTATTCCCACCAGGAATATAAACATATCCCCCGCCATTATTTAAAGCTGTGTACTCAGGCAGACTGGTTTGTATCTGGGTATTAACATATACATAAGGAACAGGACTTGGTCCGAGGGGTGTCGTCTTTTTGCACGAACATGAAAAGGAAAATAAAAGCACTAAAAAGACGCCTGTTTTTTTATACATGGGATTCATAACGGGTTATTGGGGCAAATATTATAATGCGGATCGAAGAACGAAAGTTCATCTATTTGAAAAACCCCTGTAAAGTTACGCCCAATAAAATTTTGAACATTTTGCCTGTTAATGTTTTATACTCCAATAACCTTAATAATTTAACTAATGCAAAAGACAAAACAATTAATGATGAGCCTCGCAGCTGCCGCAATGCTGCTGAGCTCTTGCAGCCGCGAAATTGCTTCCACTACAAGCATGAATAAAATGATGAGCAGGGAAGTGCTGGCAAACAATAAAATTCAACCCAAAATGGATGTTGCACCTTGCCTGCCGGAAATAAAATCGCCTGCGCAGGTGGCTGATAATAAAGCTATTGAACCTGTGAAAAACAGTCTCAGGGCAACGATATTCCCAAAAATCAAATACCATCCTGCGCTGTTTTCTAAAAACTTCAAAAAAGATGTTATTAATGACGTTAAAAAGCAATCCGCAGAAATTATGGCTTTTGGCATGAACCATAATGCCGTATCTTATTCCAAAACCCAGCATACACAAGGCTACCTTGGCATTGCCGGTATATGCCTTATCGTTGCCATAGTGCTTGGTATTCTTGGTTTTACCAGCGGCCACTGGTTCTGGGACCTTGCCGTTATCCTGGTAGTTGCAGCAATTGTATTTTTCCTTCTTTACCTTATTGCAAAAGCAGCAAGCCCGAGGTCAGAATAAAATTTTCATTTCTCTTTTATTTATTATATGAGGGACAAGGCAATGCCTTGTCCCTTTTTTATTGGGCTAACTCATACGGCCATTCGTTTTTTCTTTTTGCGCGGATAAAGAACATAATGATTCCAAGCGCAATAATACCCACGGCGCCTGCAATGTACCAGAGGTCTTTTGCATTTTGGACCGGGTCTGAATCGGGCAGAAAAATCGGCCTTAAAAAAATAAACATCCAGCCCGCAATTGATAATAAAACAGGGATTGGATAAAAGGGCATTTTAAAAGGCCATTCCAAGGGTTTATTCCTTGACCTTAACAATAATAGCCCGATTGCCTGCCCCACAAACTGCACAAGTATCCGCATAACTATAATTGCCTTTATGACATCAGTCAGCTTAAAAATAAGACTGAAACATAAGGCTATCGCGCCAAGGATAAGCTGTGACATGTAAGGGAAGTTTTTGGTGGGATGCACCTTTCCAAAAATGCTGAAAAACTTTCCATCTTTGGCCGCAGCATACGGTATGCGTGAATATCCGAGGATTACTGCAAACAAGGAACCCACTGCCACACATAATATGCAGATGGTAACCCACACGGCAGCGGTTTTTCCATATACCTGTTCCATGAAAATGGATACCACATAATCGGATTGCTTTAACTGTTTAAGAAACAATATCTTTTGCCATGGAACAACACCCAGGATGCTTAGTTGCATTGCGATATAAAGTATGGCAATGCCAATAATGGATATATAAATACTGCGGGGAATATTTTTAGCCGGGTTTTTGATCTCCGCGCCCAGGTGGCAAACATTATAATAGCCGAGATAAGAGTAAACAGTGCTCATGGATGCCATGCCGAGCCCTGCAAAAAATACAGGGCCTAACTCAAGGCTATGCGGTGGATAATGGAACGCGAGACCGGGATTAAAATGCGTAAACCCTGCAAAGATGATCCAAAAAATTGTGCCCAACACAATGACCCACAGAAATATGGATATTTTACCGACGAATGTGATTTTACGGTATAAAATGATACTCAATAAAATTACAAGCCCCCCGGAGACAAGACTATTACTTGTAATATTAAAGCCGATGTAAGAGTTTGGTATAATAAGTAAGTCCACAATTTGGTAATTCGGGATAAAATAATTCAAATACGCTGCAAAACCAATGCAGCCGGAAGCAATGACAAGGGGCGCCTGGATAATGGTTTGCCAGATAAAAAGAAATGAAAACAGGCTGCCTAATTTTTTGGGGCCATAGAGGCGGTTGAGGAAAACATAGCTGCCTCCCGCTTCCGGCATGGCGGCCCCAAGTTCGGCCCACACGCTGCCATCCATCAATGCGAGTACGGCGCCAAATATCCATGCTATAATGCATTGCGGCCCATTCATGGCTGCAACTACAGATGATATCACCACAAAGGGACCTATGCCCACCATGTCGAGCATATTAATGGCCGTGGCCTGCGGGAGGCTTAGTCCGAGTACGAGTTTTGGATTTTCAGTGGACTGCATTTAAATTAAAATAAACCGCTAAGAATACAAAGGTATCGCAGAGAAAGCAAAGTTTTAAAATTTTTAAATATGCTATCATTTCCCTTTTTTCTTCTTTTTCTTTGCGATGCCTTTGCGCTCTTTGCGTGAGACATTTCACGCAAAGGTCGCAAAGGAAAAACCGCAAAGAACGCAAAGGGGAAAATTAACGATGCGACATTAAAAGCAAGGCTAATAGGTTTTTGTTTTATAAGGTACAATCTTTAGCCTGTCAAAAAGTTCTTTGGTTTTTTTGACGCCGCTCTCATCATTCATGGCATAGTACCAGAAATTTTCATAATCGCCCTGGTTCATATACATTTGGGTAGCTCCCTGGCTCTTATGTTCTGCCAGTTCCCAATAGGCGATGATCTTGTAGTTCAATCGTTTGTTGTACCCAAATGGTGTTGTGCGGTCGAACCGAAAAATGGCTGAATCCGGACTGGTCTTTGTCTCCGGGTATCCGGCCAGTTCTGAGAACTTGAATTTTGCCGTATCTCCTTTGTTGGTAATAGTGCCGCTTAAAATGATGGGCCTGTCGCCGGGTTTCAGGTTCTTTACGGTTTCCAGGGCCAGGATGGTGGCCGCTTTATGCCCCCCATGCGTGCCCGGAAAAGGCAGCAGCGTGAATACATAATCATAATGGGTTTTGGTCATGATCTGGTTGAGCCTGCGTTTTACGAATTCCACATCCCAGGTGGTATCGAGCGGGTCTTTTTCGTTGAGGGTATATTTATGGTCCATCTGGTCCAGCATAAAAAAATTTGTAATTCCCAGGATTTTTCCCGCGTTCATTAATTCCCGTTTGCGTATAGTAGGCAGGTTTTTGCGTCCGATTTTTTCATCAGTCAGTTCCATCCCATAATAATCCTCTGCCAGGGTTGAATATTTATAGCCGCCTTCGCCATTGGTTATCAGGCATATATCCACTTGGCCTTTCAGGTCGTGGGTTATTTTATAAATGGTACAGGCAAAACCGGATTCATCGTCTGGGTGCGCGATAACTACCAATACTTTTGGGCCGGAATCATTTTGTGCTGCAACCGGTTGAAAATGAAAAATGCAAAGAAATATAAAAAAAGAAAGCAAATAAAGGAGCCTGGTTTTCATGGTAAAAATATTTGTTGCAACAAATATAGACAGATAACGGCAGTGAAATTTCCTTTTTCCGTCTTTTTGGCCACAAAGGCACAAAGGCACGAAGAAAAGCCATGGTTATGCGTCAAGCACCCACCTTTCCAGGGTTTCTATTAAGGACATACTTTTGGACTTATGGACCGCAGGGATGCCTGCCTCAATGGAGGCATTCACATTGTCCTCGTTATCATCAATAAATATGGACTTTGCGGGATCAATATCCGGGTTTTGCATAAGCTTATAATATATTTCCGTATCCGGTTTCCGCATCCCCATTTTGTATGATATATAAGCATTGTCAAACAATTCGTCCAGCGAACCCAGCCCGAATTTTTCCTGCATTTCATTATTAATACAGCTGTAATGAAAGACATTCGTATTACTAAGAAGGTATAATTGATACCCCTCATTTTTCAGTTTTCTCAGCAGATCCACATTTTCAGCAGGCATCCCTACAAGCAGGGCGTCCCATGCCTTTTTTACCTGGTCCAGCGAAAAATCGCAGTTGGTGATTTTATTGATCCCATTTACAAACCCTGCCTCGTCTATAAAGCCTTTTTCCAGTGAATCAAACAGAGCCACCTGCTCTTTGAGGGTATAGAACTTGTCGAAATCCTTTAGGCCCAATGCCGCAAAAGCGTCCTTTGTGCGCTGGAGGTCAATATCGTACAGGACACCCCCGAGGTCAAAAATGATAGAATCATATTTTTGTGGCATATTGGTCTTAAGTTTGGTACAAAAGTAGTAATTTTGCCCTTCGCTTTTTAGCGGGCCTATAGCTCAGTTGGTTAGAGCGCCTGACTCATAATCAGTAGGTCCCTGGTTCAAGCCCAGGTGGGCCCACTTCATAATCAATCGCTTCCAGGTTTCCCTGGCAAGCGATTTTTTATTTTAGGGGGGTAAACACAAAGGACAGGGATTATCCTTTAATTTCTTATAAAAATCGCCGGGATTCCGTCATAATCCAAAATTAACTTACTATTGTCCGCAATTTTAAATTTAGTTTTTTCAATTTGAGGATGTGAGGGCTGATCCGTAAATAATATATTGCCTTCAATCCAATATATCATATTTATTTTCTGATACTTGTTTTCTGCAAAAATTATGTAGTTAAGATGACCGTCATTTGTAAATTCCATAGATATATCTCCATACTGAGATTTTGCCCTTTTGTTACTTGGGTCAATTACCCACTTGCCAATTATTGAATAACTTTCATTCATAATATTTAAATATTTTTTCCCCTCAGTGTCTCACCCAGTGGACTCTGAGAATCAGCTCAGCAATAAACTCGCTCCAAAAGTACCGTGTTTGGCTCAAAGAATCTCTGTAGGGAAGTGAATTCCTGCTTATCAATACCCTTTCCTCCTTCAATACATCTCTTTAATAAACGGCAGCCGGGAATTGCTGTATGCTCCCGTATTCACCAGGTCCTTCATTTGGGAAAGGGATTCGTAGGGGCCGGAGGTGATAGCCAGGTTTACCATCCATCCCGGTATATTGCCCCCAACATCCATCAGCATTTCGTAGCTCAGTTCTGCCTCATTCCTGCCTTTGGGAATGATGACTATTTTTTCACTGAACTTTGCCAGTCGTACCTTTCCGGAAACTATAGGCAGGTAACCGGGTTCATTTTCTACCGTCACCGTTATTGTCCCGGTTGTGTTGTCCTGGGATAAATGTAACCGTCCAATAAAATCCCGGTCGTCGGCAGGCCAGGGGACGCTGGTTACCTGGTAAAATATCAATTCTGTAGGACTTATCCATTTCAGGACTGTGGCATGGTCGCAGTGGTAAATCCATTTTTTGTAGGAAGGAATGTCGAGCACCAGGGCTGCAATACCCGATAAGGAACTATTCAGCGTGCATACAGATTTTACCGCGCTCACTGAATATCCATCAACGGTTTTGGTATATACAGCTATCCCGTTTTTATTGGACCGCAATTCCCATGCATGGTCACCGGAGGCGAAAGCCATACACGTAATTAAAATCAGGGCCGATGTTATAGATTTGATCATAAATGAATATAGGGTACTTTTTGCAATTTAATTTTATTCCTGATAATAGAAGAGAAATGAGGGAGAGAAATGTTTGAAATTTACACTAATACGCTCAGTATTCGGGAAAATGCGTAATTTCCCTCGAATTTTGCAGCAATTACTATGAAATCCATACTGCATCACATGAGAATACCGTACTCCCTGTACCTCATGCCGGTATTTGCATTCGCGGCCTGCCAATACCCGTTTACGGATATCCGTACCCTTATTATCTCATTTGTGGCTATTCATCTTTTTCTTTACCCTGCCGATAATGGCTTCAATTCCTGGTTTGAAAGGCGTACCCACAGGTATGCCTCGCTCCGCAACCTGCCCCCGGTGCCAAATGGACTGCTCATAGCGTCTATAACTTTTGACCTGATAGGAATCCTGCTTGGTTTACTCATCAGCTGGCAATTTGCCTTAATGCTGCTCATCTATGGTATCGTTTCAAAAGCATTCAGCGTACCGGGCATCCGCCTGAAAAAATATGGCTTTTTCGCTTTGGCCATCGTATCGGTTTTCCAGGGGGGCTTCGCCTACCTTATGTCTTACCTTGGCTTGCATCACCTGGGCTTCAACCAATTGGGTGAAGCGAAAATATGGATCCCCGCGCTATTGTCGGCTATAATGATCATGGGGTTTTATCCCCTCACCCATATTTACCAGCACCATGCCGATAGTGAACATGGCGACAGAACGGCAAGCATGATCCTGGGTATTAACGGCACATTTATTTTCAGCTTCCTTGTGTTCCTCTTCGGCAACCTGGGGTTTTATTTTTATTTTACATATTACTTTCACAGGGTGGTTTACTTTCTTCTTTTCCAGGTGTTTCTCTCCCCGCTTTTTGCTTACTTTATACTGTGGTACTATGCCTATACGGTGAATGGCGATGAAGAAGCAAACCATAGAAATTCAATGATCCTGAATAAGCTCGCGGCTCTATGCCTGATGGCATTTTTTATTACCGCAGCTATATTGCAAAACTGGTTCTAAGGCTATTCCCTGGCAGATTAATCGTTTTTTCAAAGGATTTTTCCTGCTTTTGAACGCGGCAGATTTCTTGAATTTATATATATTTTTTTCGTTTGAACATCTTTAGATTTGACACGGAAATAAAAAATCCATAAAACACAATTTGAGAGCCATTTAATCTTTCCTCTTTCTTTCCAATCACCGGCAAATGCTCAGACGCCAGGTGATAAACAAAGGCCCTGTTTTTTGGCAGGGCCTTTTTATTTGATAAAAATTGCCCATATTGGCATCTTCTCCTGGCTCAATGTCACCCTGTTATATATTTTGCGTAATATTGAATGAAACACTCCTATAAAAGTTATGCGTATATTTTTATTCGCGCTTATTTTTTCAGCCTGCTATGTAGCAGAAGGCTTCGGACAATTATACCCCGGCTATAAGATTACAGCTTATGATACATCTTCAAAAGGTTATTATTTTACCTGCCCGATAAATAAACAGCCGGGCCAGAAACATGTAGTTCCATCCCAATTGATACTTGACGGGCAGGGAAGGGTTATTTACTTTAAGATTTTTACAAATGCGGCAAGCATTGCAGATTTAAAAATATGGCCCAACGGGCAGATGTCCTACTCTTGCAAAAACAAATTCTACCTTATGGATAGCAGCTTCGCTGTAATAGATTCCGTAAGCATCAAAAACGGCTATACGCCTGACCTTCATGATATGCAGATACTGCCCAATGGTCATTTTTTGTTGATGGGTACTGAAACAGATACGATGGACCTGAGCGGCTATCCTTATTTCAACCACAATGGCAGCCCGGGGAGCAAAACAGCCCTTGTAACCTGCGGACTGATACAGGAACAGGATAAAAATAAGAATGTCGTTTTTGAATGGCATGCCAGAGACCATTATGCTTTTGATGATGTGGATTCAACAGATTTAAGCAGCACAACGAATGTGGACTGGACCCATTTTAATGCCTTTGCTTTTGACAACGACAGCAATATCCTCCTATCGGTGAGATGGTTTAATGAAATCACAAAGATCAGCAGGAAAGATGGTTCCATTATCTGGCGCTTCGGAGGTAAAAGGAACCAGTTTACTTTTTTGAACGATACAAATAGATTCGTGGGCCAGCATGATATACGCAGGATAAGCAATGGAGATATTACTCTATTTGATAACGGCAAATCCTATCCTTTTCACCCTGCCACGGCGCGTGAATACAAGCTGGGTGAAACACAGCACACCGCGAACCTGGTTTGGAGCTATATTGACAACCCGAAAGATTATAGTCTTGCAACAGGCAATGTACAAAGAAACCCAAATGGAAATACCCTGGTTGACTATGGAATTGTAACCAATGCAAACAAAGTTTTTAATGCAGTGAATGCCGCCGGATCTAAAGTTTTTGAAATAGCATTTGATGATTCGCTGGTAAGCGCGCGCTCTTATTATTACCAGTCACTGCCCTGGAAATTGCCGAGGCCGCAGATAACCTGTTTTTTGTCCAATGGTAAATATTTTCTCGATGCAGGTGCAGGACATTCCAAATATATCTGGAGCACGGGAGATACCACAAGGACGATAGAGCCGACTCAATCAGATACTTATTTTGTTTTTGTGCCGATAGGACAGGGAGGATTTATATGTTCGGAATATTTTGTTACTTCAAATCATTCAGGCCCATGCGGATTAACGTCAATAAATGAGAATCCGATGGAACCAGGGTTTTTATTATTCCCAAATCCGGCAGCAGATGAATTGATTGTTCAATCAGAAAGTTTTCAGGACAAAAATATCAAAACAGAAATTTTTGACATGACCGGTAAAAAGGTTTATCAATCAAGCCATTACCCGGTTGAGAATGTGCTGTTATTGAATATAACCTCATTGGCAAACGGAATGTATGTTATTGATATAAATGGCATTAAGCGAAAAATCGTGAAAGAATAATCTGTCACCCCTTCGGGGTTAGTTTGCGAAATCCCGAAGGGATGACATGATTATAGATAGTGCGGGATATTCGGTGACAAACCCCGAAGGGGTGACAGATTGTTTTCACCATCCAATTTAATCTATAGTCAATCATCCACATGAGATTAAACCCGGGCTTCTTAATTCGCCCCTGTTTTTTCCCTTACTACTGTCGCTATCCATTTGCTCATGGCAAACATGATGGCTGCTGCTACGCCTGCTGCAATTACCAATATCAGGAAATAGTTTGACTTTTCTGTAAAGCTATCCCAGAAAGTACCCATCAGCCCGGCTACTTTTCCGGCTATGGCATTTACAAGGAAAAAGCCTCCCATCATAAGGGCTGTAATGCGCGGTGGCGAAAGCTTGGATACAATGGATAATCCTATAGGGCTCACCAGCAGCTCACCAAGTGTAAATAATCCATAAGTGCTAATAATCCAGCCCATGCCCGCCTTATCGTGATATACATTAATGGATGAAACGGCTATCAGCATTAATAATGAAGACAGCCCCGCAATAGCAATTCCCAACCCTATTTTCACGGGGGTGCTTGGTTCTCGCTTTCGCCTTGCCAGCCAGGTAAAGAATCCGACGAGAAGTGGGGTTAAGAATATGATAAAGAAAGGATTGATTGATTGAAATATCTCGGTTGAAATCAATTTGGCACTCCCACTGGCAGGCCATTGAGATTTAGGAAGGTTCTGGAAATAAGGATCCATTCCAAGAACCTGCTGAGGATGCCCATTTTCATCCAGCACGGGACGGAAATGTTCATCTATTTTTGTTACGCTGTCGGGCTTGGTAGAGATGGTTTGGATAGCCCCGATAGACTTGCCTACGCCAAGCATGGATTGCGGCATTGCCCTGTTGGTGTATTGGTCTGCCCAGATAGTAAGGCCGGTGCTATTCTGGTTATAAATGACCCAGAAAACAATAGATACCACAAAAAAAGCGAACAAAGCCCCAAGGCCTCTTTTGTCTTCTTTATTAGCGCGTCTGTAAAGGCCTACATAAAAGATTATTATTGGGATACAGGCAAACATAAACGCATCGTTTGACGGTGTACCGAAAATAGTATGCCCCAACAGCTTATTCATAAACCAGCCGATGATGGCAGTAATAACGGCAGGCAGAAATACATAGCCCAATATTTTGCTCATGGGCATATCTTCTTTCTGAACCGGTTTTTTCACATCCCCGTCTTTCACATGTTTCATGCCGAAAAGGAACCATACCAATGCGATAGTCATACCCACGCCTGCAGCGGCAAAGGCATAGCCCCAGCCGTAGTGGTTGCGCATATAGGCAGCAACGAAATTGCATACAAAGGCGCCTATATTGATACCCATGTAGAATATATTGTAAGCCACGTCTTTACGGGGCTTCAGGTCTGGCCTGTTATATATATTACCAAGCATGGTGCTTATATTAGGCTTAAAAAATCCATTGCCTACTATGATCATCAACAGGGCAATGTAGAGCGCCGTATCACCCGGTACGGCAAGGGTATAGTAGCCTGCAGCGAGAAGTGAAGCCCCCAGGATAATACTCTTCCGGTAGCCAAGGTAGCGGTCGGCAATCAGGCCCCCGATAAAAGGAGTCAGGTAAACAAGTGCGATAAAGGACCCAACCAGGTCGGCGGCCATTTTATTGGTAAAGCCTTTGCCCCCATGACTCATAGGGTCAACCAGGTACAAAAAGAAAATGCCAACCATGAGGTAGTAGCCGAAGCGCTCCCACATTTCTGTGCCAAAGAGTATCCAGAGGCTAAGGGGATGTCCTTTTTTAGGCGGGGTCCCGGCCATTTGCATCCCGGTTAAATCTACTTCCTGTTCCTGTTCCATTATAGGTTATTTATTATGTGTTTCTATGGTGCAATGAAAAAATTTCACGCAAATAACGCAAAGTTTTTCGCAAAGAGCGCAAAGTATTCAAATCCGGCCCGATAATTTCTGCGACAGTCTGCTAAATCAGCGGGAAATTGCTTTCACGCAATGAGTGCAAACTGCCCTCGTTACTATTGACTGTTGACTAATAACTGTTGACTGATCTTACAAATGATCTAATATATAATCTGTGATGCGGGTGTATAAATGAAGTCGGGTATATCCGCCGGAAATACCATGGTTTTTGTTGGGGTAGAATTCGGAATCGTATTTTTTGTTTCACTCCACCATCTTCTTCACCAGGGTGATTGAGTTTTGCGGGTGCACGTTATCGTCATACGTCCCGAAGATCACCAGGAAATTGCCTTTGAGTTTTGGCACATAAGTTAATACCGAAGTAGCATCGTAGTTGGAGGCATTGTCTTTCGGCATGCCCATGTAGCGCTCTGTATAGATATTATCATAAAAACGCCAGTCCGTTACGGGCGCCACTGCAACAGCGGTACTGAACACATCAGCGCCCTTGGTAATGCACATGGAAGCCATATATCCCCCAAAACTCCATCCATAAATACCTATCCGGTTCGGGTCCACATAATCCTGCCGGGCAAAATATTTTGCAGCTGCAATCTGGTCATCGCTTTCTTTTTGACCGAGTTTGAGATAGGTACTTTGCTTAAAAGCATTGCCCTTGCCGCCTGTGCCACGGTTGTCTATTGATACAATAATATATCCCTTCCGGGCAAGATATTGATACCACATATCCAATGGGCCACCCCACGCATCGTTCACGGTCTGGATGCCCGGCCCACCATAGATACTGAACAGCACAGGATACTTGTGGTGCTTTTTAAAATTTGGCGGTTTTATCATCCACCCACAAAGTGATTCCGTATCACCGAGGTTGAGGTTAAAGAAATCCTTGGGTGAAAAATCACTGTTATGAAGGGTTTCGGCGAAGGCGGCATTGTTCTCCATCACCTTTATTAGAACTCCCTTATTGGTATAGGAAGCGCTGACGTAGGGTTCCATTGATGAAGAAGAAGTCATCACATAATGCTTGTAGTCTGCCGAAAACTCTACCTGGTTACTTCCCTTTTCATCATCATTAAGAATTTTTTTGCCTGATCCGTCGAGGTTCACCTGGTAAACGGAAAGTGTTCTCGGGTTAGGTTCTTTCGCAGAATAATAAATAATATTAGATGAATCATCAAAGCCCAGTATGTTTTCAACGTCATAGGTATATGGTGTCAGGTTCTGTTCGTTTTTGCCTTCCGCGTTATAGTGATAAATGTTATTAAACCCGCCTTTTGAGGAGCACATCATAAAAGAATTATCCTTGAAGAAATAAAGGTTGTCTGTGATCTCGATATAATCTTTATCCTGTTCGGTAAGAATAGTTTTCAGGTTCCAGGATGGCCCCGTTGCTTCTATAAGTTCCAGGTAGTTCTGCGGCCTGTTCAGCCTTTCTACCGCCAGGGTATTATCGTCCTTTGTCCAGAGTATCCGGGGGATGTACTGGTCGTTTTCTTCATGCAGGTCCAGCTTTCTCTTTCTATTGTCATCCAGGTTATATACCCATACGCTTACTGTTGAATTATCCTCTCCTGCCACAGGATATTTGTACTTGTATATCTGCGGGTATAGTGAGTCATAATATTCAAGCTGATACGTCTTTACCTTACTCTCATCAAACCTGTAATAAGCTATCTTATCGCCTTTGGGCGACCATTGATAGCCCTGCGACATGGAAAATTCTTCCTCATAAACCCAATCGGTTTTGCCGTTGATTATATTGTTCAGCTCGCCATCGTCGGTGACCTGTACCGTGGAATCGCCATAAAGAAAATACTGTATGTACATGTTGTTCTCAAATTCGTAAGCCACTTTTGTTTCATCAGGTGAAAAAGTAGCGTAGAAAACCTCTTCGCTATGGTTCACCTCTTTTATCTTATGAGTGCGGATACTGTAAATATAGTAAACGGCTTTTTTGGAGTGGCGGTAAATGGATTTCGTTTCCGTTTGAAGCAGGATATACTTTTTGTTGGCGCTCACCTGGAAATTTTCAAGCGCAAAATCCTTTGGCAATTCAGAGGTATCCGCCAGTTCTTTTTGATTGAAGAGGGTATCTAGAGGGGAATCTTTCAGGAAACTGTATTCAAGGATAAGATATGCTTTGTGCGCAGCATCATAATCTTCAACGCAATAATTACCGCTTTTCAGCATGGTTAGCCCGGTCTTTGCTTTCGGATAGTACATCCCGGAACCGAAGATATTTTGAATGCTGAGGGCCTCGTAGCTTTGCTTATTACTTTTTTCATTCTCATTTTTATCGGCAGACGGTTTGGCGGAGAACGTGATAGTTGTTCCCGTCACGCCTTTATTTTTATCTTTGCCGATAGAAAAAAGCAGCAGCGGAAAGGCGCAGGCTAATAAAACAAAAACAGTTTTTTTCATAAAGTTTCCCCAAAGCGGTTTATTTGGGAAGGCAAATATATCTTTATTCGGGTAGAAGATGAAAACAATCGAAGCCAAATACAAAAAAATAGACTCCGGGGACGTTGATTTCTTTCAAAGTATCCTGGGCAAAGATTGTGTATTGACGGATAAAGAATCACGCAGGGATTACGGTCATGACTATACGGAAGACTTTGTTTTTGAGCCGGATGTGGTGCTGAAACCATCGTCAGCAGAACAGGTTAGCAAAATCCTGGCCTGGTGCAATACGCATCAGATAGCAGTTACCCCACGAGGGGCAGGCACAGGGCTGAGCGGCGGGGCTTTGGCTGTTTTTGGCGGGGTTTGCCTTTCTTCAGAAAAGATGAACAGGATATTGAGTATTGACGAATCCAACTTTCAGGCGATAGTAGAACCAGGCGTTATCAACCAGGTATTACAGGATGCGGTGCAGGGAAAAGGGTTGTTCTATCCTCCCGATCCGGCATCGAAAGGTTCCTGTTTTATGGGCGGAAATGTCGCGCATAGTTCAGGCGGGCCGAGAGCTTTAAAATACGGCACGACCAAAGATTTTATCCTTAACCTCGAAGTGGTTTTGGCCGATGGAACCATTATCTGGACGGGCGCTAATACTTTGAAATACTCAACAGGTTATCATATGACGCAGCTCATGGTAGGCAGCGAAGGGACGCTGGGATTCGTGACCAAAATCGTCGTAAAACTATTGCCATTGCCGAAGCACAATCTATTGATGCTTGCCTCCTTTAATGATGCCGCGAAAGCATGTTCTGCTGTCGCCCGGATTTTTCAAAAAGGAATAACCCCTTCAGCGCTGGAGTTCATGGAACGAGACGCGATATTATACACGATCTCTTATACTGGTGTTTCGCATCCCCTGCCTGAAGGTACCCAGGCGCAGTTGCTGATAGAAGTGGATGGCAACTACACAGATACCCTCCAAAAGGATTGCGAAGTCATAAACGGAGTACTGGAAGCCGCAGGGACATCTGATGTGCTCTTTGCTGATAATGATTTTGAGAAGAACAAGCTCTGGGCATTACGGCGCAAAATAGGCGAGGCCGTTAAGGCACAATCTGTTTACAAAGAAGAAGATACCGTCGTTCCGCGGGCTTCATTGCCAGACCTTTTGAACGGGGTAAAAAACATCGGCAAAAAATATGGCTTTCATTCCGCCTGCTACGGCCACGCGGGAGACGGCAACCTGCACGTCAATATCCTGAAAGGCAACCTCGACGATGAAACCTGGAACAGCACTATCAAAAAAGCGATTGCCGAAATATTTGAACTATGCAAATCATTGGGCGGCACCATCAGCGGCGAACATGGTATAGGGCTTGTGCAGCAGGAGTTTATGCCGATCATGTTTAGCGTGCGTGAACTTGATTTGATGCGCGGCATTAAAAAAGTCTTTGACCCAAACGGGATATTGAACCCGGGGAAAATATTTGGAAAGTGAATGTTTGGTCTGCTTGCCGACTTTTAGGCATTGATTTTAATTTCGGTTAAATATCTAACCTTTTCTTCTATATTTGCACACGTACAAATGGAAATAAAAACTGATCTTTATTTAGGCGATAGTAAAGAAGAACTATTGAAAATCGAGAGTAATTCAATTGATCTTATATTCACTTCACCTCCTTACGCTGACCAACGCAAAAACACATACGGTGGCATTCACCCCGATAAATATGTTGAGTGGTTTTTGCCAATATCCGAGCAAATGTTAAGAGTATTAAAGCCTACTGGAACTTTTGTTTTAAATATTAAGGAGAAAGTTAGCGATGGCGAAAGAAACACTTATGTTTTGGAGCTAATTTTAGCGTTGCGAAAGCAAGGGTGGCTCTGGACGGAAGAATTCATTTGGCATAAAAAAAATTCATACCCGGGAAAATGGCCTAACCGTTTCAGAGATTCATGGGAAAGACTTTTGCAATTCA
>Ga0134126_10005205_pt1 | contig 16253 bp, 15 predicted proteins | sample KB31752_FD_96881 | JGI IMG/M metagenome (GOLD analysis project Ga0134126, IMG submission 96881) | Terrestrial soil microbial communities with excess Nitrogen fertilizer from Kellogg Biological Station, Michigan, USA - KB3-175-2 | ecosystem: Environmental > Terrestrial > Soil > Unclassified ...
CGACACCACCAGCACCAGCACCGCCACGAACGCCACCGCCGCCACGTAGCTCCGGGCCACCCGTTGCGACGGCCCCGCCGTCCCGTCGGCGACGGCGAACCGCAGCCCCCGCCGGAGGTGGACGACCAGCACCGCCACGCTCACCGCCGTCACCAGTCCGCCGAGGACCACCCCCCGGGCCACCGCGTCCCCGACCCCGGGGCCGTGGGCGGCGATCGGCGACACCGCCGACCCCACCACCGCCACCGATCCCACCACCGCCGTCCAGAGGGTGACGAACGACATCCCGAACAGGTACACCGACATCGGCCGCCGACCCGTCGCGTCCGGGTCCGCCCGGTTGGCCACGATGACGATCACCAGCACCCCGACCACCGTCAGGACGGCCACCAGTCCCAGCAGCCCCGTCAGCAGTCCCACCAGCAACCCGGTGTCCACGATGCCGCCGGCCGACTGCGCCACGTGGACGTGCCCGGGGTTCAGCGTTGTCAGCTGGATCGACCCGCCTGTCGGCCGGTGGATGGTCCCACCGCCGCCGAATGTGAATGTCTTTGTCAACGCCGACAACCTCCCCCGGTGGCGCTGCGGACCGCCACCGCCGCGAAGCCTACCGACGATGGTGGACACCGTCGGGGACTGCCGGTAGCTTCCCCGCCATGTCCGACGCCCCGCCGTCCCCCGACGACCCCGCCGCCGTCGACGCCGCCGCCGGCGTCGCCCACCGGATCGTCGGCACCGTCATGCCGGTCCTCCAGGTCGACCTCCAGCCCGGCCAGAGCCTGGTGTCCCCCGGCGGCGAGGTGTCGTGGATGACCCCGTCCATCGCCCTGTCCACCACCACCGCCGGCGCCGGCTCCAAGGGGATGTTCAGCGCCCTCAAGCGAGCGGTGGCCGGTGGCGGGCTGTTCCTCACCGAGTACACCGCCGAGAACACCCCGGGCACCGTGTCGTTCGCCGCCAAGCTCCCCGGCGAGATCCGGCCGGTGGCCATCGACCCCGACCGCCAGTACCTCGTCCACCGCCACGGCTTCCTCGCCGGCACCGCCGGCGTCAACCTGTCCATCGGCTTCCAGCAGAAGCTCGGCGCCGGCATCTTCGGCGGCAGTGGCTTCATCCTCCAGCGGATCGCCGGCCAGGGCACCGCCTGGGTGGCCCTCTCCGGGGAGCTCGTCGAGTACCACCTCGCCCCCGGCGAGAACATCCGGGCCATCCCCGGCCACGTCGGCCTCTTCGACGCCGGCATGGACTTCTCCATCCAGATGGTCAAGGGCGTCCGCAACATGCTGTTCGGCGCCGACTCACTGTTCCTCGCCTCCATCACCGGCCCCGGCATGGTGTGGCTGCAGACCATGCCCATCGCCAACCTCGCCCACGCCATCGAGCCGTACCTGCCGCAGGGCAACGACGACGGCAATCACGGTGGGGCCGCCGGGGCCTTCCTCGGGGGACTCATCAAGGACTGATCGTGCGCGCCGACCACCGCGCCCTCCTCCGCGACTTCGCCAACGCCTACCAGGACCCGTCGTCGGTGGTCCTCGAGGGGTTCCACCCCGCCCGTCACGCCATCCGGTTCGGCGCCACCGTCCACACCGCCGTCACCTACGACCGGCAGAAGCTGCTGGCCATCGCCGACCGCCTCGCCCCCGACGTCGTCGCCCCCATCGTCGACCGCCTCGTCGACGTCGACCGGGCCGTCTTCGACAAGCTCTGCCCCCGCACCCTCACCAGCCCGCTGCTGTCCATCACCGCCCGCCCCGCCGACCGCACCGACGACGCCGCCGCCGACCGCCGCCGGCCGATCGTCTGCCTGGAGTCCCCCCGCAACCCCGGCAACGTCGGCGCCGTCATCCGGGTGGCCGCCGCCGCCGACGTCGCCGGCGTCTTCGTCACCGGTCAGGTCGACCCGTGGTCGCCGGTCGTCATCCGCGCCGCCGCCGGCCTGCAGTTCGCCGTCCCCGTCGCCACCGCCCCCATCCCCGCCGACCGTCCGGTGGTCGTCCTCGACGCCGACGGCGACCACCTCCGCCCCTCCGACCTCGACCCCGCCTCCGTCCTCGTCATCGGCGGCGAGCGCTACGGGGTGTCCGCCGACGCCCGCCGGCTGGCCCAGCGGGCGGTGGCCATCCCCATGCGTCCCGGCGTGTCCAGCCTCAACCTGGCCACCGCCGTGTCCGCGGTGTTGTTCGCCTGGAAGACCGCAGTGGAGGACCGCACCGGCTCCCCACCCTGGTGACTAACCCGCTTCTTCGGCCGGCATCACCATCGGCACCGCTTCCCCTTCGGCCGCCAGGTCCGGCATCGGCACGGCGTCGGGCACCTTCGACGGGCCGTGGACGAACAACATGGTCAGCACCACCCCGGCCAACACGCAGGCCGCCGCCACCGTGAACGCCAGTTCGTACGCCGAGTTCAGCGAGTACTTCACCGAGTGCCCCATCGCCTCCAGCTGGCTCGACCGGCCGTCGGCGATGGTGCCCAGCACCGCCACCCCCACCGCCGCCGACAGCTGCTGCGACACGTTGACGATGCCCGACCCCAGCCCGGCGTCGGCCACCGGGACGTCGGCGACGGCGATGGTGATCAACGGGGTGAACACCGTCGCCGCCCCCACCCCGGCCAGCGTCAGCGAGAAGAACAACCGGGGGAAATAGGCGGCGTGCGGCCCCGAGTGGCCGAACAGGACCACGCCGAAGAACAGCATCACCAGCCCCACCAGCACCATCGGCTTCGCCCCGAACCGGTGCATCAGCCGGGCCGTCAGTCCCAGCGACATCAGCATCGCCGCCAGCGTCATCGGCAGGTACGCCAGTCCGGTCGTCCAGGCGTCGTAGCCCAAGATGTACTGCAGGTACAGCACCCCGATGAAGAACGTCGAGAACATCCCCATCACCGTCAACCCGCGGACCACGCTCGACGGCACCAGCCCCTTCGACCGCAGGATCCGCAACGGCATCAGCGGCGTCTTCAGTCGGCTCTCCAGCACGGCGAACGCCGCCAGCAGCACCACCGCCCCCGCCAGCAGCAACAGGGTGTGGGCCGACGCCCACCCGTACTGGCTGGCCGTCACGATGCCGTAGATCCCCACCATCATCCCCGCCGTGCTCAGCACCGCCCCGCCGACGTCCAGGCCCGCCCGCAGTCCCAGCCCCGGCCGCTCGTCGATGAGGATCCAGCCGAGGATCAACGTCCCCACCCCGATGGGGACGTTGATGAAGAAGATCCACCGCCAGCTCAGCGACTGGGTCAGCGCCCCGCCCACCAGCAGCCCGACGGCCCCACCGCCGATGGCCACGAACACGTAGGCGCTCATCGCCTTCGCCCGTTCCTTCGCCTCCGGGAACTCCGCCACGATGATCGCCAGGATCACCGACGACGACAGCGCCGCCCCCAGCCCCTGGGCGAACCGGGCCACGATCATCATCGCCTGGTCGGCGCTCAACCCGCAGGCCACCGACGCCACCGTGAACAGCACCACCCCGATCAGGAAGATCCGCTTCCGCCCCAGCAGGTCCCCCAGCCGGCCGGCCAGCAGCAGCGCCCCTCCGAACGTGATCAGGTAGGCGTCCACCACCCACGCCAGGCTGGCCTGGGTGAAGTGCAGGTCCCGCTGGATGGTCGGCAGCGCCACGTTCACGATGGTCTGGTCCAGCGCGTTCATCAACATGGCGAAGCACACCACGATGAGGGCGAACCAGCGGCGGCGGTCGTGCCGGGCGGCGGACGTCACGGGGGTGACATTACCAGGTGATGGTGGATAATCACGACGTCAGTGACTATCCTATAGAACATGACCACCACCGGGGTCGACGATCCGGCCGCTGAGGCCGGCCAGGGACCGACGGAGGCCGGCTCGGCAGCAACGGAAGCCGGCCAGGGGGCCACCGTCCTCCTCACCCAGCTGGCCCGCGTCGTCTACCGCCGGGTCCCCGAACCGGTCCTCGGGATGCGGCTGAAGGAGTTCGGCGTCCTCCACTACCTCCGCGACCACGGTCCGGCCGCCCAGCAGGCCCTGGGGGAGACGATGTGCGTCGACCCCAACACCCTCGTCCTCCTCCTCAACGACCTCGAGTCCGCCGGCTGGGCCGTCCGTCGACGGGACCCCGCCGACCGCCGCCGGCACATCGTCGACCTCACCCCCGACGGCGTCGCCGCCCTCCGCCGGGCCGACCGTGGCCTCGAGAGCATCGAGGACGACGTCCTCGGCGCCCTCGGCCCCGACGACCGGGCCACCCTGCGGACCTTGCTCGCCCGGGCCCTCGACGGCATCCCCGGCGGCCAGTCCTAGCCGTTGACGCCGCTGCCGTTACCATCGCCGGCGCGGCCGACGACACCGTCGCCGGGGCCGTCCCCCGCACCGCCGACGGTCCGATCGAGGAGGGTGAGCAGCTCGACCACCTGCAGCGGCTTCGTCAGGTAGGCCACCGCCCCCTGCCCGAGCAGCCGCCGCCGCTGCCCCTCGGAGGCGTCCGCCGACAGGATGGCCACCGGGATGTCCGCCGTCGCCGGGTCGGCCTTCAGCTCCCGGAGGACGTCCTCCCCGCTCATGTCCGGCAGGTGGAGGTCGAGGAGCACCAGTGTCGGCTTCACGCTCTTCGCCAGGTCCAGCACCAGGTTCCCCTGGATGGCCACCTCCAGGTGCTCCGGCCGCCGGCCCATCAGCCGCTCCACCACCCGGAGGGTGGCCAGGTTGTCCTCGGCGTACAGCACCGTCCCGCCCCGTCCGGCCCGGCCGTCCCAGACGACCGCCAGTTCCACGTCGTCGGCCGCCTCCAGCTCGGCGGCCGGGAGGGTGACGGTGAACGACGACCCCACCCCGGGGTCACTGTCGACGGCGATGGTCCCGGCCATCGCCTCGGTCAGCGCCTTCGACAGCGACAGCCCCACCCCGGTGCCCTCCACCCCGCTGGCCTCCGCCCCCAGCCGGTCGAACGGCTGGAACAGCCGGCCGACGTTCTCCGCCCGGATCCCGATGCCGGTGTCCTCCACGGTGACCGCCACCGTCTCCACCTCGGGCTCCGGCTTCCAGGTGACCGACACCTTCCCGCCGACCCGGTTGTACTTGATGGCGTTCGACAGCAGGTTCAGCAGCACCTGCTTCAGCCGCTGCCGGTCGGCCCGGACCACCCCGGGGCCGACCCCGTGCACCTCGACGGTCACCTCCCGGTCGGCGGCCTGCGGCCCCATCAACGCCACCGACTCCTCCACCACCTCGTCGAGGTCGATGGGCTCCAGCGACAGCGACAGGTGGTTGGTCTCGATCCGTGAGATGTCCAGCAGGTCCTCGATCAACCCCAGCAGGTGCTCGCCGGCCGACACGATGTGGTCGACGCTGTCGGCGTCCTCGGAGTCGAGCTCTTCGAGCTGCAGCAGCTGCCCGAACCCCAAGATGGCGGTCAGCGGGGTACGCAGCTCGTGGCTCATCCGCCCGAGGAACTGGTCCTTCGCCTCGGTGGCCGCCACCGCCTCGTCCCGGGCGGCCTGCAGTTCCCGCTCCCGCTCCGCCAGCAGGTCGGCCGCGCCGAGGAGCACCACCTCCAGGTGGCCGATCTCGTCCTTGTCGGACCGGTCGCCGTCCCGGAACGTGATGGGGCGGCCGGCCACGAAGTTCTCCACGTTCCGGTTCACCCGGTTCAGCCGCCACAGCATCCCGCGGAGCAGCACCAGCATGGCCAGCAGCCCGGCGAGGATGCCGACGACCATGCCCACGATGTTGACGATCCGGGCGGCGTCCTGGGCGTCGTCCACCCGGGCCTGCTGGTCCGCCAGCTCTTCCCGCTGCGCCGCCTCGGCGTTTCGGATGACCGTCCGGATGCCGTCCTCGGCCCGCTTCCCCGCCAGCAGCTCCCGGTCGAGGGCGGCGCCGTGCAGGGTGCCGGCGGACACCCCGTCACGGACGTCGGTGAGGACGGTGAACACCTGGGTGCCGAGCTGCCGGAGCTTCACCGTCTGCGCCCGGTCCAGCCCGTCGATGGTGGCCCCCCGCTGCAGCGGCGACAGCTCCTCGATGGCCCGGTTGTACGGGGCCAGGAACGCCACGTTCCCGGTGGCCGCATACCCGCGGACCCCGGTCTCGGCGTCGAGGGTGAGCTCCAGCGCCCGGTCCAGGGTGGCGATGGTCGTCGACGTCGACGTCGTCGTCCGCGACAGGTCGGCCAGGTCGGCCGACACCACCAGGTTGGCGATCCCCATGGCCAGCAGGGCGGCCACTGGCAGCGCCAGGACCAGCAGCCCCTTCACCCACAGCCGGGCGTCCCGCCACCACCGGACCATCCGGCTACTCGACGGTGACGCTCTTGGCCAGGTTCCTGGGCTGGTCGATGTCCACCCCACGGAGGAGGGCGGCGTGGTACGCCAGCAGCTGCAGCGGGATCCCCAGCAGCATCGGGTCCAGCTCCAGCTCCGACTTCGGCACCAGCAGCACCTCGTCGGCCACCGCCGCCAGCTCCGGTGAGTGCCCCACCGCCACCACCGGTCCCCGGCGGGACTTGATCTCGGCCACCGTCGACAGGTTCTTGTCCAGCAGGTGGTCGTCGGGGACCACCACCACCGACGGGACGTCCGGACCGATCAGGGCCAGGGGGCCGTGTTTGAGCTCCGCCGAGGGGTACGCCTCGGCGTGGACGTACGACACCTCCTTCAGCTTCTGCGCCCCTTCCAGCGCCACCGGGAACCCGTTGACCCGGCCGACGAACATGGCGCTGGTCGCCTCGGCGAACCGGCCGGCCACCTTGGCCACCTGGTCCTCGATGGCCAGCGTCTCGGCGATCTGGTCCGGCAGGGCGTCCATGGCGGCGATGATCCGGTCGCCGTCGGCCGTTCCGAGGTCCCGTACCCGGCCGAGGTGCAGGGCCAGCAGCGCCAGGCCGGCCACCGTGCAGGTGAACGCCTTCGTCGACGCCACCGAGATCTCTGGACCGGCGTGCAGGTAGATGCCGGCGTTGCACTCCCGGGCGATGGTGCTCCCGACGACGTTCACCACGCCGAGCACCTGCCCGCCCTTCCGCTTGATCTCCTGCACCGCCCGCAGCGTGTCCAGGGTCTCCCCGGACTGGCTGACCGCCACGTACAGCGTGTCGGGGTCGATGATCGGGTTCCGGTACCGGAACTCCGACGCCGGCTCCGCCTCGGCCGGGATGCGGGCCAGCTGCTCGATCAGCGCCGCCCCCGACCGCCCGGCGTAGTACGCCGACCCACACCCCAGGATGCGGACCCGCCGGAGCCGCAGGATGTCGCGGGGCTCCAGGGCGATGCCGCCGAGGTGGGCGGTCGACGCCCGGTGGTCCAGCCGACCCGAGAACGTCCGCCGCACCGCCTCCGGCTGCTCGTAGATCTCCTTGCGCATGAAGTGGGAGTGGTCACCTTTGTCGTAGGTGTCCAGCCCCCACCCGATGGTCTCCGCCCGCCGGCTGGTCTCGGTGGAGTCCAGCCAGAACGTCCGGACGTCGTCGGGCCGGACCACCGCCATCTCGCCGTCCTCCAGGAACACCACCTGCTGGGTGTGCCGGACGATGGCGGCCACGTCGGAGGCCACGAAGCTCTCCCCGTTCCCGTACCCGAGCACCACCGGGCTGCCGTTCCGGGCCACCACGATCGTCCCCGGCTCCTCCCGGTCGATCACCGCCACCCCGTACGTCCCCTCGACCACCCCGAGGGCCCGACGGACCGCCTCGGCCAGGTCGTCGGCGTCGGCGGCGGCGATCAGGTGGGCCAGCACCTCCGAGTCGGTCTCCGACCGGAACTTCACCCCCTGCTCCTCCAGCCGGTTCCGGATGGGGGTGGCGTTCTCGACGATGCCGTTGTGCACCACGGCGAACCGCCCGCTCTCGTCGGTGTGCGGGTGGGCGTTCGTGTCACTCGGCACCCCGTGGGTGGCCCAACGGGTGTGCCCGATCCCGGTCCCCAGGTCCCGGTCGGGGAGGTCCATGGTGCGGAGCACCCCGACCTTCCCCTTGGCCTTCACCACCGACAGCCCCTCGCCGGTCTCCACCGCCACCCCGGCGGAGTCGTAGCCCCGGTACTCCAACCGCTCCAGCCCGTCGATCAGGATGGGGACCGAGTCCCGCTTGCCTACGTACCCGACGATCCCGCACATAGACCGCAAGACTAGGTGGCCGGCGGGTGTTCAGCGGCGACGGACCAGGGCCAGCGCCGGCACCGTGGCCGAGGCGGCCATCGCCGCCACCACCCACCACCCCCGGTCGAACGCCGCCAACGCCGCCGCCGGCGTCTTCGGGGTGCCCAGCACCGCCACCAGCACCGCCACCCCGATCGCCAGCCCGACCTGCCGGATCATGTTCACCGTCGCCGACCCGGTGGCGAACGACTGCGGCTGCAGCGTCGACGCCGCCGTCGCCATGAACGTCGGCAGGGTCAGCCCCACCCCGACGCCGGTCAACAGCATCCCCGGCAGCACCGCCGCCGCGTAGTCCGGCGACAGCCCCACCGCCACGGCGAACCAGGCCAGCCCGGCGGCGAAGGCCGCCGATCCCAGCGCCATCACCCGGCCTGGTCCGATGCGTCCGGCCAGCGGCCCGGCCACCACGAAGGAGAACAGCGGCACCATCAGCGGTCCCGGGGCGATGGCCAACCCCGACTTCAGGGCCGACCACCCCCAGTCGTCCTGCATCCACAGCACCACCGACAGCAGCATCGCCCCGAACGCCGTCGAGAACAGCAGGGCCACCCCCGACGAACCGGTGAACGTCCTCGCCCGGAACAGCGCCGGGTCGATCAGCGGGTTGTGGTGCCTGGCGCAGTGCACCACGAACAGCCCCAGCAGCACCGCCGAGGCCACCAGCACCCCCACCGTGCTAGCCGACCCCCACCCCCAGTCGCCGCCTTCCACCAGGCCGAACGTCAGCGCCCCCACCCCGGCCGTCACCAGCGCCGCCCCCACGGCGTCGGGGTGGGGGACCGGGTGCCCCGGCACCCGGGGCAGCTTCCGCCAGCCCACCACCAGCGCCGCCACGCCCACCGGCACGTTCACCAGGAACACCCACCGCCAGCTCGCCGCCACCAACAACCCGCCGACCACCGGCCCCAGCGCCGCCGCCAGCCCGCCGGTGGCCGTCCACGCCCGCACCGCCCCCGTCCGCCGCTCCGCCGGGTACGTCGCCAGCACCAACCCCAGCGACGTCGGCGTCAGCAGCGCCGCCCCCGCCGCCTGTACCAGCCGGAACCCCACCAGCATCGGCACGCTGGTCGCCGCGGCGCACGCCGCCGACGCCGCCGTGAACACCGCCACCCCCAGCAGGAACCCGAGGTCCCGGCGGTGCCGCTCGGCGATTCGCCCGAACAGCACCAGCAGGGAGGCGTACACGATGGCGTACCCGTTCAGCACCCACGACAGCTCCCCCAGGCTCGCCCCGCCGAAGTCCTTCGAGATCGACGGCAGCGCCACGTTCACGATGAACAGGTCCAGGCTGGCCAGCACCACCCCGGCGCAGACGATCAGCAGCACGTGCCGCGGCGGCGTCGCCTCGCCCCGCCGGTTCGTCGGCGATGCGGTGGCCGGACCGGGGAGACCCACGGTGGCCTGACCGGGGGGACCGGCGGGTGACGTACCGGCGGCTGAAGACGGTGTGGCGGTGGTGAGCTGGCTTATATCAACCATAGTCAAGTACGATATAGGCTGGCTTTTGAAAAGACAAGCCAGATAGGATGACGGCATGGTCACGATGACGGGGCCGCTGGACCCGAGGGGCGGGTGGACGGCGACGAACTGCCCGATCGCCCGGGCGCTGGAGGTGGTGGGGACGCGGTCGGCGATGCTGCTGCTGCGGGAGGCCTTCTACGGGACCACCCGGTTCGACGACTTCGCCGAGCGGGTGGGGATCAGCGAGCCGGTGGCCGCGGCCCGGCTGCGGGAGTTGGTGGCCGAGGGGTTGCTGGAGCGCGAGCCGTACCGTGAGCCGGGTCAACGGACCCGGATGCAGTACCGGCTGACCGACAAGGGCGCCGACCTGTTCCCGGCGCTGGTGGCCCTGATGCAGTGGGGGGACCGGTGGCTGGGGCCGGCCGGGGTGGGACTGGTCCACCACGACTGCGGTGAGCCGGTGCACGCCGAACTGCGTTGTGCCGAAGGCCACCCGGTGGCGGTGCCCCAGGTGGACCTCGTCCGCCGCCGGGCGGGATCGGCCTGACTAGAGCCGGGAGATGAGGCCGCGGACGTAGGCGGCCTGGCCGACGTGCTGCAGGTCGTCGGCGACGACGCTGACGAGCCGGACGGCCATGGTCACCGGTGGGTCCCAGGAGTCGTCGACCACCTGGGTGAGCTCGGCCTCGTCGAGGGTGGCCAGGAAGGCGGCGGTGCGGGCGTGGACGGCGTCGTGGTAGCCGGTGAGCAGCGACCCGTCGGCCCGGACCTCGGCGACCTCGTCGGGGCCCTGGCCGTAGCCGGTCTCGGCGACGTCGAACGGCAGCCCGAACCGGTCGGCCCAGCTTTCGGCGGTCCAGGCCTGCTCGGTGCCGGCCACCCCGGCGATGTGGTCGTCCTGGATCCGGGTGAGGTGCCAGACGAGCCAGGCGATGGAGTTGGCCTCCCCGTCCAGCCGGGCGGCCAGCTGGTCGACGGTGAGCCCCTGGACGGCTGGATGGACGGCGTCGCGGATGCGGTCGAAGGCGTCGGTGAGGAGGTCCACGCTGTGCATGGCCCCCAGTCTGCCGGCTACGCCTCGAGGATGTCCCGGGCGCTGTCCACCCAGGCGGCCTCCCAGGCGAACAGGGGGTGTAGGGCGTTCAGCAGTGGGGCCGCCACCTTGGCCCACCCCTTGGGGTCGGAGCGCAGGGTGCACCGCACGGTGGTGGTGCCGGGGTCGTCGGCGGTGAGGTCGTAGGCCACCGTCGGCCGGATGGGGCCGCCGGACACCACCACCAGGGCGAGGGCGGTCGGCCGCTGGTAGACGGTGAGGCGGTAGTCGGCCGACACGGTGAACCCGAGGGGGTGGCGGACCCGCTGGCGGAACACCGTCCCCACCCCCACCGGCCGGCCGGGCTGGTCGGGCTCGGTGCGGACCACCATCGGCTGCCAGTACTGGTTGTTGGCGCCGTCGGCCAGGAAGTCGAAGACGGCGTCGGTGGGCCGGGCGACGACCACGTCGTGCACGGTCATCAGAGGAGGAAGGAGAACAGCGGCGAACCCGGGGGGACCTGCTCGATCTGCAACGGACTGTCCTCCATTCGCTTGACCAGGGCGTCGTAGTCGGCGGCCCGCTCGAGGTCGACCCCGACCAGGGCCGGGCCGGTCTCCCGGTTGTTCTTCTTCACGTACTCGAACACCACGATGTCCTCGCCGCCGGTGAGGACGTCGTCGAGGAACGACCGCAGCGCCCCCGGCTCCTGGGGGAAGGTGATCAGGAAGTAGTGCCGCAGCCCTTCGTGGAGCAGCGACCGCTCCACCACCTCGGCGTACCGGCTGACGTCGTTGTTGCCGCCGGACACCACGCAGACCACCGGGCCGTCGGCGGACCCGGCCAGGTACCGGCGGGCCGCCGCGCTGGCCAGGGCGCCGGCCGGCTCGGCGATGATGCCGTCGGACTGGTAGAGGTCGAGCATCTCGGTGCACACCGCCCCTTCGGGCACCGTCACCATGTCGTCGACCAGGTCGCGGACCACCGGGTAGGTGAGGTGGCCGACCCGGCCGACGGCGGCGCCGTCGACGAAGGTGTCCATATCGGTCAGGTCCACCGGTCCACCGGCCGCCAGGGCGGCCGCCATCGACGCCGCCCCCTCCGGTTCGGCCCCGACGATCCGGACGCCGGGGTGCCGGGCCTTCAGCCACGACGTCATCCCGGCGATCAGCCCGCCGCCACCCACCGGGACCACCACCGTCGCCGGCGGGGTGTCCACGATCTCCATGGCCACGGTGCCCTGCCCGGCGATGGTCCGCGGGTCGTCGAACGGGTGGACGTACACCGCCCCGCGGTTCGCCGCGTCGGCCTCGGCGGCGGCGTTGGTCTCGTCGAAGGTGCTGCCGGCGATCACCGGCTCCACCCAGGCACCGCCGATGGCCCGGATCCGTTCCCGCTTCTGTCGGGGGGTGCTCGCCGGCAGGAACACCCGGCCGTGGATCTGCAGGGCGGCGCAGCAGAACGCCAGCCCCTGCCCGTGGTTGCCGGCGCTGGCGCACACCACCCCGCGGTGCCGCTCGCCGTCGGTGAGCGACGAGATCAGGTTGTACGCCCCCCGCACCTTGTACGACCGGCCCACCTGCATGTCCTCGCGCTTCAGCAGCACCGGGGTGCCGATCGTCGCCGACAGCCGGTCACTGGGTTCGAGGGGGGTCCGGCGGACGACCGACCGCAGCCGGTCCGCCGCGGCCTCGATGTCGGTGGCGTCCACAGCTCGATGTTACGGGGCGTCGTCCTGGGTACACTCCGAGACGAACCAACCACCAGGAGCGAACATGGCCGACTACACCCTTCCCGACCTCCCGTACGACTACGCCGCCCTCGAGCCCCATGTGTCCGGGCAGATCATGGAGCTGCACCACGACAAGCACCACGCCGCCTACGTCGCCGGGGCCAACACCACCCTGGAGAAGCTGGCCGCCGCCCGGGACAAGGACGACTTCGGCCCCATCGTCGGCCTGGAGAAGACGCTGGCCTTCCACATCTCCGGCCACGTCCTCCACTCCATCTTCTGGCAGAACCTGTCCCCGAACGGTGGCGACAAGCCCACCGGCGACCTGGCGTCGGCCATCGACGAGCACTTCGGGTCGTTCGACAAGTTCAAGGCCCACCTCACCCAGGCCACCAACACCATCCAGGGCTCCGGTTGGGGCGCCCTCGCCTGGGAGCCGCTGGGGAAGCGGCTGGTGGTGGAGCAGGTGTACGACCACCAGGGCAACATCGGCAACGGCGCCGCCCCGCTGCTGGTGTTCGACGCCTGGGAGCACGCCTTCTACCTGCAGTACAAGAACGTGAAGGCCGACTTCTTCTCGGCGCTGTGGAACATCGTCAACTGGGACGACGTCGCCGCCCGGTTCGCCGCCGCCAAGGGCTGATCACCGGGCCGCCAGGGCGGCCGGGTCCAGGTAGCTCACCTGGGTCCGGCCGCCGTCGGCCCACACCACCACCTTCAATGGCAGGTCCAAGGCGGTGAGGGGCACGGCGTCGCCTTGGTGGTCAGCTCCCTCCGGCGGTGGCCGGCGCTTCTCCGGCGGTGGCCGGCGCAGACTCGTCGACGACGGCCAGGTCCGGCTGGACGCCGGGCTGGAGGCCGATGAACGCCACGATGGCCGCCACCGCCATCACCCCGGCCATGACGTAGAAGACGGTCTGGCTGGCGTGGGCGAAATCCAACCGGATGAAGTGGGGCGCATTGGCCGCCGATCCGCTCGACCCGCTGCCGGCGCTGGCCGACGTGGCCTGCTGGGCACCGGCCGCCGCTTTGGCCGGGCTGGCCCCCTGGGCGAGCAGTGACTTGGTCACCTCCGACCGCATCCGGTTGACCAGGATGGTCCCCAGGATGGCCAGACCGAGGCTGGCGGCGTAGTTCCGGACGGTCTGGGTGATGCCGGTGGCCTCGCCGTAGGAGAGCCGGGAGGCCCGGTTGACGGCGTCGGTCGACGCCGGGCTCAGCATGAACCCCATCCCGCCGCCGGCGACGATGATCCACCACACCTGATGGTTCAGGTTGAGGTCGGTCATCTTGCTGGCCCAGAGGGCGAACCCCACGGCGGCGATGGCGCAGCCCAGCACCACCGGGCCCTTGGCCCCGCGGGCGTCGAGGAGGCGGCCACCGATCTGCGAGGTGACGACGAAGCCGATGAAGAAGTAGAGGAGGACCAGGCCGGTTGTCTGGGCGGTCTTGTTCAGGGCCAACTGGGCGTACTCGCTGGCGAAGAAGAACAGCGGGACGAACGACAGCATGGCGATGCCGAGGACGAGGTTCTCCATGGCGAACGCCCGGTTGCGGAAGATGTCCACCTTCATCAGCGGTGTCCGCGTCCGCTGCTCCACCAGGACGAACGCCACCAGCAACGCCACCCCGACGACGATGCACAGGATGGTCCCGACGCTTCCCCATCCCCAGGTGGCCGACTGCTGGAACCCGATGACGCTCAGCGCCACCCCGCCGACGATGAGGGCCAGCCCCCGGTAGTCGACCCGCGCCGGCTTGTAGTCGGTCACCGGCTTGGCGATGGAGATCAGGATCAGCGCCACGATGGCCACCGGGACGTTCACCCAGAAGATGGCCCGCCACGTCCACTCGGTGAGGTACCCGCCGAGCAACGGCCCGATGGCGGTCAGCCCACCGGTGATGCCGAAGAACATCGCCAGCGCCTTCCCCCGTTCGCGGAGCGGGAACGTCTGCACCACGATGCCGAGGGCCGCCGGGAACATGATGGCCCCACCGGCCCCCTGGATGGCCCGGAAGACGATGAGCCACGCCTCCGCCGCCGAGCTCGCCGGGGTGAGCCCACACATGATGGAGGCGCCGGCGAACACGACGACGCCGAGCACCACCATCTTGCGGTGGCCCAACGTGTCGGCCAGTCGCCCGCCGAAGGCGAACAGCGCGGCCAGAGCCACCAGGTAGGCGTTGATGGCCCACTGCATCCCGGTGTCGGTCAGGTGCAGTTCCCGCTGGATGTTCGGGGCGGCGATCGACACGATGGTCTGGTCGATGAACGTCATCGCCACCGCGAAGATCATCCCGGCCAATACCAGGTTCCGGGGGCGGCCGGTGGCACTCATGGCGGACATCTGCACCCTCCTGCGTCGGTCGACCCTCGATGGCTACCACACAATCCCTTGTCGCGACGCCTTTGTAGGCTGTCGCCCCTACGTCGACCCTCGCTCCCCCCCGCCCCACCGCGTCCCCGCCCGGCCGACCGCCGGTCGACCGGCACGCGTCACGTCGCGTCCGCCGGAACCGGCGGTGGTGGGTGGCCGGCATCGTGGTGGTCGGCGCGGCCGTCGGCCTGTACTTCGGCCTCAGCGGCGGCGGCTCCGCCGCCGGCGGTGGTGGCGGTGGCGGCGGCGGCGGGGGAGCGGCCCCACCGACGACGGCGACGGAGACCCAGCCGCACCGGAACCCTCGGATGGACCCGGACTGGACCGGCAACGGCCAGGCCGTCACCTTCGCCTTCGGCGGCGACGTCAACTTCCCGTCGACATCCAACCTCGGCACCCGGCTGGCCGACGATCCGGCCACCGCCCTCGGGACAACGGTGCCGGCGCTGCTGTCGGGGGCGACACTGAAGATGGTCAACCTCGAGACCGCCCTCACCCAAGGGACCTGCCCGGACCCGCAGTCGAAGACATACGTCTTCGACGCCCCGCCCACCGCGGTGACAGCCCTGGAGCACGCCGGGGTCAACCTGGTCACCGAGGCCAACAACCACGGCATGGACTGCGGCGCCGCCGGCCTCCAACAGGCCATCGCCATCCGCACACAGACCCGGTTCCCCGTCATGGGGATCGGCCAGAACGTCACACAGGCCTTCACCCCGTACGAGACCACCATCAAGGGGCAGCGCATCGCCGTCGTGGTGGCCACCCAGGTCATCGACTCCGACCTGGCCGCGTCGTGGACGGCCACCGCCACCCAGCCCGGGCTGGCCTCCGCCTACGACGTCACCGCCCTGGTGGCCGAGGTGGAGAAGGTCCGCGCGTGGGCCGACACCGTCGTCGTCTACCTCCACTGGGGCACCCAGCTCGACGCCTGCCCCAACCCGCTGCAGGAGCCACTGGCCAACGCCCTGGTGAAAGCCGGCGCCGACATCATCGTCGGCACCCACGCCCACGTCCTCCTCGGCGGTGGCTACCTCGGCTCGGCCTACGTCGACTACGGCCTCGGCAACTTCGCCTTCTACGACAACACACCGCCGGAGAACCAGAGCGGGTCCCTCATCGTCACCGCCACCGGCCGCCACATCGACACCGTCACCTGGCGGCCGGCCGTCATCGTCGACGACCTCCCCCAACCCCTCAGCGGCGCCGCCGCCACATCGGCCATCGCCAGCTGGAACGCCGAACGGAGTTGCACCGACGCCGCCGCCACACCCGGCACCCCCATCGCCACCGTCACCACGGAGCAGGCCCCGATCACACCGACCGTCGCCCAGCAGCTGTCCAACGACGACACAACATGACCGCGACTACGCCGCCGGTGGCCCCGCTCTCTCCGGCCCGGCTCTCCGAGGCGGCCCGGCCGGCTCCTCAGGCCCCACCCACCGAATCCCGTCCGGCCCCCGGACCACCCGGAACCCGTACAGGGTCTTCTGCTTGTGGTGGTGGGTGCACAAC
>Ga0134126_10005206_pt1 | contig 16252 bp, 23 predicted proteins | sample KB31752_FD_96881 | JGI IMG/M metagenome (GOLD analysis project Ga0134126, IMG submission 96881) | Terrestrial soil microbial communities with excess Nitrogen fertilizer from Kellogg Biological Station, Michigan, USA - KB3-175-2 | ecosystem: Environmental > Terrestrial > Soil > Unclassified ...
ATGTATTAACCAGAGAACCCGTAGGTGTTATTTTAAGTATAACAGCAGCTGTGAAGTTTGAAACCATGTATACATATCCTGCTGTATCTGTTGCAATACCATATATGGAGCCATTGGCAATACTGGTAAAATTACTAAGGGAATCCGTAGAGTTTAATTTAAATATGTAATCGTAATTAGAAGTAGATGACATAGCTGCAAAATAAATATTCTCTGATTTATCGACAGTTATACTGTATGGTTCTGTATAATATGGAGATGCCGTGATTGTACTAACTGTAAGTACTTGCGCCTTACTAAAATAAGTTGAGCATATTGCTAAAGTAAAAAGGATTGTTTTTTTCATATTATTTGGTTCTTAAAGTGTTAGTGTATTTTTTTATTTCTTTTACGCCTGTTAACTTTCCTAAAAAGAGCTCTCCATGAATAATATCATTTCTTAAAATCGTATTGATGAATAATGGAACATGAGTTTCCACTTTTGTTATTTCAAGTATATCATTAGGCAATAAAGTTGTTCGGTTTTGAAGGAGCAGTTTAAACCGATTGTTGTTTATGTACTCTATGACTATATAAGACAGAGGACTAAATGAGATATAGTACTTTGCCCCTCTACTTAGCTTCTTTGGTATAAGTATTTGCAAGGGTTCAACTTTCTTTTTCTTTGCTTGGGCAAGATCCCTTAGCATATCTTCCCATGAGTGGTAATTTATATAATTGGCTAATACATCAAGCGTAAATCCTCTCGGAGATTCCGATCCACCTTTGTTAATACCAAATAATCTTTTTAAGGTTGATGAACTAACCTTACAATTACATTTGGCCGTAATAGCTTGCGATAATAAATCGCAATCCTTCGCATACTTGATTGTGCCTTTACCAAACTCTTTCTCAATTTTTTCTTTAATTCTAATTGACAGCATTTTTATTGAATAATGCCCGAATGTAGCAGTTCCGTTGATGCATATTGCGTATTGAGCAACAAGAGCAACGTGGGTTTTGTGGGCATTGTGAACACTTTGGACAACTTGTTAACGATTGGACAAAATGAACAATACAGAAGGCTTGCAAACGCTAATAAATTTGCTTTTGAAATAATTTTAATATGAAAATAAATTAGATTTTTAACGCTAAAAAATCACCGAAAAATATTTCAAAAACACATATCAGAAATATCTTTTTATAAGTTTTAAGAGTTTTATGGCAACTTAAGTCAATGTTGACTGAAGTTGTTTCTATTCAGAAAATTTACACCATTTATTGAATAGTTCTGTGCCGATTATACTTTCAAGGCTGGTGTGTTGAATCAAATCGAGTGTTCGTACAATTTCAATAGAGAGGGAATTGAATTTGATGAATACCTCAAACACTCTATCTACATCTTTATTCTTCGATGCAATAGAAGTATACCCATTCTCTATTATAAAATCAACTATCTCTTTTCTTGTATATGCTGTCTTTCTCCCCGAGGCCATAACCATTTCTATTCCGAAATATATAAACAAAAAAGAATTTACCTTAGTATTGTAAATCCCTATTTTATAATTATACAAGTGATTTTTCATATAACTCAGCCAGATAAATTAAAGTTTAAATTGTCCCACTAATCAACATAGTGGGACTATGATTGGTAACCAGCTACTTAAGAAAATGGCGCTCATCCTTTGTCCCAGTTAGTGCTAAAAACGCTAAAAAGAGGACTATTGCCGCTTTTTACGGCTATACTCGTGTATAAATTATTGAGTTATGAGAAAAAAACAGACAGCAACTTCCGGCATGGACTGGAATACCATGATTGGTTTAGCATTAAGATTAAAACAAGATAAACTTTACAGGGATTATTTACTGATTACTGTCGGTTGTTACTTTGGTTTACGAATAGGCGATCTGTTATCTATCAAATGGATAAATGTTATTGGTAAAGAAGAATTGGTTTTGACTGAGCAGAAAACAAAAAAGATAAGAAGGATTACCATTAACCCAAATGTCACTACTGCACTTAGCTTTTGCACGAATGAATTAAAATTGAAAAATAAGTTTGATGAAAATGATTTTATCTTTTGTAATCGTTGGGGCGGGCAGCTAACTATTAGTTATATAAATAAAAGACTGAAATTTATCTTCAAAAAATATAATGTTGTGGTAAGAAATGCAAGCTCGCACACGCTTAGAAAAACGTTTGGAAAACGCATATATGAAGCTGATGCCAGAAGCGAGAGGGCCTTGGTATACCTGTCAGAGATATTTTCTCACTCTTCAATATCTACTACAAGAAAATATATTGGAATCACACAGGAGGCGATTGCCGATATGTATATGAATTTGTAGCTATTAAAAATATCTATTTAACCTTAGACAAATTTGTCTAAGGTTATTTTATAAAGCAAGAAATACCTGCATACTCAGATTTACCGTATCTAATCTTTTAAGAGTGGCAATAGCTATGTCTTTATTATTCTCCATCCGGCACAAAATGATCTTCTGCATCAGCATGAGGTACAATGTATATTCTATGCCATTCAGTGCCCTCTATAATTTCGAAGGTATGTCCTTTACCATGCACATCTGTAGCAATCAAAATAGTGCCCGGTTCTATGATAAAAGAGCTGCCATCGCTGACGGTAAATCTTAACTTTCCTTTTACGGTAATTACAAACTGGTAACGTGGTGCAGGGTGTGCAACCAGTTGTGTATCATTTATTTTTGTTTCCACAAAAAAGTGTGTGGCATCAATAGCTATGTTTTGTGTCACAGTACCTTCCTCAAAAGAACATTGGTCATGCTGGATATTAATCAGTTTAAAAGCTTTCATAAATCTTGTTTTATAGCTGTACTAGGTTTTTAAAAAAGAACAGTAAATGTACCAAACAATTTACTATTTTTACGTTATACCTCTTTCACACTAAACAATAAACACCCACATACCCATATTTACCGTATCGGGTCTTTTAATACGAACCTCATTTCCATTCACTGTAATCGTTTTAATATATTTCTGATTAAGTTCCAATATCTGAATCGATTCAAAGTTTATATTGTTGCTAATTTTAAATTCAATAGGATGAATGGTTGTACCGAAATGGCCTTTGTCAAATCCAGCAACCATCAATCCCGTGTTTTGCAATAGGGTTTGTTTTGTTTTGGATCTATTCCGGCGCAAATTGCAAAAAGCCTGAATTCTATAGAAGCAGATAAATAATATTTCGTATTTTTAATTAGTGAAAAATCATTTTAAATATAAATACTATGATAAAAAAAGGAGAACATATCAAAGGAATTCCTACTGAACTCCAAGCTTTGCTTGACAATGATAAAAAAGCAAGAGATTTTTTCGAGACCCTTACCGCATCCTATAAGCAAGGATATTGTGATTGGGTTGGTTCAGCGAAACAAGAAGCCACAAGGCAAACAAGAGCCGATAAAGCAATCCTAATGCTTAGAAACAATCAAAAAACATTAAAGACCGTGTAAAATGCAAAAAATCATATTTCTTTTACTTACTTCTTTGATTTTTGCATTTCAAGAGAGTGAACCTTGGACAGAAAAACAATTATTGCCACCTGCTGACCTCGCAAAAATCCTAAATGATGCCAAGGCTCCTAAACCAATTATATACTGTGTTGGCCCAAGTGGTAATATAAAAGGGGGTATTGAAATAGGGGTTACACAAGAAAAAGAAAATCTTGATAAACTAAAAATTGCACTAAGTAAATTGCCAAAAAATACTGGTATAGTTGTTTTTTGTGGTTGCTGTCCATTTGAGCATTGCCCCAACATCAGACCTGCAATAAAATTGTTAAGCGAAATGAAATTTACAAATTACAAACTCCTTAATCTTTCTCATAATCTTAAAGTTGATTGGATTGATAAAGGTTATCCAATGAATAATTAATCTTTAAATACAGACATGGAAAACAAGAAAGAACATTGGGAAAATGTTTTTGCAACCAAAGCAGAAACAGACGTTAGCTGGTTTCAGATTTATCCGAAAACATCAGTTGATTTTTTAAACCTATTTAAACTGCCCTTAAATGCAAATATAATAGATATAGGTGGCGGAGACAGTCATTTTGTAGATGCTTTGTTAAGCAAAGGCTACAAAAATATTTATGTACTTGATATTTCCGCTAATGCAATAGAAAGAGCGAAAAAGCGATTGGGTATTAGTAAAGCAAATATGGTAAACTGGATTGTAAGCGATGTAACAGATTTTGAACCAAAAGTAAAATTTGATTTTTGGCATGATAGAGCGGCGTTTCATTTTCTTACTTCAGAAGATAAAATCAACAAGTATGTTTCCATTGCTGAGAACTCTATTAGTCAAAAGGGCTATTTGATATTAGGTACGTTTTCAGAACAAGGGCCAACCAAGTGCAGTGGTTTAGAAATCAAGCAGTATAATGCAGCCTCAATGTCTGCACGATTTGAAGCAAAGTTTGAACGCATCAGATGCATTACAGAAGACCACATCACCCCATTTAATACCGTTCAGAATTTTCTATTTTGTAGTTTTAAAAGAAAAAAGTGATTTAAGGGCTAATGGTTTTTATGTGTAGGCAAAAAAACACTATCTTTATAATCAGCTAATGAAAGTACTATCAATCATATTTGTAATTCATATTTTATTTTTGACGATTGCTCCTGCATTGTCAATGACACCAGGTTCTTTCGAGCAAAAACAATGTAAAAAGAAATCGTGTTGCAATACAAATAAGGAAACCAAAAATTCAACTCAAAAAAAAGATTGCTGTTCTTCTTGTAATGCTTTTATGGCTTGCTGTAATGGGTATGCTTTGAATTCAGAACCACAAAATATATTTGCCCCATTTGTATATTCAAATCAAGGCTTTATTATAATAACAGAAAATAACGACTCCGATTTCTTATCTGATGCTTGGAATCCTCCTAAAGCAGCTTGATTATTTCCCGCATTAAATAAATTAATCAAGTCAAATAATTAAAATTTAAAAAATGAAAAAAATAATTTCAGCCATAGCTGTTATGCTATGCTTATTAGTAGTAAATGTAAAAGCCATCAATACAAATGATAAACCTTTAAAGAAAGATGGTACAGAATGTTCATGCTGTAAAAACTGCAAAGACGAAAAGTGTAAAGAACTTTGCAAAAAATGGTGTGGTATGACCGCAGAAGCCCGCAAAAGTGACGAGGGTAAAAAAGTGAAAGATGAGTGCATGAAAATCTGCAAAGAGAAAAAATGTTGCTCTGCTGATGGAAAAACTACCTGCGAAGGGATGATGGACGGAAAAGATTGCTGCAAGAAAAAATAATTTGCAGTAAATTTTTAAGAAGGACGCTTCAGCAATGGGGCGTCCTTTTTAACTATAAAAATGGTGAAGATGGACTTATTTAGACAGAAAATTCTTTCAACAATTTCAGTTAATGCATCTGAAACGAATCAGATACTCTCTTCTTTTAATCTTATTAAAATCAATAAAGGTGAAAATCTAATTGAGAAAAGTACTGTTTGCAATCATTACTACTTCCTTGAAAAAGGTTTATTGAGGTTCATTTATCATAGTAAGGATATAGAAGAAACATCCTGGATTATAGTTGAAGGCACATTTTTTACTGAAATTATGAGCATAAAAAGTAAAGAGCCAACTAATATGAGCCTTGAAGCTTTGGAGCCATCTATTGTATTGTCTATTGATGAATTGAATCTGAATGAGCTTTGTAATAAGGTAAAGTCATTTGAAAGATATTTAAGGCTTACATGGGAGGGAAACTTACGCCATGTAATTGAAATGAAACTATTGCAGCAATTTAGTAGTGCAAAAGAGAGATATGAAATGCTTAGAAAAAATAAAGATTTAATGCAACGCATACCACAGAAATACTTAGCTTCTATTTTAGGAATCACCCCCTACTCTCTGAGCAGGTTAAGAAACCCAAAGAAATCCTAATTTCTTGCCATTTAGCAACTCTTTTTCTTGTTGATTACAAATATCTTTACTGAAAATTTATTTGAATGGAAGATATATTATTAAAAACTTGTTTTATTATGGCAACCGCTCTAACCGGTTTACTATGTGGAGCATCCTTAGACCAATCCATAAAACAATTACCAGCCCGTCATACTATAGGAATGAAAGCATTCTCGGCTTATGCAAAAGCGGCCGATCTGAGGACCGGAGTTCCTTTCTACGCAAGCTTGGGAGTAGGTGCTGCTTTAGCTTCAATAATAACTGCAATTCTTACTTGGAAATATCATTCAAACGAAAACTTCGCTTTGCCACTTTATTTAGGAGGTGTTTTTGCAATTTGCCATACCTTTTGTACTATGCAAGCTGCCCCTACTTATCATAAACAAAAAAAAATTGAAGATGAAGGGGAGTTAGAAAAACTGTTTAACAAATTTGAAAGAATCCAAACCTTACGTTCACTTTTTATAACACTTAATTTTTTAAGCTATATCTGGGCATTTATAATTATACCATAGTGATGAAGCATACAAGGGTTTTCATAAAATTTGTATTATTTGCCTTGCTAATAAGTTTTTCGCTTAAAAGTCAATCTTTAATTAAAAAAGGAAATCTTAAAGTCATCGTCACTAATATTAAAAGTATGACAGGGCAAATAGGTTTTTGTTTATTTAAAACAAGCGAAGATTTCCCTAATCATCCTGAAAAAGCAATTTTAACTGCATTTGTAAAAACAAACAGCAATTCAGTTGAATATACTTTTACCAACATCGAAATGGGAACCTATGCCATATCTGTTTTCCATGATGAAGATAGCGATAGAAAGATAAAATCAATTTTATTGGCATCCCAAAAGAAGGTGTTGGAGTTTCAAATAATGCAAAAGGGCATTTTGGCCCACCAAAATTTAACGATGCAAAATTTGATTTCAATAAACCGGAACAAACCATTACAATTTCTTTAACATACTTATGACTTTAGTTTTTTCCGATAGCAAATTATTTTTAGTAATTCTTGGGCTTCATGTTCTTGCCGGACTTACATGCGTTATAAGTGGTTTAGTAGCCATGCTCAGCAATAAAACTAAAAAAATGCATCCAATGGCGGGGCGAGTTTATTACTGGGGCATGGTGGTGGTTTTTATCACAGTTATACTATTACTGATTATGGAATGGCCAATTAAAATACCCATTCTTATTTTAGATATTTTTAGTTTTCTTTTTGCATTCTTTGGTAAAAACCTGGCTCAACGAAATAATCCAAAAAAAACTCGTTTACATACAATATGTATGGGGTTATCATATGTTTTATTGTTGACCGGATTTTATGTCGATGATGGAAAGAACTTACCTTTTTGGAACCAATTCTCACAATTGTTTTTTTGGATTTTTCCATCTGTAATAGGTATTCCAATTATTCTTTATGTATTGTTTCGTCATCCCTTAAATCAAGTTAAAGACGGTATAGAAAATTAAATGTCAATCGAGATCATTATGTGTATTAAACACAAAGTCTAAAACTGATAATAAAATATTTTTAAATCATAAACACTTGCGTACCCATATTCACTGTATCAGGTCTTTTCAGACGAACTTCATTTCCGTTAACTGTAATAGACTTGATGCATTTTTGTTTAAGTTGCGGACTCCAAACGGATTCAAAGTTTATGGTATCACCAATTTTAAATTCAACTGGATGAATAGTAGTTCCGAAATGACCCTTGTCGAATTCTGCAATAAGTAATCCCTTGTTGTGTAATAAGGTTGTTGTGTTTTGGATGTATTCCGGCACAAACAAATAATCCGTTCGTTCAATGTCTTTCAGCATCAGCTTTATTCTTTTTTCCGTATTGCTTGATTTTATCTCTAACCTTGTAAATGCGTCTTCTGCATATACCGGAAATATTTCTGTTGCCATTATCTCATGGAAAGAGTTATACAACCTTCCTGTGCTGTCTGCCATGTTTAGTTTAGCAAAGGCATCCTGATTAGTTACGATTTCATAAATAGAATAAATATCCATCCCCTGCACCTTTAAATATAATGGATGATCCATGTCAAACATTTTTATGAAATATCCTGAACCTACTACGGAAAATCTTGTCTTATTCATTTGTTGATACCCCTCCTCTATAACCATACTGGTTTAATCCGATACGCATACCATTAACCGTAACTATGCCCTGTACAACATTTATACTTAATACAAGATCATGCTTGTCATAAAAATCAAAGCATGTGTATACACAAAAGAATAAATCAAAGGCATTTGGTTGTTCTATTCCTTGAATGATAAAATCTGTTACACCTGTTGTATTATGGTATACAAACCTATCCTGTATTAAACCACTATTATATGGTATCTGTGTTTTATACATATGTATTTCATAACAATCCAGTTGTTCACTAACAGATGTTATGACGCATAGTTTAAGTGCCCTTTTTATAAGAGAATTTAAGCTCTTGGGCCCAATATCATTAATATTAAAGCTGATGTAGTTTTCATGTTTATTGATTGCTTTCATATCCTTATATATTAATGAGAAAGCAATCCATGCTTATTTTTAGCATCAGAATACTTAAAAACCTCTCCTGAGTGGGTTTTGTCTTATAATTGGCTTATATACAATATTGTGCCCGCATAAAGTGTTCAGGCAATAAATAAGGTCAGCGGTATGTAATGACAATACTGACTGGTAATCGTCGTCTCTGTAGCCACCAAATAATGTAAGCACAATCGGTAATGGCTTTTTTCTTTTTGCGTTTATCTCATCCACCCATGTATAGAACATTCTGCTACAAGCAATCCATTCGTTTGTTGAACAAACTCCTCCCATATCATCATCTTCATGACTATCTGCACCGTGCGCCCATACAACACAATTAATTTCATTTCTTAAAACCGCTACTTCTAATAGGTTTAAATGATGTGATAAGGACAACTTATAATCAAGGTGCTTGCCGGTTGGATTGATATTAAAACCTTTAGGAACCGCCATGTTTAAATCCGGCACAAATTCTCTTGAGTCTTCTATGGAGTTGCCGAAATGACCATCAAGATCGAGCCAGGCAGTTTTCAAACCGTATTTTCTATATAGCTTAACAGAAGCAATAACCTGCCCTGAAAAAGTACAGAAGCCTCCCCCACTCTCTGGCCTCGCATGATGAAATCCGGCCGAAGGACTGAATGTTATCTGATCTGGGTTTTGTGAGGCAAACTCTAATGCTTTATATAAGCTTGCGTTAGTATAACATAAGCTCTTAACCAACTCCTTGCTCCAGGGAAGATTATTGGAACTACACAATGGTTTTGTACCGGTGAAAACTGCATCAACATATTTTTCTGTATGCGCGATCAAAAAATCTTCTTTCTTGAATGGCTTGAAAGTATGATGTATCTCAAAAAAGTGATCCATTAATCCTAACCTCTTTAGATACCTTAATAACAGCTTTGGTTTTAAAGGTGATTTTGAAAATGACTTTTCAATATTCTGCAACACTTGTGAGTGATTGTAAAATGTTTTAATGGTTGGTTTGTACATGGCTTAAACGGGTTGGTTTAAGCGGAGGTAGCAGATTCCGGCGACTTTTGGAAGTTTTAAACGCTAAATTTTAGGTATAATATAGTTAGAATCAACCTTAGACAAATTTGTCTAAGGTTGGCATGGATATTTATCAGGTATCTTTGTGTCTTAAATGAATTGAAATGACAGAAGAAGAAAAAGCAATATCCTACTATCATGATAGCCAAAGCTTGGGAAGCAGAATATTGCGTTTGTTTTTCAGGACGTTTAATATAAAAGGTAGATTGAAAGAAGCTCATTTTTCGGGCAAGATTAAAGGTGCTGATATGCTCGAACCTCCTACCAAATTGTTAAAAGGGATTTCTTTAACGACACATGATGTGGATGGTAGAAAAGTGTTTACGTTTACTCCTTCATCTGCCAAAGCTCAAAAACACATTTTGTTTTTTCATGGGGGTGCCTATATCTTAAATTTTACCTTTCTGCATTGGAAACTGATTGCTCGATTAGTGAGAGAAACAAATTGTATTGTTACGGCACCCAATTACCCTTTACTGCCTGATTACTCTTATAAAGAACGTTTGGATATGGGTGAGCAGGTGTATAAAGAATTACTTAAACAAACGAGTGCTGACAATATTATTTTTATGGGCGATTCATCAGGCGGAAATCTTGCTCTTTCTTTAGCTCAAAAACTTATGGTGGATAATATCGCCCAACCTGCACAAATAATATTACTATCACCTTGGTTAGACGTAACCATGAGCAACCCGAAAATGCAAGAGGTAAGTAAACGGGATCCTATGCTGCCATTAGGTGATAACAGATTAGGCAAATTACATGCAGGCGACAGAGATATGAAAGATTTTTTGGTCAGCCCTTTATACGGATCATTAAAAGGATTAGGTAAAATAAGTTTATTCACAGGAACAAATGATATTTTAAACCCTGATGCAAGGCTACTCAAATCAAAAGCAGAAACTGAAAATGTAAAGATTAATTATTTTGAGTACAAGTATATGTTGCATGACTGGGTCATATTTCCAATACCTGAAGCTAAAGTTGCTTTTGGACAGATAGTTAAGTTATTAAAGTAGCTTATTCTTGTTCCTTTCCTTACAATCATAATCTTTCTAAAATTTATTTCAGCATGCAGAAAGCGAATATTATGAGAAAGGAAGATCTCATTTAACTTTTATTATAATGTTTCCTAACTCTATAAATGCAAAAAGTAATAATTATTGAGGGTAATCCAATCCATATAAACTCGGAAAGCAATACTCGAAGTCCCCAATCACTAAAGAAGCTACCCACCTTGATAGGTGAAACCTGTATAGGGTGAAAAGGAAAGAAGTATCTGTGATTAGAAAAGGGGGAGAAGAAAGCCACTCCCAAGCCTCCATTTGTGCATGCATCCAGAAGAGGGTGTGAAAGTGTTACAATGAAAAAATAGAGTATAAGTTTCCATCTTTGTTTTTTATCAAATGAAGTCAGTTTAATAAATAGCCATGAGATTATAAGTCCAAGAAGCAACGCAAATACAATTGAATGAGTAAATCCTCGGTGGCCAAAAGTACTACCGTATGCGATGTGATATTTAAAACCTATTGTATCAGCATCAGGAATGATTGCACAAACTATGGAAAGAATCCAAAATAGCAAAGGAAGTTTCTTGCCAGAATAGGTTTTCCCAATTGTAAATGCTGCGCAAGCGTGTCCAAAAGCAGATGCCATGATATTTTCCTATCAAATTTATGAATATTCCGACCGCTGTAAACATTTTTAACAGTTAATCTTTAAAGTAAAACTTCAGATTACTTCCTAATTCCAGTAATCTTACAAATACAACTTATATTTGTATTTAATATGAGAATATTACTTATTGAAGATGAACAAGCTGTTGCAGGCTTTATTAAAAAAGGATTTGAGAGCGAAGGCTTCCTTTTAGATATAGCCTATGACGGGCAAACAGGTCAAATGTCTTTCTTAAAAGGTAGCTATGATGTCATAATTTTAGATGTAAATCTACCGGTTATGAATGGTTTTGAATTATGCAAACTATTTAAACAACAGAACAATCAAATCCCCATCATCATGCTAACAGCATTTGATAGCATTGATAATAAAACAACCGGGTTTGAGGCAGGTGCTGATGATTATTTAGTGAAACCATTTGAATTTAAGGAGTTACTACTTAGGGTAAAAGCTTTAACGCGTAGAAACCTAAATGAAGATAAAAGGATATTAACCTTAGCTGATTTGGAATTAAATATTTCAGCAAAAAGTGTTTCTCGAGCGGGCAAACGAATTGATTTAACAGCAAGAGAATATACACTGCTGGAGTATTTAATGCTAAATAAAGGAAGAATTATAAGCCGGGTTGATATAGCAGAAAAAGTTTGGGATTTGAATTTTGACACAAATACAAATGTTATTGATGTATATGTAAATTATTTAAGAAAAAAGATAGATAAAGATTTCTCACCTAAATTACTACACACAGTAGTTGGAATGGGATATGTTCTAAGAGAGTAAGTATGTTGATAAAAAATAAAATCATATTAGGGTTTGTGCTTTTATCAGGAGTTTTAATGATATTATTCTCCGTTTATATTTACATTATTTATGAAAACAATAGGGAAAAAACTTTTTACGACAGATTACAACACAAAATTCAATCTACCATAGAGATTTACGATAAGCACGATACGCTTTCTGAAAAAGTAATTACTTCTATACCTGAGCAATCTGAATACGTCTTTAACCATAATAAAGAGAAAATATTTTTTATTAACCCAATAAACGATTTCAATTTTGATAACGCTTTTTTTCAAAACCTTGATACAAAAGAAGAATACCGTTTTCATTATAAAACAGCAGCCGACCAACACGAAAAAGATGGACTGGCAATTACTTTTTTTAATGAAGGAGTAAAAAAATATGCTGTCATTACAGCTTATAATCAAAATGGATTTGAAATGCTCTATAGCTTAAAGTCGATATTGATTTATGGGAATGTTATTTTAATTTTTTTGATAGCCATTTCGGGATATCTGCTTTCTTATGTGGCATTGAAGCCATTAAATAAATTAGTACATGAAATAGAGGCTATAAACCCAAATAACCTGAATGTAAAACTCATTGAAAGAAAAAGCAATGATGAAGTAGCTATTGTAGCAAGCTCATTTAATGGATTACTCGCAAAAATTAATGCTTTAGTAGAAACCCAACGTTCGTTTATATCATATGCTTCGCATGAGTTACGAACGCCATTAGCCGCTATTTCAGGTATACTTGAAACATCTGTAAAATATGATAAGGATATTGAAAATATTAAAAGTAGTTCAGAGCAAGCATATAAAGAATTAAGCAAAGTTATTTTGTTAACTAATGAATTGCTGCAATTATCAAAAATTGAAAGCATTGATTCTCAAATTAAATTCATACCTGTTAACCTACTTGAGCTTGTGATAGATGTAATTGACATTTACAAAAACAGAAATAAAAGCCAAGAATTCGACCTTTTTATATCAGATGGGTATGCAATTGAAAGTAATGACATTACTATTTTAGGAAATGAAGACTTATTGAAAACAGCTATCAGTAACATCATAGATAATGCTATTAAATATTCAGATGGGAAAAAAATATTTCTGCGCATGGAAATGAACACCAGTGAAGAAATAAAAATGAGCATTATTGATAAAGGCATTGGTATTGAAAGTACAGATATAGATGTTATTTACAACCCAATGACAAGAGGAATAAATACAGGGGCAAAAGAAGGCTACGGATTAGGCTTAACTCTTACAAAAAAAATTATTGACATTCATAAAGGTCGAATAGAAATAAAATCGAAACTCCAACAAGGTACTGAGGTAAGTATATTTCTACTTACTCATAATCCTTCATAGTATTGAGCCTTGGTTTTTCTTGGTGTATAAAACTAAAAATGTAACCCCATTCTAATACAGTTTTAATCTCATTTTAATGTGAGTGGCATTACTTTGCTAGTAATGAGAATATTGTACATCCTTTTATTATGGCTTTTTATCATTCATGTTAAGGCACAAAATCAAGATACCCCCTATTACCAACTTATAAATTTAAAAATACAAGATGAAAATTTCTTCATAGAGCACAGTCATTCCGAAGAACATTATATAAAAAGAGCCCTCCTAAAATCTGAAATAGGTAAATATGAAGATGCAATAAAGGATTGTGATACGGCAATTAAAATAAATTCGAAAAATGCTGAGTATTATTTTGCACGTGCTTTTCTTTATGAAAAGTTAGAAAGGTATAAAGAAGCCATAAAAGACTACGGACAAGGAATTAAATTGAATCCAACTGAAGCTGGGGCATACAATAACAGAGGTGCTGTAAATAAGAAGTTAGGCAATAATAAAAAGGCAATTAAAGATTATAAAAACGCAATCCGGATAAACCCTAACTATGCTGAAGCATACAATAATAGGGGCATTGCAGAAGATGATGTAAAAAAATACACGCAGGCAATTAAAGATTATAATAAGGCTTTGGATTTAAACCCCAATTATAATGTGGTTTATTATAACCGAGCTATGACATACCTCAATTTAGGCCTATTTTCTGACGCAATGGCTGACTATAACAGAGCCATAAAATTTAATCCTGATGACCCAGAGGCATATAATAACAGAGGTTTCTTGAAAACTAAAATGAAGCAGTATTCGGAGGCCATTGAGGATTATACTAAAGCCATTGAATTAAAACCAAAATATGCAACAGCCTATAATAACAGAGGTTGGGCAAAATTAAATTTAGATAATTATAATGATGCAATTGATGACTTTCAAATGGCAATTATATTAAATCCAAACAAACCTATTTATAAAAACAATTTAAAACAGGCTCAAGAACGGCTTTTAAAAAAATAGCTAAGCCCTTAAATGTAATCTAATCCTAATTCGGTTTTAATCTCATTTTAATGTGTGGTCTGTTTCTTTATAGCAGAATTTAAGCATCAATTTATAAAGCACTATGTACACACAAAAAAACAGGCTCACTATTAGTTTGCTCATTATATTCGTGACTATTGCAAATGGCACTTTTGCGCAAAAAAAAAATAAATCCACCTCAGTAGATACTATTAAAATTAATTTGCAGACAGCCTTAGACACAGCTGTTGCAAGATACCCCCTTATTAGAGCCTCTTTAGCTGAAAAAAAGAGTGTTAATGAGCAAGTAAAATCAAGCCATACAGCTTACCTACCCTCTCTTCAACTACAGGAGCAATTAACTTACGGAACCGTTAACAGTTTAGCCGGGCAGTATTATTCAAATGAAGGAGCTGCTATATCCACATCAGGCGGCATAAATCCAACACAAAACTGGAATGCCGTTTCTTCTCAATTTACTACTGCTGTTTTAACCGGCCCCATATTTGCCTTCGGAAAAATAAATGCAAATATTAAAGAAAAAGAAGCCCAATTAAAAATAGCGGATGCCGAATATCAAAACGAAATTTTCCAGCATAAAATAAAGGTAACAGAAGCCTATTTGTATCTATTGGTTTATCAAAAGCTACGAGTTGCACAAGCTCAGAATTTAAAAAGAGCTAGCGACGTTAATAAACTTATTAAAGCTTCGGTATCAAGTGGCTTAAAACCGGGAGTTGATTCTTCCTATTCTGCAGCCGAGCAATCAAAAGCTCATATAACTTATTTGGCAAGTTTACGCGATGAAAAAACCTGGCAAATTAAGTTTGGAGAATTTATTGGGATGCCAAATACTTATTTTATAACAGATAGTATGGCATTCAATTCTACTTTGCCAAATGTTGATATAGCACAAAACTCTACTGATAACAATCCATTAATTACAATTTATAAAAGCAAAATAGAAAGTGATTTATTTTCTGCGAAAACCATAAAAAGGTCTTATTTACCTACATTAAAATACATAGTTGCAGGTTCAGCAAGAGGTTCAGGCTTATCTAACACGGGCATTTATTCTTCTAATTTTTCTGACGGGGTGCAATTCAGCCGATATAACTATGTGGTTGGTGCTTATTTCTTATGGAATGTGATGGACATTTTTAGAGTAACTCATAATTATAAGAGTAGTATGTACCAAGTTCAAAAGGACAATGCTTTGTTGGACGAAACAAGACTGAATTTGAATAGTCAACTGGAAAATGCCAATGTTCAATTAAGCCTTGCCATTGAACAGGCTAAAGAAGCTCCCATACAATTAAGAGCAGCTTCAGCAGGCTTCAATCAATCTAAAGCACGTTACGAAAGTGGACTTGGAAACCTATTAGAGTTAAGCCAAAACTTATACATTTTAGCAAGAGCAGAAGCCGATTATTCAATTACATATAACAACACTTGGCGGTCTTTACTTTCAATTGCTGCCTCTACAGGTGATATGAATTTGTTTTTAAACTCAATCAAAACTAAGTAACAAAAATGAAAAATTTTCTTTCCACAGCTCTATCAAAACCTATTGCAATTATAGTTGCTATCATGGGGTTAGTGATATTTTCATTCTTGGCCTTATTCAGTATTCCCATAGATATATTTCCTAAACTTAATTTACCAACTATATATATAGCTCAGCCTTACGGTGGAATGACCCCACAGCAAATGGAAGGGTTTATAGCTACTCGTTATCAAAATCAAATGCTTTACGTATCTGGTATAAAAGATATAGAAGTAAAAAATATTCAAGGGCTTTGTTTAGTAAAATGTACTTTTTACGAAAATGTAAATATGGCACAGGCTGCGGGGGAAGTAGCAAATC
>Ga0134126_10005207_pt1 | contig 16251 bp, 21 predicted proteins | sample KB31752_FD_96881 | JGI IMG/M metagenome (GOLD analysis project Ga0134126, IMG submission 96881) | Terrestrial soil microbial communities with excess Nitrogen fertilizer from Kellogg Biological Station, Michigan, USA - KB3-175-2 | ecosystem: Environmental > Terrestrial > Soil > Unclassified ...
CCGAGTGGAACCGCGTGCCAAGAAACGACGCCCGAAGCCATATGATCTCCTCACGAAACCCCGTGCCGAACTACGCGCGGCGCTCCTCGCGGTGGGGGAGGAGGGACAAAGTTAATGCCATTCTGGTCTGACACCTTTTCTGGTCATCACCTTTTCTGGTCGTTCCTGACACCTTTTCTGGTCGCTTTGTACAAGGGGGAGACATGAAGGGCAGCCATTCCAACCGAAAAGCCTCGGGGGACGAGATGGCGTATGCGACACAGGTCATCCAGGATGCCTACCCAGAATACGAAGTCGTCTGGGGCAGTCACGGAGATTATGGCGGGCACCGGGCACCGCGTGATCACACCCTGGCCTTCCGACTTCGGGATCGCCGGGGCAGGTATCATTCCAACGTGATCTGGATTTCGCCCGCGTCGCTCTCCAGCATCACCGTTGCGTGGGTCAAGAGCATGGTCAAGCGCGGGACCAGCAACAAGCCCCGGTCGCGGCGTAGGTCGTAGACAAACTCACCCGTCATCCATTTGGGTTATGGGGATGTGACTGTAGAGGAAAGATGATGGCTTCGAGCTTTAAGAAGTTTTTCTACGCCGCAAAAGAGAAACCTCTATCCCTCCCAGATCCAGAAGGGGAATGCTACCGCCTCAGCGTTGACAGCACATGGCTGAGGCACCGCATCGTCCGTGTGGAGCGAACTCGCAATTCGTCCGGTGATCTCGTCGCGCACTGGATGGGGATAAAGGACTCAAGTAAACTGTGGGGATACACAATGAGGGCACCGCTGGAGATGAAGCATTGGCGGTGCTTACAGGCGATTCTTGAGTTCTCGAACTTTTGGACTCTCCCCCTCTCCGGTGGAGGCGGTGCAATGGATGGGGCTTGGTACACGGTCGAGGCGTGGCAGGCCGGTTGCCAGCATCGGGTTTGTCGTCACTCACTTGACGAAAGTCACCAGGAGTCGTTTTCATTACTTTGCTATTATCTTTCTCATCTCGCCGATTTGATCCATGAACGTGCCGATAAAGCGTTTGCTTCATTCGACATCTCAGACGCTGAGCCGGCGGATCACTGACGATGCAAAAGGATGCAAAAGGATGCAAAAGGTGTCAGGAACCTTTTGCGATCTTAAAAGGTTCCTGGCACCTTTTCTTGTCCCTTTTCTTGTCCATTGGAACAACGCGTGAGATCTGTGCGTCGGCTGGAGGCAGGCATGGCGCTTCCCCAAACTGCGGCCGAGTGGGCAGCGGAAACGGATGTGATCAGAATGGCGAAGTGCTACCGCGGACGGCACTGGTTTCCCAAACTCCGGTTATTCGCAATCGCCTGCTGCCGTCGAATTTGGCACCTGATTCCGCCGGGAATGTCTCGGGATCGCGTGGAAACCGCAGAGCGTTTTGCGATGGGGCAAGCCACAAAAGGCGAACTGGCAGCCGCAAATGTTGGAGCAACCCTGGAGATCGAGCAGTCGAGGTTCTACACCAACAACGCGCAAACGTCATATAGCTACTCAGAGCCGGGCTTCAGCGTCGCCTCGACTGTAAAGGCATGCACTTTGCCGGCCGAGCATCCTGCGATATTTGTGCCGATGCATATCCTCCGTGTTGTCAGTCATCTTGCATATCGAGAGGAAATCGCACGAGGAGGAGATCATCGTAGTGCTACCCTATCTGCAGAAGCGGCTCAGCGGGCAGAAACAGAGTGCATGGCCACGCTGCTCCGCACGATGGTCGGCAACCCTTTTATCGACGAGGCAAAACGCTGAATTTGTGAACTCGGAGGCCGGCTTCACCCGTCATCCGTTCCGGTCGTCGGCAATCCGTTTGAGTGAGGAGTTGATTGGGAAAGGAATCAAAAGGGAAGGCATTGCATGGAGCGAATGCTTGATCTGATGCAACGGCTCGGTGATGTGAAGAATTCCACCTTATTCGGACACGTAGATACCAGTTGTCCTCCAATGATTCTGGTATGGTACCGACAGATCGAGATTGAAGCATCGAACAGGATGATCTCGGCATTCGCTTGTTACGCAGGGATGATCGAGTGGTCTTTCCACCCAATCCGTCAGGGCTGGGCGGTCTGTCCAAAACGAATCCTTGATCTTACCGCTGATCGACGCCTTGACGGTTTCCTATTGGCCCCCAAAATTCTGAAGGATGAGGAGCCGCAATTTGTGGCGTTGTGCCACCGGGATCTCGATTCTCTTACCGACCATGTATCCCGCTGCTTGCGATGATAGATTTTGTGGGCAATGCTCCGCTTTCCGCAATGGCCGGTGAGGACACCGTGCGGTACGAGCCTCTGCTGCTGCCACCTGCGTATACACCCGGCTACTTTTGTTATCGCGGAGCCTACCGCGCAATGCAAAAAGGGCAATGCAAAAAGGTGTCAGGAACTTTTAATATCGTAAAAGGTTCCTGACACCTTTTTGACACCAGCATAGGGTAGCCACTCGGTCAAGCGCATATTGGATTTCCTTGGGCAAGGTACGTTTGCCCGTTATTCTCCCGCGCCTCCCTTCCGTAGGCCAGCGGATTCCATCAACCCGACCGTTACATGGTCACTCACCTGTTTCCGTTTTCGGCCTGTCCATCGGCAGGAGGACGGGGAGCGTGGCGCAGAAGACGATCCGCTTCTCTTCGTTGACGCCGTAGCGGATGGAGAGCGGCCGGATGATGCCCGTCCGAATCTGACCTTCGCCGACCACCAAGTCAATTTGCGGATCGCCGAACTGCGGGTAAACAGCCAACCTGGACAGGAATTGCTTCAGGGCGGCATTGAACGCCAGTCCGTCGCCGCGCGCTGCGGCCTCCCTCGCTAGCTCGGTCAGGCGCTGCCGTACCGCCTGGGAGATGGCGAGGTGATAGGTGGCGGGCGTTTCACTCTTTTCCATGGGCGATCCGCTCGATCTCGGCGAGCATCTCCGCGATGTCCACACCGCCGGTTCGTTCGAGTTTCCTCACCTCCGCCAAGTATTCTTCCTCGTTAAAGGTTCGCTGGAAATGCTCGGCGATTTCAGGGGGCACTGGTTCAATGACCCAATTCGCTACCTCCGGCGGCGGCGGTTCGCGGCGAACAGCCTTGGCCGAGCCGTTGACATGGGTGCAGTCTGGGCAAGCAGCATCGGAAGTGGTTTCGTGGCCGCAAGTTGGGCATTTAGCATACTGCATGGCGCGTCCCTCCGGTGCCGGAATCGAACCGTTGCCATTCTACCAAGGCCGGATGGATGGCGGCAACGCGACTGCATGTCGGAGCATCGGCATAAAAACGGTTGCGTGAAGCGTGCCATAGGTATACGTTTCGGTCATGGTGACGGGCACATGCAAAAAGGTGCCAGGAACCTTTTAAGATCGTAAAAGATTCCTGGCACCTTTTCTGGTCCTCTGACACCTTTTCTGGTCCTCTTTTCTGGTCCTCTTTTCTGGTCCTTTTCTGGTCTGGTCCCCCTTTTCTGGTCCCAGATGAACTGGGTCGTTCTGCGTTTCGCGTGAAACGTAAACCCGCGCTCGGCTGCGCGTCGCGGCTACACGGTTCAGATTGATCTTTTCTCGTCTGCGGAAATGGGGCAAACTAGGGCGAAAGGATTCCGAGTCGCATCCAATTTCACGGAGGGAACATGCTTATCGGCGGTGAACTCGGCTATCGTGTGCTTCAACATTTCCCGACGCCGCGTAGCTGGCAGATTCGGCTGAGCAGCGTTTCCGCGCCCACGCCCGGCAAACTCGAATCCTACTGGGGCCATGACATCTGGGAGGAATTGGCCGGCCGTACCGTCATCGATTTCGGCTGCGGCACGGGAGCAGACACCATCGAGATTGCCCGGCATGGCGCGGAGCGCGTTATCGGACTGGATATTGTTGCGGAAGCGCTGGCCGTCGCCGAACGCGCCGCCGAACGCGCGAATGTCGCCGATCGCTGCTGCTTCCAGACAACGACGACCGAGAAAGCCGATGCCATTCTCTGCCTCGACTCCTTCGAGCATTTCAGCGATCCGGCCGGTATTTTGCGCACGATGGCCGGACTCCTGAAGCCGGGCGGAACCGTTCTCGTCTCCTTCGGCCCGCCCTGGCTCCATCCCTACGGGGGACACAGTTTCTCGGCGTTCCCGTGGGCACATTTGATCTTCACCGAAAAGTCGCTCTTGCGTTGGCGCTCCCATCATTGCGGCGACGGCGCGACGCGCTTCGGCGAGGTACGCGGCGGACTCAATCAGATGACCATCCGCCGATTCGAGCGTTTGGTCGCGGACAGTCCGTTGCAGATACGGGACTTCGAAGCCATCCCCATCCGCCCGGTTCGCCTGCTTCACAATCGACTGACGCGCGAGTTCTTCACGTCGATGGTGCGGTGTAAGTTGAGGTTGAATTCCTAGCTCCCCATTCGAGATGCTCATCAAGGACAAGGAAGGTCTTCGTCCCGTCGAAACATGCGTTTTGCGCCGGAGCGGATCGCTGGTAGAATAAGCCGCGCGGAACGACCAGAGCGATCGAAGGGCCAGCGGGAGCGATTCGTGTCCATCGTCGTCGAAGACTTTCACAAAACCTACGGCGAAACCGTGGCCGTGGCCGGCATCCATTTCACGGTCGCACCAGGCGAAATCCTCGGCCTGCTCGGTCCCAACGGTGCGGGCAAGACGACCACCCTGCGCGCCTTGGCCGGTATCCTCACTCCCACGCATGGCCGGCTGTTGATTGGTGGGCACGACATTGTACGCGAGCCGGTCGCCGCCAAGTTCGAGCTGGCGTATGTGCCCGATGATCCGCAATTGTTCGATCGCCTGACCTTGTGGGAACACTTTCGCTTTATCGCCGCCGCCTATCGATTGCGCGACTGGACCGCTCGCGCGGAATTGCTGCTGGAACGTCTCGAACTGGTCGAAAAGCGCGATGCGCCGGCGTCGGAGTTGTCGCGCGGCATGCGGCAAAAGTTGGCCGTCGGCTGCGGCTATCTGCATCAACCGCGGGCAGTGCTGCTCGATGAGCCGTTCACCGGCCCCGATCCGCGCGGCATCCGCACCATGAAGGAACTGATCCGCGAACACGCCGCCGCCGGCGCGGCCATCATCGTCTCGTCGCATCTGCTGTCGCTGTTTGAAGACCTCATCACCACCGTGTTGATTTTGCATCGCGGCCAGGTGTTGCGACACGATCGGCTCGATGTGCTGCGCGGCGAGTTGGCCAGCAATGGACGCCAGGAAACGCTCGAAGAATTATTCTTCCGCCTGACCGAGACTTAACCAATGCAGAATGCCTCATCAATGCAGAATGCAGAATGCAGAATGCAGAATGAAAAACGGGATGGGATTTCCATTCTGCATTCTGCATTCTGCATTCTGCATTCTGCATTATGGCTGCTGATTGGCCTGCAACTGCGCGGCTGGTTGCGTTACCTGTTGCGTAGTCTGCGCACGCCCAAGGGAGCGTTGCTGGGTTTGGTGGGGGGGACGGTCTTCTGCCTGTGGATGTTGACGGTCGTGTTCGCGCCGCGTCAGGGCGGTCGCTGGGCCGGCCACGATCTGCGCGAGTATGGGCCGGCGCTGTTGCTGCTTTACTGCTTCATGAATGTAGTTTTCTCGACGGGCGAGCGGAGTATCTATTTCCCCCCGGCCGAGGTGAATTTCTTCTTCCCCGGTCCCTTCAGCCGGCGTCAATTGTTAGCCTATAAAATCGCTTCCACGCTGATCGTCAGCTTGCCCACCGCACTGTTCATGAGCCTCGCTCTCCAGGGGCAAGCCACCTGGTTTGTGGCCTCATTCGTGGCCATGTTGCTCATTGTGTTATTCATGCAATTATTCAGCATGACGATCAATCTGCTCGCTGTCAGCATTGGCGCGCGTCTGTACACACGCGGCCGCAAGCTCGTGCTGGCGTGGTCCCTGCTGATTGGGCTGGCGCTCGTGCTGCGCGTCGGCGGTTCGCCGGCTCACTGGCAGCCGCGCGAATTGCTTCACCAGATACTCGCCACGCCGGTCTGGAAAGTCGTGTCGTGGCCATTGCATTGGTTCTTCGAGGCGTACACGGCAGCGCACTGGTGGCCGGATTTGCTGGTATCGACTGGCCTGGCGGCGCTGGTGGATCTGGCGATGATGGGTGTGGTGTTCGCCTTGGACGCCCATTATCTGGAAGCGTCGGCGATGGCGAGCGTACGCATCTATGCGCGGGCGCAGCGGCTGCGCCGCGGCGGCATCGGCTCCGGCGAAGGGCTGCGCCGCGGCGGCAAAGTACGCCTCGGCCTGCCCATGCTTCCGTGGATGGGCGGCATTGGCCCGCTTGTATGGCGGCAACTGACGACGGCGCTGCGGGGGGCAGATCGCCTGCTGCTTCTGCTGCTTATCCTCGCGGCGGCACTGTCCGCGCCGATCCTGGCCAACATGCACGAGGAGCAAGAGAACCTGCTTCTGGTAATGGGGCCGATGGCTCTGTGGCTGACACTGTTCTTGACGACGATGTTGCCCTTCGATTTTCGCGGCGACATCGATCGACTGGCGTTTCTCAAGACGCTGCCGTTACCGCCCTGGCGTTTGGCGATCGGCCAATTGCTCGCGCCGGTGCTGTTGATGACCGTGTTGCAGTGGATTGGCTTGGCCGTGATCGGGGGCGGTTCGCCGCCGACCGAATGGCTGTTGCCGGGCTGCCTGGCCTGCGCCGTCTATGTCTTGCCGATCAACTTCTTGCTTTTTGCCCTGGATAATCTGCTGTTTTTATTGTTCCCAACGCGGCTGATGGCGGCCACGCCAGGCGATTTTCAGGCGCTGGGGCGTAACGTCCTGTTTATGATGGCCAAGGCGATCGGTTTGATCGTGGTCGCCGCGGTGGCCGGAAGCGTGGGCGGGGTCGCATACATCGTGAGCGGCGGCAACTGGGCGATCGGCCTGACGGCGGCGTGGCCGGTCATGGTGGGATGCGCGGCCGCCCTGGTGCCGCTCGTCGCCTGGGCATTCGTCCTCTTCGATGTCGGCCGCGATACCCCGGCCTGAATTGCCCTGCCAGCCCGCAGCGCCAGCAAGGGGCTTCCCTTGCTGGCGCTGCGGGCTGGCAAAGACACCCTTGCTGGCGCTGCGGGCTGGCAGAATCGTTGCAAGGAGGAATCAACGTGAATGAATCACTTCCCCCCGAATCGGCGGCCTGGGTCTACAAGCGCGACGGCCAACTCGTGCCCTTCGACGCGGACAAGATCAGTCGGGCGCTGTTCGCCGCCGGCGAAAGTCTCGGTCAGCCGGACGCCTTTCTTGCGCGCGAACTGGCGGATGGTGTCGTCCACTTCCTCAGCATCGAGAATGAGGGAGAGACACCAACGACAGAACAGATCGCTGAACTCGTTATTAAGGTGGTGCGCGAACTAGGGCAACCCGCGCTGGCCGAGGCGTTCGCGCGCTTCGGCGAACAACGCCGGCGGATCGTCTCCCGCGCCGGATCGCAGGAGACGGAGACGCCTCGCCAGGCAAGCCCGGCCGCGCCGCCCGGCGAGGTAGTGTTGCGTTTTACGCCGGAGATGCCGCTGTCCGTGGTGGTGCCGGCGTGCGTGCGTAGCTACACGTTGCAGACGGTCTACACACGCGATTTGGTCGCGGCACAGGGCGCAGGCTTGCTGACGCTGATGGGCCTGGATTCGCCGAACGAACTGGCTGACTGTGTGCTGGGACCGCCGCTCGATCCGGCAGCCGGACTCATCGCCGCTATCGAGGGATTGCGGCGTTTCGCGGGTCAGTTTGTGGTGCTGGATGGGCCGGAACATCTCCTGGCGTCGAACGACCGGACGAACGTGCGCGATTTCGCGCGTGACTTCGCCATCGCTCTTCGCCTGACGGGATTGCAGGGGATCGTCAATCTGAACTGCGCCGCGCCGCCGTCGTGGGCCGGCGAACTCGCGGAGGGACCGCTGTTCGCGGCTCAGCAGCGGGCACCCACGGAGTATCTGGAGCGTCTGACGGACGAATTGTTGAACGAACTGCTACAGCCCACGCATCCGGTCCCGTGCGCCGGCGTGGTGCGCATCGACTGGCATCTGGGCGAGCGCGATTTCGGCACGGAGCCGGCGCGACGCGAACGCTTGCAGCGATTGGCACGCCTGGCTTTGGAAGATGCGCCGCTCGCCTTCGTGTTCGATCGACCGCGCCGTCTGACCGCCCTGGCCGAGGGCGTTGATCGGCAGCATCCGGCGGTTTTGCTGACGGTCGGCTTGCATCTGCCGCGTCTGGCGATGCAACCGGGCATCGACGGCGATCCGAGCAAATTCCTGCCGAAACTCGGCAGTCTCGCCCGTCTCGCTCTCAGCGCCGGCGTGCAGAAACGCGAGTATCTCCGCCGCCTCGAACGCAACCGTCCGCGTGCGTCTGCCGACGGTCCCGCCCTCACGAGCGCCTTCCTGCTCGACCGTGCCCGGCTGGTCGTCGCTCCGGTAGGACTAGACAGTGTCGTTTATTCGTTCCTGAAAAAAGGTCTGGCCGCCGGCGGCATGGCCCTCGATTTCGGACGGCAGATCGTCCAACGCCTCCGCGACGTGTTGCGTCAGGACGGCCGCAATGCGCATCTGGATACGTGCATCGATGGACCGTTCCGCTTCCGGTTGGCCGATGCGTCGGCAATGCGAGATGAATGGCCCATCGCTGAGGAAGCGGCTGGCTTGACCTCGTGGGACGCGACGGCGGCACTCAAAAGCCAATGGCGTTCGGCCGGCCTTTTACAAGGCGTGGCCGAGCATGGAACCTTGGCGTTGTTTCTGCCGGAAGAGAGAACGCTATCAGCCGAGGAGGTCGCCGGTTGGCTGCATACGGTCTGGCAGCAAACCGATGTGGTGCGTCTGCGACTGGTCCGCAGCGCGATGGCGACGCGACAGCTCACCTTCACCTCGTAACTCAGTCGGCCCAGGAACTCACATCCTCGATTTGAGCGCGGGCGCCGACGAAGCGCGTCCAGTCGCGCCGCACGACATCGGCATAGCCCAGGGCGAACGCGAGAACACGCTGACTGAAGGCGTCGGCGTCGGCCAATTCCGCCAGGGGATTCGTCGGCCCGATGGCACGCAGCGCCGAGCGCGCATGCGTTCGGGCCAAAATGCTCGCCTGGACGCGGGCCACACATGTCAATCCTTCTTCACCTTTGAGGCTCGCCGTATCGACGCGGGCATCGGCCGGCCCCAGTTCCCGCACCTGAAACGACAACGGGGCATCGATGGCGAAGCCAAGATGCCCACTGCTGGCCGCCTGCGATTGTCGTTGCATCTGGAACACGCGCTCCGCCCTGCCGAGCAGCGCGGCCGGATCGCTGTCGCGGTTGCGATAGAGATCGTACGCGGATGGCCGCGCCTCCTTGAACTCCAGCAGCACGTTACGCCCCTCGGCACTACCCTTGCCGCCGACCAGTACAACATAACGCAGCCGTCCCATGCTGCCGATGCCGGACACCCGGCCGCACACGTCTTCGATGGTGTAATAGTCCTTGATGTCGCGCGCTTGCGGGTGCCGAGCCAGATAATCGCCCAGCAGACGCTCGGCCTGGGCACGCTCGGCGTCCGGCAGATTGAAGTAGCGCGTCGAGCGGAGCAATCGGCGATGGCCATCCCGGTACTCGGTCAACCGTCCGATGAACGCGGGACGTTTGCTGGCCGTGGCCGACGCGACCAGCGCATCCACCGCGGCGCAGCTGGATGAAGTCGTGGCGCTGATGTCCAGTTGTGGATCCTTGCCGCGCTTGACCAGACGGCGCACGGTGTCGCTGTAGGTAGCGAGGAACGCCAGCGGCACAAGGACCGCTTGCGACAGCGAATCGCCGCGCTCGCACGCCGCCAGGAACAGACTGGTGGCCAGCCGGCACACATCGAAGTCGAAACGGCCATGCGTCGTCTCATCGAAATCGTTGATGTCGTAATGGATCAGCCCATCATCCGCCTTGTAAGTGCCGTAATTTTCGCTGTGAATGTCGCCGACCAGGTCCAACTCCAGGCCATCGCCCTTGAGCAGCGGCAGCGGCTGCAAACTCCGATCGACTACGTCACGCGCGAACAGGTGGAAGGCGCCGCGGAAGAAGGCGAACGCTCCTTCCGCCATGCGCGCGACCTTGAAGCGGAGCAGCTCCGAGTTGCGGCGAGCGAAAGGGCGATTGAAATCCATGAATTCCTGAATGGGATCGCGGACGACAGGCATGGGTCAAACCTCACGAAATCGGTTCGGGACACAGGCGAGTGATGCGCTCCGCAAACTCCGGAAACGCCGTGCTGAGCGCGGTCCGATCCGCCGCTTCGTAGTCGGCGAAGTCGAAGCCGGGCGCAACGGTCGTGCCCATCAATGCGAAAGCACCGCCCGCTCGCAATATGCTACCCTGCCAGACGCCGGCTGGCACAACCGTTTGCACCTGCTCCCCTGCGAGAATGTTGGAACCCAGCGTAACGATACGGCCACCGTCTTCGCGGTTCGGGCCAAGTTGCAACATCTCGACAGGATCGCCGAGGTAGAAATGAAAGACTTCATCGGTAGGCAATCGATGCAAGGCGGAGCATGTATCCGGCGTCAGCAGATAATAGATGGCGGTGCCGGCAGATCGTGCGCTCCCCGGCATTTGCCGCGTCGAGCGATATGTCTCACGATACCAGCCGCCTTCTCGCGGCATCGGTTCGAGACGCAAGAAGCGAATGAGTTCGTCGGCGGTCGGCATGGGTCGCTCCTCCACGATACGGGAAACACTCTTCGCCCCAGCTACCAGAAGAGATACAATCCAGAAGTACACGGAAGCCTTGTCTCCCTTTTGGCGTCTTGGTTCACAATACGGGTGTCGGGTGCAAGTGACTCCCCAATCGTTGAGCCTGAAAGGAGGCGTCCAGCCCGAGATATTCCGGGGAACCGTGGATGTCATGGTCCAGGAATTGAAGACGGACCCCGCGAAGTTCTGGCGCGAGGCGTTGGCTAAAGACGGTCCCATCGAGATCTGGGAAATCAATGGCGAACGATGGCTTTTCAATGGCAATCACCGCTATCAAGCAGCGGTTCAAGCGGGAGTCGATATTCCCACGTCCCATATCAAGATTGTAGACAAGACAGGCTTAACGATCCCCACATGGCGATTCGATCAGATGACTTGGCTTTCCGGCCTGAAATGACAATCGCCGCCTCTATCGAGGACGAAGCCGATGGATTCGATTGAACTCGGTGTTCTTGAGGCTTGCCACGAAGTCGTTCTTCGACAACGCGAGTTGCTACCGTATCTCGCGGAAACTCTCAAAGTTGCAGAAGATCGAGTTTTCTATACCTGGGCGTTTCGCCAGTGCAAACAACATGGGGATTTGGCAGGAACCGATTGGGTTTATTTCTTCCACGGCCTGGAATGCGATCTCAAGAATGTCACGGATGGCAGGTTCCTTCGTATCGACTTCGGGCCGCATGGCCGAGTTGATACCTTCTCGGCCTGGGGGGTTCTCCAATTCGTGATGACTTCCATTCCTCCGTGGCCGGAGTTCCCACAACTCAAAGCGTGCTTCGCGAAAGGTGCCCCTCCGTTCGATCAATACTCCGGCGCCTTGGACAAAATGGTGCCGATATGGGATCGTCTGGAGGCCAAGGGAGCTTTCGAGGAAGCCGATCCGAGCTTGGTGGAACTTGAAGCCCAGCATACCTCTCGCGGTCCGGACGGCCTGCGGTATGTTCGGCTTCCGCCGGAACTTCCCGAAGAAACTCAGGTTGATTGCTCGGTCGCGGGCCGGCGACAGCTTTCGCGGTACGGCCTCCAACTCCTGGAGATGCACTTAACAAATCGCTGCCCCATCACGCGCGGCGCAACGTCAACCGTGTGACCTCGGACGACCGTCGGACAATATGAATGAGCAAATAAAGATGCAACCCGTCGTGGAGTTGTGGAGTGGCTTGTGTCGTGTGCGCTCCTTGCGGTTCGTCGCTCAGAGTGCGGGCGCGACGGGGTGGCAAGGTATCGGGACGGGTTCCGTCATCGTGGACGCTTCCACGGATTCCGCCCTCACCTTTACGGAATCCGGCTCTTGGCAACCCACCACGGGCCGTTCGTTGCGGTTCAGCAATGTCTTTCGATGGTCGCGGATCAACGCGGATTTGATCCGCCTCGAACATCTGCGCTTTGGGACCGATCATCCAGTGTACTTGTTCGACTTGGCTCCGAAGATGAGCGGCGAGTGGACATCGGTTCGTCCGCATTTGTGAAACCAAGATTGCTACGCGGCCGAGTTGCGGCTGCAAGAGTCGGGGCTATGGCTTCGCTGGACAGTCACTGGGCCAAAGAAACACGAATGTATCGAGTATTCATACCGGTGAGGCCGGCGGTGGCCGTGGTATTCCGAGAAAACCCGATGTTAGCTTGCAATCCCCGATTCCAAATAGAAAATCATATTCCACAGACGATCAATCTCGCCGCGCTCGACGACTTCTAACGGTTTGAACCCGTCAAAAGCCGTGTTGGGCGTTTCGAGCCATTCAGGGATAGACTCTGCCCGAATAACCTCGGCGAGTCTCTTCTGGAAACGCTCCATCTCAGCTTTGGGGATCATCACGTTTTCCTTAAAGGGCGTAGGCAGCTTATTTGTCAGCGATGTTCGGTTGTCCTGCGCAACGTCAGCAGCGTGACCTCGGGACGACACAGATACCGCAACGGATGATCGCCCGACAATCCACGGCTGACGTGCAACAGTGTCGGCGTCTCGTCGAAGACGCCACAGTCATAACGACGACCATAGCGACTCGGCACCAGCACGGAGCCAAACAACGGAAAGCGTATCTGCCCGCCGTGGACATGTCCCGACAGCATCAGGTCAATGCCCGCACGCTGCGCCCAGCGAATATTATCCGGCGTGTGGCTGAGGCACAGGCGGAACGGCTCACGGGGGCAAGCACTCAAATCCGGTTCGGGATGAAACCATGGGCCTTCGTGGCCAATGACCACGAGCGGTTCGCCACGTACTTCAATTTGCTGCCAGCTGTTGCTCGGGACGTGCATGCTCAGACGGCGCAAGCGACGACGGATCAACGGAGGATCATACCAGTAATCGTGATTGCCAAGGATCGCGAAGGCCGCGATGCGCCAGCGCAGCCGGCCCAGGATCGGCACGATCCAGCGCATATGGTGCATGCTGTCGGCGATGTCGCCGGTGACGGTGACGAGGTCCGGCTGCCACTCGGCGCAGCGATCCATGACGAAGCGAAAATAATCGCGATCCGGCGTGCCCTTGAAATGCAAATCGCTCAGGTGCAGGATGGTTAAGCCATCCCACGCGGCCGGCAGACGCGGCAGATGCAGCGTGCGCTCGACCAACTCAACTTGAAACACTTCGTTGCCCGGCAAATAGGTTAGCAATCGTTCCTTGCTGGTGCCGGCGGGACGATAACCGAGGTGCTTGGCGACATCGAGAACCCGGCTTTGTTTTTCGATCGTGGGATCAAGATGCACGAGACGCAGGACGGTGTTCAACGGCAGACTCACGAAGCCGACAGCTACGCAGAAGAGGACGTAAAGACTGAGCAGTCGAGACACGGCGCAATCGGACGAGAGCGACAGTCCCGCGAGATCCCAGCCGAACGCCCACACGAGCGCCAGCGGGAACGCCAGGATCAGCAGACCGTGGCTCAGGTGAATGAGGGTTCCGCTATGGCGCGGCAGAGCCAGGCCGTACCACCAATTATGGCTGACAATCATCAACGCGAGATGGCCCAGGCAAGCGCCCGCGAACAACAACAGCATTAGCAATCCCTGCTCCACGATAATAAATTAACCACAGAGACACAGAGACACAGAGAAAATCAAGAAATAAGATAACGCGATACCCTTCTATCCTGGTTCTCATTTACATTTATCTTCTCTGTGCCTCTGTGTCTCTGTGGTTAATTTTTCTTGTTTTTCGGGCGTGGCGAGGGCGTCGCGGAGTTGATCGACGCGGAAGGGTTTGAAGAGGACGAAGCGCAATCCATCCTGCCGCGCCTTGACCAGAGCGTGCGTCGGATCGTAGCCGTAGCCGGTCATGAGGATCACGCGAGCCTGCGGCTGAGCCTCACGTAGACGACGATAGACTTCGTAACCGGAGATATCGGGCAAGCGGATGTCAGCCAGAATCGCATCATAGGTGCTGAGACGCGCCATCGTCAACGCTTCCTGCCCATCGCGGGCCGTCTCCACGACACAGCCCCAGCGCCCAAGCAAACCATGAGCGGATCGACGCACGCGATCGTCATTGTCGGCGACGAGAATGCGCAGCCCCTTCAACGCGGGCGGGATCGGTTCCTTGACGATGGTGGCCGGTGCCTGCGGAGCAATGTCCTCGCCGACTTTCTGAATACACTGTTTGATCGCGCGGGCGCCGACGATGACCTTGCGAATCTTGTCGGCCATTTCCGGATCGTGGCCGATGTAGCGCTCGAGAATCGATGTGGCCGAGGCGAGAATATCATCCACGGGCAGGGCGACCTCGCGGCTGATGGCCTCGACGGATTGGCTGGCCGTGCTGCTTTTTTCGGCCTGCAATAGTTGGAGTGTGTGCAAGGCGGCGGCGATTTCATGGCTGAACATCTCGGCGAATTGCAGATCGGCCTCGCCGAACGCATTGGGCCGAGGATTCTCGATGTTGAAGGTGCCGATGACCTTATCCTGAAAAATCAGCGGCACCGTCAGCGAACTGTGGGCACCGGGAGCGCCGGCGAGATAGAGCGGATCGGCATTGGTGTCGGGGCAAAGATAGCTCTTGGCGGTGGCGGCGACATGGCCGGTGACACCGTGGCCCTCGACGCCGGCCATCAGCACACGGTTGGCGGCGAGCGGCGTCATGCCCTCTTGCAACAGCGGTTCGAGCCGGCCTGTCTGCGGATCGAGCAGGCGAATCTCGATGACCTCGTAGTGCAACAAATCGCGTGTGAAACGGCGGATATTGAGCTTGAGCAACTCGATACGCTCGGCCACGCTCATATCAGCGAGGGTATCGGCCGACAACGCGGCCAACTCACGGCCGGCCTTGTGCAGGGCGTCGAGCTTTTGCCGCTGCTGAACCAGGGCAGTGAGAAGATACTGCGATTGCACCAGGGCGCGCAAATCGTCGAGCAGGGAGGCGTTGGCCGGGTTGACGACGAGGGCGTCGAGGTGCTGGTCGCGAAGTTGATCGAGTGCGCTGGACCAGGAATCGGCGCGAACGATGTCTCCGTCCAGGCCGCAGCGGTGCAGCCAGTCGGCGCCGGTCAAGCCGGTGTCACCGAGGACCAGAATGCGTGGTCGATCCGACACGAGGAAGACGCCTCCGCTGGATGTACGGGGTCCGATGGATCGCGTAGATTATAGAGGGGGCGGGGATGCGCCACAAGATTTGAGCGGCCCAGGAGACACCATGAGCAACGCTGCCTGGAGGTGGGGCGGTGCATTGGCGGCGATGTGTTGGCTTGTGGCATCGCTGCCGGCCACGGAGCAAGCGTTGCGCACCGATGGGCGGCGGATTGGCGGGACCGTGACGCTGGACAAGGGGCGATTGCACTTCACGCCGACCGCAGGCGCGGCAATTCCGCTCGCCGACCTCGCACGCATTCGCTTCGCCGGCAAGACGCCGCCTCCGTTCCGCGCCGGCGGCGGTCGGCGTGTAGTGCTGCGCGATGGACAACGGATCACCGGACAGTTCCTCGGATTGGACAAGGACACGTTGATACTGCGTACGGCGTGGTCGGCGCGTGTCGAGGTGCCGCGTGCCGCCGTCGCATCGATCGAACCGCTGCCCGGCTGGCGGACCGTGGCGGAGGACGATTTTCGCCACGGTCTGCGCGCTTTCAAGACAACCGGCGAACCGTCGCTGACAGAGGCCGGCATGGAGCCGCATTCGGTACTCCTGCAAGCAGTGGGGCAGTCGTTGGTTTACACACCGACAAAACTCCTATCGGCGGGGCGTGCCGGCATCAATTTTCGGGATCAAGGGCAAGCCAGCGGAGCGCGGTGGACATTTGAATTGCTGTTTCAAGAGGGCGAGCGCACGCGGCGAATAACCGTGACGGCTGCGGGAGACGGCGAGAATTACACGGTCGATGCGGGCGGCATGAAGGGCGAGGAACGGAACGTGGCACGAACAGCGGGCTGGCATCGGCTCATGGTGCAATTCACGAAACGATCGCTGCGCATCACCTGTGACGATGATATATTGTGGTACAACCTCGAACAGGGAGCGGGCGGACGTTTGAAGCAAGTGACAATCCGTTGTCGCAAATCCGCTGCGGAAAACGCGACCCTTCGCGGCGCGGTCGCCTGGACCGATTTTTGCCTGGAACGCGCCGTGAACGAG
>Ga0134126_10005208_pt1 | contig 16249 bp, 9 predicted proteins | sample KB31752_FD_96881 | JGI IMG/M metagenome (GOLD analysis project Ga0134126, IMG submission 96881) | Terrestrial soil microbial communities with excess Nitrogen fertilizer from Kellogg Biological Station, Michigan, USA - KB3-175-2 | ecosystem: Environmental > Terrestrial > Soil > Unclassified ...
GTCGTCAGTCGAACCCAGCTTGTTCCGGAATCGGATGGGGTTGCGTCGATGGGACCTTGACGAATGCCCTTCGCCCCGCGCAGATAGATTGTGCCGCCATAGGAAAGCGCGAGCGATTTTCGGCTGAAGAATTGCCCTGCAGTACCGTCCGTATCCAGCACGTCATATTGGTAGAAGCAATCGCTCCCGACCGGGGAGGGTTGAGGATAATTCGAAGCGGCGTTGCATTTCGCTCCCGGTGCCTGCGGGATTTTCTGAGCCATGCTGGTATTGGAGGTCCAGATATCTTCTGGCACGCCGCAGGTAGGCGAACTCAGGCAGGTAATTTCCGGAACGCCATCGCTCTTGGAACCGTAAAGCCAGATGGTAATCGGGCCCACCGCCGGTGCCGAGGCTCCTGCGATCAGCGAGCCTTGATTTTCAACAAGAATGGAGTGAGCGTGAAAATTAATTTTTGCATCGGCAAAAATCAGGCTGCCGCCGCCCCAGATATTTACGTTGCGGTAGACATAGGTGCCGCCGTTCACTTTGCCATCTACGGTGCAGGTGCCGCCGGAAATCTGAAGATCGGTATCGACATCGCCGGCGGGGAGAGTTCCGCTGGTGCAGGTCTCCACTTTGGTCGTGCCCACGCTCGATAGACCGATCGAGTATTCAGCCGTCGCGACCCCACTCGTGAGGTCGCCCGACTTCACAGCCATTGCTCTCAACGCCTCGCTGGCGCCCACAAGGATTGGCGCCGAGTATACGGCTGAGGATTCTGTGGGCGTTGATCCATCGGTGGTGTAGTAGATCGTTGCGCCGGAAGTGGCGTCGGCGATCGTCACTGTCTCTGCCGAAGCATACGTTCCCGATGCGGGGCTGAATGTGGGGATTCCCGCGTAGGGTTCCAGGCCATTTTCGTAAGAGTTATGGCTGCCGCATCCGGTAAGAATCGCGAGCGTCAATGAAGATGTGATGCATAGTATCCGCACCGTCCTCTCAACGCGTGTGGGAGAAGATGCCCATATTCTGCGCGTGAGTGACAAAATCGTTGCAGCGGCAGAAATCAAAACAAGCGGGGGCAAGCTATATGCGAATCGTTGATTGATCATAGGGGCGTCGTCAAGCATACAACATGGCCTGTTGCAAACGAAACAGAATTATCGCGATTCCCTACAGCTCTGCTTACCATGTGTATTCGGCCATGGGCAGCGGATCAAAGCGCACGTTCGGAAAGCCTCGCCGTATCTCCTAGGTGTCATCGGAGATGAACTGCCTCCGGAAAATTCGGAGGGCTTTGGTCAAACGCTGCTCCGGCTAGTTTGAACGGCGACGCCGTTCGTCCTAAGCCCGTCCAAAATCGATAAAAGCCATCTGCGGGTTCGTATGCAACAACTTCACGTCCACGGTGTCTCCTACGTCCAGCCCTTTCTCCCCCTTGATCACACGACCTTCAACCGGCGGGTCGAACACGCGCACATACGTCCCCTTCTCGCTTGCTCCCGTGACCACACCGCGAAATCTTCGCCCAATCTGATCGGCCAATGCCACCGCCGCCACCCGCTTCTGCATGGCGCGCTCAACCTTGTGCCCAGCTTTCTCCTGTACATTGCACTGCACCGCAATTGAGCGTAGTTCGGCGTCGGTATAGGGAGCTGGCAGCCCATCGATCATCGCCTCGATCAGCCTTTGAATTACCAGGTCCGCAAACCGCCGGTTTGGCGCAGTTGAATGCGTATAGTCGCGTGCCGCCAGTCCAAAGTGCCCCAACGGTTCCTTGTCGTCGCCCTCGATCACCACATACTCCCCCGGCCCCATCAGCTTAATGACAGCCAACGAAAGATCGGGATAGTGGACGGGGTCCTTCTTCCTCTGCTCCTGCAAAAATAAGTTCAGCGGCCCTGAATCTGCCTCCCCTGGCAGCTTTGTCCCGTATCGCCCCGCCAGCTCAACAATCCTGTCCCATCGCTGAGGCGACCGCACGATTCTCCGAATGCAGCTCCGCCCCGCACTGCGCAGCGTCTCCGCCATCGTTTCATTCGCGCCGATCATGAATTCTTCAATCAGCTCCGTCGCCCGGTTATGCACAGCCTCGTGGATCGCCTTGATCTGTCCATCTACCACCAGCGGATCCGCCTCGATCCGGAAAAACTCCAGCGCGCCGTCGGCCACCCGATGTGCTCGCATTGCCTGCGCCGCCTCGTCTTGCAGCCGCAGTTGCGCTTGCAAGTCCACCGACCCTGCGATCTTGAGGTCCATCGGATTCTTGCCCTCAAGCCACGGCCCCACCCGGCTGTACGCCAATTGCGCGCGGTTGTGCACTCGGGCCCTGTAGATGCTATGCCCGCTCAAGCCGCCCTGCGCATCCACGATGTACTCTGTCACCACCGCCGCGCGATCTTCATTCTGATTCAACGATGTCAGGTCGGTCGAAAGCTGGTTCGGCAGCATGGGGAAATTTCGCGTCGCCGTATATACCGTCTTGGTCTGGTCCGACGCATGGCGGTCGATCGGCGAGCCCTTCGCCACCGCCGCTGCCACATTCGCGACCGCGACCCGCACGCGAATCCCGCCGTCTTTGGAACCGGAATTAGACCCGCCAGCCGTCAGCCGCTCCGCCCACTCCGCCTGATCGAGATCCCGCGAAGTGTCGTTGTCGATCGAAGACCAGTACAGTTCGCGCAGATCGCGCACCTGTGCATCAGGCGGCTCATTCGCCTCGGCGCGTTCATCCGCCGCCGCGCGAATCGAAGCAACCTGAGCATCGGTGCCCGCTGGAAAATCCGGATGGAAGCCGTTTTTAATCATCTCGACATAGGCCGAGGCACCAAGGTCAAACGTAGGCTTAGACATGCAGAACGAAGCCTATCATGCGGGCGTTCCATTGGAAATTCTGCTTCCTTGCCGCCGTCGTTTCGTGAGCATAACGGATCGCAACCACGCGCTATGTTCGCCGCCAAATAGTTAGAATTCTTTGAACGGCGAAGAAGAGCTGGAGTGTTCTCCAGCTCTTCTCTTTCAATGCGCCTCTGATCGCTCAAGCTCGTGGATGTAGTCGATCACCGCCTCGCTCCAGCCATCGATGTGCGACCATGCGATTTCTCTAAGTCACTTTGTCTCGGCTGCGAGCACCTCGCTGCGCTTCGATCTCATGAAGCCATCCCTTTCGTAATTATGAATACGATCTGAAGCGAGTTTTTCGACGAGACAATCGAAGTTATTACCCTTTCCGTGGAGGGCGCTCCTGTATTCGAAACATTAGCAGGTTCTATTATTCAATTTAAGATTAGGAAAAAAGAAATGAAGCCCAACGCCTATAGCGACAAAGGTATGAAAAAACATGGCGGAGCAGTAAATTCGGCATCACTGAAATGCAGGAAGTCTTTCCTGATACCACTTTCTCTACTTGTTTTATTGATGTTTGCCGGGGGCTGTGGCAGTAACGGGCCGTCTTTGGACTCAGCCGGTCAACCTCCATTCTCTACCGCCCAGGGCGAGGGCAACCTGATCAGCGAACAACTGGTCACGACCTACCCAACCGCTACCAGCCCAACGCAAACCGGACTTGATACTTTCTATACCCAGACGATCTGCCCTGGCACTCTCACCACGGAGAACTGCGCGTTAAATGAAGCCAGTCTGAACACAGCGGAGTTTGGCAATTTCAACGTTGTCGCCGATCCGATATCGAACAATCCTCTTGGAGTGAAACTGGTCGACGCAGTCAAGATCGATTACACAGCCATCAATGTCGACCAATCCCCGGTGAAGGTATCGGGTGGGATCGCGATTCCAAAAATTGCTCCCTCGTCCATCAAGGGGATGATCCTTTATTTCCACGGGACAACAACACAGCGGACAAATGTGCCTTCCAACTTCACAACCACCACTAACTCGGCCTATACGGATGGGGTTTTGCTTGCAGCGGTGTGGGCGTCTCAGGGATATGTAGTTGTGATGCCCGACTACATCGGCTTAGGCGACGATACGACTCATATCCATCCCTATGTGGTTTATCCCACGGAGAATGCTCAGAGTGGTTTCGCCATGGTGCAGGCGGCGCGCACGTTCCTGACTAGCTCCTATAAATTGACAGGCACCCTGCCTCTCTACATCACCGGATATTCAGAGGGGGGCGCCTATGCGCTGCAGGCGGCGCACATGATGCAGAGCAACCCGAATTATGCGTCACAACTAAAGGTCCAACTCAAGGCAGCAGTGCCGCTTTCAGGATTTTTCGATCTATCGGGAACTGGTCTGTCCTACTTGTTTTACAACATGAATCCCAGCCAAACTCCCAATGAGTGGTACTCTCTTGAACCGACGATAGCCATTGCCAGTAAGCCGTTTCTCAGCGCCTACCTGACGCTGAGCTTCGCCAACTATTCCAAGATCGCTCCAACGGCCATTTTGTCAAACTCGTTCTACAGCTATCCTTGCTCGAACAACCCAACCAACTGCAATCTCGATGACCTTTACTTCACCAATCCTCAATTTTCCGGGTACGATACCGCCGTGCTCGCTATCGCCGATTCCCAAGCAGAGATCGCTGGCTGGGGCGTTTTTACCAATAATTCGATTGCTCAACTCATGACTCAGTCCTACGCTACCGCCCTAATGAATAAGGACACAAGCAATCCTCTTTACCAGCAGGTCGTCAAAGCCGATACGTATGGTTTCGTCCCCAATTTCCCGGTCACTCTAGTGTCCCTGCAACAGGATTCGGTTGTAACCAGGGTGAACTCTGACGTTGCCTATGCCTACTTTATGCAGAAAAATCCACACGGCTCTTATCAGGAAGACCTCGTTCCCAATACCGATTTCATGGTCTCTAATGGAGAATATCTGCCTGCGAGCGAAGTCGACCACACCAGCGAGCTTCCATTCCTAAGCGTTCTCATGCTGAACCAATTCAACACAACGAAATAAATATAGCTAATGCTCGAATGTCAGACCAATTTGGACCATCGAGCAAGAAAGAAGTCGGTAGAAAACGAGTCAGGGAAATGGCACAGCCGCTGGGCGCGTTAGACGGATTGGCTGCGGACTTAGCCTGCCTGCTCAATGGCGGGGCAGGTAGTCTGCCGACAAACGATCTCCGGACCAATTCCCTGCTAACAGGGAAATCAACAGGGAATTTCGCGAATTTGGCCGGCGAATCTGCGCTTCGGACTCCGCTATGTCAACGAATCTGTGGCAGTTGCCATCACGCGTGCCAATATTTCTCCGCAACCGAACAGGGAATTATCACCTGGATATCAGGGAATTACATGTCCCTGATACGAGCAGATTAATGGCTGGCGTGTCGCAGGATTTATGCTGCAACGGTAAAAGTGGCATCGCCACTTGGAACGACAGCAGCGACCATAAGCGTGACTCCATCGGCCACTAGTATCACAAATTCGCAAACAGATGGCGTGACGGTCACTTTAGCCGGTGCCAGCGGACAAGCGGCGCCAACGGGAATCGTAATTCTGTCGAGCGGTGCTTACAGCACATCGCAGCCGATCGTGAGTGGCACAGCCAGCTTTACTATTCCCGCCGGAACGTTGAGCAGCGGCGCTAATATGCTGACCGCTACTTATTCCGGCGACGCTATCTATGCAGATGCGAGCGGTACGACTACTGTGACGATCTCAGAACTGGTGGTCACAGCACCCGCCCCTTCTCCAGTCTCTCCGGGGACAAGCGCAATCACTAGTGTCGTCTTCACGGCGGGCAGCTCATATTCGGGAACCATGAATTTGGCTTGCACACTGTCTACCTCGCCCGCCGGGGCTCAGAGCCTACCAACGTGTAGCTTGAATCCTACCTCTGTCGCGATCACGGCCGGTGGAAGTGGCACTACTACGTTGACCGTGAATACGACATCAACTTCAACGACCGCTCGAATGCGCAGATTCCAACAGCACATGTTTGGATTTGGTGGCTCAGGCGTTGCCTTGGCGGCTGTGCTGTTCTTCGGCATTCCGTTTCGCCGGCGTCGTTGGCCTGCATTGGCGATTCTTTTATGTGCGATTTCAACCGCTGCAGTCCTTGGATGCGGTGCGAGCGGAGGTTCCGGCACACCGCCCGTTACTGCGGGCGTTCCAGCTACATCTGCGGGCGCCTATACTTTCACCGTAACAGGGACAGACTCAGTTAACTCGAAGATCACGGTGTCTTCCGTCGTTACTATCACAGTCCAATGACGGGAAACCAGCAAATTGGGGTCGGTCTCCGAAATTCTCCCCGGCACGGCTCTGCAGTCCATGCTGAAATATCAATTCAGCAAGCTTGACCACCGGTCCCTTCCAGCTAGGGCCGCTCCTAAATGGCGGTGTATCACACCATCCCATTCGGGCGGAACAGTCATGTGACTGAGGTTGAAGCGGGTCCACTTACACAGCGTTAGATTCACGCAGAGTTGTTGACGAGCCAGCGCTGATATCAGACTTATCCTTGGTAGTTTCGGTAGGAAGGAGATCGAGAAAGAGGCGAAGATCATAGCCAGCGTTTTCCGCAGCGTGGGTCAAAGCTACGGCTGTAGCGGCAATTTCATTCGCAGCCTCAGAAAACGGCGCCGGACGCTGTGCAATTGCAACCAGGGCTGGTAACTGGAGCCAGCAGATGAGTGCCTCGAACTCCTCCTGATGGAGGTACTCCTTGCCTCCGCTGCTGTTAATCCCGGTGAGCCAGCGAACATCTGGATCGTCCCAGAACTCTTCTGAACGGATCACAGTCTCAGGGGAGGGTTCAGTGTTCATTCGGAGAAGCACCCGCACCATCGCCGCCGCTCGCCAGGTCTGCTCACCGTGCAGCCCGACGGCGGAAAACGCCTCAGCCAGCGCGTGCCTGAGTCGCAGTTCATCATAGAGCGCGAGTGAAGAAGCTGGCGAAGGGAACACACGAAGGGCAATCCAGGCCAGTATGGGCGCCCACACATCAGGGGCAGCGGTGCGCGAATCGCTGCTGGGCAGCACAGAACAGGCGGCGGTCTGTAGCGATTCAGGAAAAGCCGTAATCATAGAAGGTAAATGAACCGAGGCTGTCGCGATCTCAGCGTAGCGTTCTCTTTGTTCGGAGGGTTCCGGTCTTGACGTTTTTGAACGAGCTGAATCAAGCAAAGAATCCGAAGCAGCCGCATCGTTTTTCTGAGATGCCGCCTGCGCGAGTCCGGTCGCTGTTCGGGCGAAGGTCCGTACTTCCTTTATGAATGCCGCCAGCCTTGGATCCGAATCAGATTCTTTATTCCTGGCAGGCTCCGGCTGTTTGGCCGGCTGCGCCTTTTTACCGTTGGATAACTTGCTATTCTTCGAGCTCCTTTTCGGTTCAAGAGGCCGCACAGCCAACTCCTCGGCCACGTCCGAGAATGCCTGTACATTCGCATCGCTGATTACCTGGTGCAATGCATCCACGATCGGGCGCAGACGAAGCTGAGACAGGGCCTCATCCACGCTGTGAACTCCCGAACCATGAAGTGCATCGCAAAGCTGATCCCATGGCTCGATCGATGATGGCCGAAGCTCGCGCCAATTCAGCAATACGACGTGTTGATATCCACGCAGATCAAGCGTGAGGCCGTGGTTTCGAAATGCCGATGCTCTGCGCAGGTACTCAAGCCCAAGGATCGTATCGCGATAGGCAATGATGGTCGATTCATCCAAAGGCAGTCGAAGCCCATCGGCGAGACTCTTCTGTTGCAACGCGCCAGTCTGTTTCTCCAGAAAACCAACCGAAATGTGTATCGTGCCGTGCGTGGACCCGTAGCTGTTGTTATAGAGAATGATTGCACGCTGATCGCCGTGGGTATTGGAGTAGGCAAAGACATTCTCGTCCACCGTGCTATAGCCGGTCCAGAAATCATAGAGCACGAAATTTGTGCTTTCCGCAAACAGATGACGATTCTTCAAAAGTGGAGCGATGATTTGCTGGTGCCGCGCGATCAGGCCTTCGTCCGGAGATTCCTGGAATCGTGCCTGTTTGAAGTCCATGCCATAGCGTTCGGTATAGCCTTCAATCTGACCGTGCCCAAACATCGGCAGACCGGGCAGCGTTGCCAGCAAGACAGAAACGCCAAAGTACTTGTCCTCCGAGCCAAATTGATCGATCGCCGTCCGCTCATCGGGATTGCTCATGAAATTCACATACCGTTTGAGAATGTCAGGATCGAACTCCACCGTCTTTTTCAGATAAGAGCGGTATTTGGCATTTTCTTCATCGCGCAGCATGTTCATAAATGCGCTGTTGTATACGCGATGCATGCCCAGAGTGCGAACGAAGTAACCCTCCAGCAGCCAGAATGCTTCGGCAAGCAGCAGCGTGCCCGGCACCTCCGCGGCGACGCGGTCGACGACCTCGCGCCAGAACTCTCGCGGCATCAAGGCGTCGAATGCTTCTTCTGATAGAGCATTTTCAGCCCGCGACGGAATCGAACCGCCGGCACCGGGGAGAGGAAACCATAGGCGTTGCACATGACGCTTCGCCAGCACCATCGCTGCATCGAACCGAATAATCGGAAAGCGTCGCGCTACGTTGAGAATCACTTGAATGACGTGTTCGCGGACGTCCGCCTTGGAGTAATCGAGCTGCGCGGTGTCGTTCCAGGCGAACATGGTCCCATCATTGCCGTGATAGATGAAACGGGTATCGCCCTCACGATACCGACGGAGACGAAAGACAACGGCTGCATCGGAATGATCGTAATAATGGTCTTCAATCTTGATTTCGACACGACTGTCCGCGGATAGATCCGGTCCCTCAAAGGTATAGGCGGGAAACGGGCTCTCCCAGCGTGACAGGAACCAGTCGGGATTCTCAATCACCCAGTTCGAATCGATCCCCATATGGTTGGGGACCATGTCGCTCGCCAGTCGGAGGCCAGCCATGGCGGCTCGATAGCGCAAGTTCTCAAAGGCTGACTCTCCGCCCAGGTCTTCAGCGATCGCATAGTCTTTCAAAGAATAGGCCGAGGCCACGGCATCGTTATTCCCGCGCAGCCGCTTGATGGTCTTCGAAGCGCGGCTTCGCTCCCAAAGACCAATCAACCACAAACCGGTGATACCACGCGTGGCGAGCAATTGAAGTTCCTCGTCTGGAATTTGATCCAGCCGATGGATGTGGCGCAGGTACTTCTGAGACAACTGCTCCAGCCAGACGTAAGTGCTTTTGGCAATCAGGACGACCGTGGGCATCCAGGCCTGGTCCGCGCTGAAAGCTTCGTACTCATTCAGCGGCGCCTGATAGCCGGCGGCGTAGCGGCGACGCCGCACGCCATCCGCGCCGATGACAAACTCTGAATCGAAGCCGACAAACTCGTCTCCAATGAATCCTTCTCCTCCGCGTCCGGGTTGCCCATGACGATGCCTGTCCGGACCGGGAGGATGGAACCGCATCCAAACGGCAACTTCTTCTTCACGAAGAACATCGATCGCGAGCAATACTTTGCGCAGATCGACTCCAAGATATTGCGGCCAGTTTTCCCGTATGAAATCCAACTGACCGGTTAGCGAATCGGGTGAGGCAAGCATCGGGGCGCGCAATGCATCGAGCAGACTTCCTAGACCCGGTGCGATTGGGGGACGGGTGAGGAAGAAATTCGGAAAATGCGTGGTGATGTTTTCATAGGCTGTTTGTAGCTTCAGGTCTTGATCCCCAAACAAGATGCGAAACGGTTCGAAGGCAGGGTTTTTGTTGGCGAGCCACAAGAGCAGCAGCTCTTCGAAAGCAATCTGCCGGTTGGGTACTCCTCCTGTACTGCCGTCGAGCCACTGGGCGGCGCTGAGTTCACCGCGATAGACAGACATGCCCGGAAACTGCTCGACGAAGGCAAGGAGAAGCCGTTCAATTTCAGCCGGGGTCAGGCGTCCGCTAAACCAGCGAACCGCCTCCGACATGACTGCGGGATCTACGTCATGGCGATAACGGGCGATGAGAGCGTGGCTCAGCTCGTCAATCAATCCCATGGCAAACAGCGCGCCCGCATTTACCATTGGGTGAGGATCAGTCACTGATCCCTGCAACTCATTCAGGCGCTGCGCAAGCGTCCGGCTGGCGGCGACATTCGCAAAAACAACATTTCCCTCAAAGCTAAACAACAGGTCTTCAAGGTTTAATTTCTTTCGGATCGCGCCAGAAATGTGAAATTCCATTCGAAATGTTCTTTCTGGCGGTTTTCGACCGCGAGCTAGAGTGCTTCAGAGATGCTTAAGAAAGACTGGGAGGACGCGTGAACCTCCCCCGCCTGACTTCTACATAAAGATAGATGCAATCCAATGCGAGAGATTGGCCCAGAAGTTTGCTTACGGAGAGGAGGATCTATGAGCAACTTCTCGTCATACTCAAATGTAGCTTGGTCAATCGGCACAGTTACGCTGGCGATCGGACTCGTGAAGAGAAAACTGTCCGTTTTCAATTGAGTGATGCGCCCTTTTAGGCAGATTACCTCGGTGGCCGGAGTCGCCTGGAAGTGCAACCGCACAGGCGAGCCTTCCTCAAACCACTTCCTAAGGATCATCAGAGCTTCCTGTTTAGTACATTTCATGTTTGTCCTTCAAGAATCTATATCGCAAAATTGCCTTCGACGCATGGTATCGACCTGTGCGGGTCAGCCGCCGCGTACTAGATATGCAAATCGATCTTGGCAACATCTGAATCGGATGATCAACCCGGCATGATTTAACTCTTTTCGCTGAACGGTTTCTCAGGAATTAATCAAACTGATGCAAGGGGCTGATCGACGGTTTTCTGGGAACACTAAAATGCTCGAGAGTGCCACATATCACCGTCAGCCTTGGGCGACACCGGCCGCAACGCGAAAGATGGTCCTCGAAATCTTCGGCTGCCTACCGTAGGTCTGCGGGGAAATCACCCATCTCTTAGATCTGGCTCACTTCGATGATTTCGTGATTTCGTTGTTGGGAATCGGTGCACGCTTGGCCGTTTCGATCGCTTCTTCCCGCAGGCGCGCATGAAAGCTCCAGTATAGATACTGGCAGTTCGCTGAGGCCACCCGCACGTCCGGCTAACATGCTTTCCGGATTTTTCTTTTTTTAATCCCTGAGTTTACGTCCGTAGGCAAAGTCACCCATTCTCAGTTCCAGATTTCCAGTTGGCGCGTGGTCCACGACTTTTGTCTTCCATAGATCACGCCATCCTAGTCCGGAGCAGAACCTTCTATCTGCTGCTGCTCTCTCTATCTGAAAGGATGGGTTTCGAGTTCAGTTTCTTGATTGCAGGCGCTGCTACCGTCCTGCTGCTTCCAGCCAATTCGGAATGGGTGTTCGCGAGCCGCAAGCAGGGCTTGCGGGCTCTAGTGATTTTCACCATGTTGTATGGGTTCATCTACATGTTACTGCGCCTGGACGACAACGCATTGATGGTCGGCGCAATTGCCAGCTTCCTGACCTTAGCGTCCGCCATGTACTACACACGGAAGATCGACTGGTACAGCTCGCTTCTGGAACCAGGACCTCATGAAACCTGAGGCTTGGCCCAGGAGTATCCGAACGGACAAGGTTCAAACAAAACTTAGACCACACAGAATACTTGTTCTACACAGGTCTCGAACGCAAGCGAAAGGAGGCAAAGGATTGCATGTCTCCATCATCCTGGACGGCAACGGGCGGTGGGCCACTCGGCGTGGCCTGCCGAGGGTTGCTGGTCATCGCGCTGGCGTAAGCGCTTAGATCTCCAGTTCGCTTCCGTTCGCGAGATCCGCCGCAATTGGCCGGAATTTTGGATTTTCTCGGCTGGTATCGCGGGACAAGTCGCCAGTGCAGACTAGATGGCGGAGGGAGAGGGATTCGAACCCCCGTTACCCTTGCGGGTAAAGCGGTTTTCAAGACCGCCTGTTTCAACCACTCACACATCCCTCCGCGAAGGGGATGGAAATACTCGTCACCTGCAGGATACCAGCACGACCGCGTCTCAGCCGGGTTGTAGCTTCCTGAAGAACTCGGACGTTTCTTCATTCAGAATTTCGTCTAATCGTCGGCATCGCAATCGAAATCACAGGCCCCGAGATGATCGTCAACCCTGAGCCGTGCTCAACCCTGGCCTGCATGGGCGTTGGTGTTCCACTTCTTCGCGATGAGTGTATCTGCCGCGAACAAGCCCGGACCGAAAATAAGAATTATCAGCGAGGCAAACAGAAAGGTGTAAGGTGCAGCCCCGTAGAACTTGCCGGGGTCGCTGACAAACGAAACAAAGGCCTCACGATCAGCCGCGATGAACGCGACCAGCATATCGATGAACAGTGGAAGGGCGATCAAGCGGGAGGCCAGGCCGAGAATCAAAAGACAGCCTCCCACAAGCTCCAGCAATGAGACGAATACGGCGGTTGCGTGAGGAACTGGCATGCCAAGTTGGGTAAAGTATTCGGTCACGCGCGGAATGTGGTTCAGTTTTCCCAAGCCGGTCTGGATAAATTGCCAGCCCCAATAAACGCGGACGAATAGTAGGAATAGCGGCTGTAAGCTCGATGCGCCGTTTCTGTATAGCCGATAATAGCCTGCAAGCTTCTCTTTCATCATGTCGGTCTTCCTTGTGAAGCCAAATTGATTTCCCTGCAGCAACCGCTTTCTCATGCTATGCCATGCCACTTGATTAGCTTCTGGGTCGTATCGCGGAAATCCGCAGACTAACGGCGCAACTATTCGCAGCTTGCCTGCACAGCCTTTCCGGAATCTCGATGCGCGTCCCGGCGCCGCTACGCTGCCACTTGAGCTCAGTGTCATAGCCAAGCAGACGCAGGCTTGCCCCTGACGCCGGCGCAACACTCTTCAACGCAATCGTTCCTGGAACTGCCTCGCCTTCGTCCAGCAGATAGATCGCGTAAACTGCGCCATCTTTACCTCGCGTAAAGCACACCTTGCCATCGCGATAAGGCGCAACCGGACGTGTTGCATAAATCGCCTCGCCATTGCTCTGCATCCACATTCCGATTTCGGCGAGCCGCGCAACAGCTCCGGTCGGTAGTTCGCCAGTTGGATCAGGACCCACGTTCAGCAGATAGTTGCCGCCCTTGGCGACGATATCGACCAGCATGTGCACCACCTTGCGTGACGGCTTATAGTGATCGTCCGGAGCGTATGACCACGAATTGCCGAGTGTCATGCAGGTTTCCCAGGGATACGGAAGCGGCGTATTTGGTATCTGCTGCTCCGGCGTGCGGTAGTTTTCATAGGGACCGCCAACCGCGCGGTCCACGACGATCAGACCAGGTTGATTTTTGCGCGCAAGCGCAGCCAGGCCCGGCATGTCTATATCCTGCGGCCATGGCACGTCCTGGCCGCCAACGATCGCATTCGGATGCGCCGTCGAATTTACCCAGCCGCCGTCGAGCCAGAGAATATCAACCGATCCGTAATCAGAAGTCAGTTCGCCCACCTGTCCATGCACAAAGGCAACGAACTTCTTCCAGCGCTCAGGATATTCGCGCGTATCGTAGTTCACGTCCCGGTTTGGCGTTGCCCACTCGGGTGCCCAATAGTCCGGACTATGCCAGTCGGGCTTTGAAAAATATGCGCCGATTCCGAACGATTGCTTGCGAAATGCTGCAAATACTTCGTTGGCGATGTTTGCACGCGGATTTGTATGGAAGGGGACGTCAGGGGCGGTGATGCGGTAGTCGGTCAGCTTCGTATCGAACATGGAAAAGCCGTCGTGATGCTTGGTCGTAAACACAACGTATTTCATGCCTGCGTTCCGCGCGACATTGGCCCAGACATCGGGATCGAACCCGATCGGATTGAAGGTCTTCGGCAATGCCTCGTATTTTCTCTTGTAGTCAACGTAGTTGGTACCGGCTGGGCGTTTGATCCAATCCTCCGAACAGATCGACCACGATTCCACCACGCCCCACTGGCTATACGTTCCCCAATGCATCATGAAACCGAATTTCCAGTCCTGCCACGCATCCAGCTTGCGCACCACAAGTGAATCCGTCACAGGCACGTAGGGGTTGCTCTTCTCCGCAGCCGCCGCACCAACCGCCTTCACCGCCGCCGATGCTCCAATCAACTTGCAGAATTCTCTCCGCTGCATTGCATTCCCTTCTGTAAGCACTTTGGTCCGCGATCAGGTTCTTATGCGAGATCATACTAAGTTAAGCCAATTGCCGCTGCGGCATCGTGCGAAGCATAACTGTAGGGCGAGCTGCTACTATTACCCCGTGTTCAACTTCGGAAGACCTAAAACGCCCGGCCAGTGGATTGCCCATATCGCCGGAGTGATCGTGGCGTTATTCCTCGTTTGCTGGATGTTGTGGGCCTTTATTCTTTGAATAGTTCTGGCTCGTCCATCCTCAGCAGCAAGAGCCTGCGGTGACGACGATGTTCTGTCTCGTGGGCTGATCGATCTCGCAGACGTGATTTGCGCGTGCGGGTTTCCCTCTTGAAGATGGGCAGATCAGGAACACTCCGAACCTGATCGATACGCTTCTCACCGCTTTGAGACCAGAACGAAAATCTAACTGAAAGGCAGCAAACTCTTGATTCTCTACCGGACAATGCAGGGGAACTACGTTGAAGTTGCGGGCAAGTATTACAAGCTCGAAGATACCTCCTGGGATACATTGCTCACGCGACCGGAGTTGTACGAATACCTGTTACAAATCACCAGAAAGGATGAGCCTACGGGCGATCAGTTGCCCAGTGCGCCGCAAGCTCCCATTGAGAACCAGGAAGTCTGGGCGGCTGGCGTTACCTACTATCGCAGTCGCAGTGCTCGGATCGAAGAATCGAAAGATGCAGGCGGAGGCGATTTCTACGATCGCGTGTATTCCGCCGATCGGCCTGAACTATTCTTCAAGGCAACCTCGCACCGGGTCGTCGGCACAAACGGTAAGGTGCGGATTCGTAAGGACGCGACCTGGAGTGTGCCCGAACCGGAGTTGACCCTCTGCATCAACTCCAAAGCGAAGATCGTCGGTTACACCATAGGCAATGACATGAGTTCGCGGGACATCGAAGGCGCGAATCCCTTATATTTGCCGCAAGCCAAGGTGTATGACCAAAGTTGTGCTCTCGGCCCCGGCATTTTGATTGCTCAAGAACCACTACCAATGTCCACACAGATCAGTCTCGAAATTATGCGCGGCACAAATTTGGAATTTTCGGCGTCGGTAACGCTGGCCGACATGAAGCGCGACCCCGCCACGCTGATCGAATATCTGTTTCGCGACAATAGCTTCCCGCATGGCTGCTTTCTACTCACCGGCACAGGCATTGTTCCGCCCGATTCTTTTACACTCCGGAGTAAAGATGAAATACGAATTACGATCCCGCCCATCGGGACATTGATCAACGAGGTCGCCTGACATGGCGCTCACTGGCCAATCCATCATCGGCGAAGCGTCCGCAAACCAAGGGCAACAGAGCGAAACCGATCGCGATGCACGCTTCAAGGCGGTCAATCCTGCGACCGGCCACGTCCTCGATCCTGAATTTGTTTCTGCTTCCACAGACGATGTGGAACGCGCCACATCCGCGGCAGAGCAGGCTTTTAACGTGTATAGCCAACTCTCGGGTGCGAAGAAGGGGATGCTCCTTCGAGAGATCGCGAAGGAGTTAGAGGACATCAGGGATCCGCTGGTCGAACGCGCAAATCTGGAAACTGCGCTGCCTGTTCCGCGTCTTCAAGGCGAGGTAGCTCGCACAGCGAACCAGCTTCGCCTGTTTGCCGAAGTTGTGGAGGAAGGCTCATGGATCATGGCGCGCATCGATCGCGCTCTTCCCTCGCGCACGCCGCTACCCAGACCCGATCTGCGATCCATGCTCCGGCCGCTTGGCCCGGTTGCGATATTCGGCGCCAGCAACTTCCCTCTCGCCTTTTCTGTTGCGGGCGGGGATACAGCTTCCGCTCTGGCGGCTGGCAATACTGTCGTCGTCAAGGCGCATCCGGCACATCCCGGCACAAGCGAACTTGTTGGCCAGGTGATCGCCTCGTGCGTTCGAGCAGCCGGCCTGCCGCCCGGTATTTTTTCGCTGCTCTTTGACAAAGGAACGAGCGTAGGAACCGCGCTGGTGAAGCATCCGCGGATCAAGGCAGTGGGATTTACCGGCTCGCTCGCCGCGGGCCGCGCGCTAATGGATATCGCCGCATCGCGCCCGAGTCCTATTCCATGTTTCGCGGAAATGAGCAGCACCAATCCTATCTTTCTTCTCCCCAACGCGTTGCGCGAACGCCGAGAACAGATCGCCAAGGATTTATATGGCTCCATCACTCTTGGTGCTGGCCAGTTCTGTACCAAGCCCGGCCTGATATTTCTCCCGCATAGCGAAGCCGA
>Ga0134126_10005210_pt1 | contig 16244 bp, 13 predicted proteins | sample KB31752_FD_96881 | JGI IMG/M metagenome (GOLD analysis project Ga0134126, IMG submission 96881) | Terrestrial soil microbial communities with excess Nitrogen fertilizer from Kellogg Biological Station, Michigan, USA - KB3-175-2 | ecosystem: Environmental > Terrestrial > Soil > Unclassified ...
CGGCGCCGCCGGATGCCATGCCGCTCGCGGATGGCTCCGTTCACAGCCTTCCCGTCTACGATCGCGGCGCGCTCGGCATCGAAACCGAGCTTCTCGTCGACTGGTACTGGGGGGCGATCCACGGGAAACCGATCCCATCGCAATTTCGGGACGATTTCGTCGCCGCCTGGAGCGCGGTGATCGATCGGCTCGCTGCGCTTCCGACCGGCTGGGTGCTGCGCGATTTCCATTCGCCGAACCTGATGTGGCTCGCCGACCGGCGCGATACCGCGCGCGTTGGCCTGCTCGATTTCCAGGACGCGCTGATGGGCCACCCGGCCTACGATCTTGCATCGCTTCTGCAGGATGCGCGCGTCGACGTGCCGGAGATGATGGAAATCTCGCTGCTGTCGCGCTACACGCGCGCGCGGCTTGCCGCCGACCCCAAGTTCGACGCGCCCGCCTTCGCGCGCGTCTATTCGACGCTCGCCGCACAACGCGCCTCGAAAATCCTCGGCATCTTCGCGCGTCTCGACCGCCGGGACGGCAAGCCGCAATATTTGCGTCATCTTCCGCGCGTAGGCGCTTATCTGCAACGCGCGCTCGCGCATCCGGCGCTGGGCCCGCTCAAGGCATGGTATGGCGCCAACGTCCCGGCGCTGAAGACGATCTGACATGACATACCCCGCGACCAAACCCGTTCCCCGCACCGCCATGGTGCTAGCCGCGGGTCTCGGCACGCGCATGCGCCCGCTCACCGCGCGCAGGCCGAAGCCACTGGTCGAAGTCGCCGGCAAGGCACTGCTCGATCACGTGCTCGACCGCCTGGAAGATGCCGGCGTCGAAACCGCGGTGGTGAACGTGCATTATCTCGCCGAGATGATCGCGCATCATCTCTCGGCGCGCGCGAAACCGCATATCGAGCTCTCCGACGAGCGCGGGCTGCTGCTCGGCACCGGCGGCGGCGTCGTGAAAGCGCTGCCGCTGCTCGGCAACGGGCCGTTCTTCCATCTCAATTCCGACACGGTCTGGATCGAAGGCCCGCGTCCGAACCTCATCCGGCTCGCCGAAGCCTTCGACGCGCAAACGATGGACGGCCTGCTCCTGCTCGCGCCCACCACCAGCATCGGCTATGATGGCTTCGGCGACTACGCGATGGCGCCGGACGGTCTCCTGCGCCGGCGCAACGAGCGCGAGGTGGCGCCGTTCGTCTATGCCGGCGCGGCAATCCTGACGGCCGCGCTGTTTGCCGGCGCGCCCAGCGGCGACTTTTCGCTCACGACCTTGTTCGACCGCGCCGAACAGGCCGGCCGCCTGCACGGCCTGCGGCTCGACGGCCTGTGGATGCATGTCGGCACCCCCGACGCGATCGGCGCAGCGGAAGCTGCCATCCGCGCCAGCGCGCGATAATTCCCCATAACGACAGAAAATGAAGACGCGCCGCAAAGGCGTGTATGATTCCTACATGCCGTCCGTGACTCCCCGCGTCTTCAACATCCCCGCCTCCGCGCCGTTCCTGCCGGTGCTGATCGAGGCGCTGGTCAACGACAAACTCGGCCTCGATTTCCCGAAGGCCAGCGATCCCAAGTCCTGCGATCCTTTGGCGCTCGCGCAGGCAACGCTCTATCTGCCGACGCGGCGCGCCTGCCGGCTGGCGCGCGACATCTTCCTCGACACCTACAAAAGCGACGCGGCGATCCTGCCGCGCATCGTGCCGCTCGGCGATATCGACGAGGACGAGATCGCCTTTGCGGAAGCAGCCACCGCCGAACTTGCCGCCGACGCGCTCGCGCTACCGCGCGCGATCGAGCCGCTGGAGCGGCGGCTGCTTCTCGCGCAACTCATCGTCACCTGGGCCACCGCGATCACCCCCGACAAGGGCTCGCCGCTGATCGCCAATACGCCAGCGGCCGCGCTCGCGCTCGCCGACGATCTCGCCCGCCTGATCGACGATATGATCACGCGCGAAGTCGACTGGAGGCGGCTCGACGAGCTGGTGCCGGACGATTTCGACAAATACTGGCAGCTCTCACTCGACTTTTTGAAGATCGCACGGGCCGCTTGGCCAGCGCTGCTTGCCGAACGCAACGCGATCGAAGCGGCTGCGCGCCGCGACAAGCTGATCGAAGCGGAAACAAAACGCCTCGCCGACAGCGACGCGTCGGTGATCGCCGCAGGCTCGACCGGCTCGATGCCGGCAACGGCCAAGCTGCTTGCAGCCATCGCACGGCTGCCGCACGGTGCCGTGGTGCTGCCCGGCCTCGACACCGATCTCGACGAACCCTCGTGGCAATCGATTTCCGGCAACGGCAAAGACAAGACACATGACGGCGCGCCTGCCGTCGGCCATCCGCAATTCGCCATGCAGGCGCTGATCGCGCGCATCGGCATCCCACGCGACGCCGTAAAGGCGTTGGCGCCGCCCGCAAAACATGGCCGCGAACTTCTGGTATCGGAAGCGCTGCGTCCCGCCGCCAGCACCGATCGCTGGCAGGCGCGGTTCAAGGATGCCGCTTTCGAGGCCGCCGCGAACGTGGCAATGGCCAGCGTGCACGTGATCGAGGCCGCCAATCCGGAAGAGGAAGCACTCGCCATCGCGGTGTCGTTACGTGAAGCGATAACGGCGCCGGGCAAGACGGCCGCGCTGGTAACGCCCGATCGGTCGCTGGCGCGCCGTGTCGTCGCCGCACTGGAGCGCTGGCATGTCACGGTGGACGATTCCGGCGGCGACGCGCTCGCCGACACCGATGCCGGCGTATTCGCGCGGCTGGCGGCGGAAGTCGCGCTCGGCGGGCTTGCGCCGGTGCCCCTGCTGGCGCTGCTGAAACACCCGTTGCTGCGGCTCGGCGCCGAAGGCGGCGCGCATACGCGTGCCGTCGCCGCGCTGGAACGCGCGGTGCTGCGCGGGCCGCGCCCGCGTGCCGGATCGGCCGGACTGGCGCATGCGCTCGCGACCTTCAGGCAGACGCGCGGCGGCTTGCATCGCAACGATCCGCGCTCGTTTGTCTCCGACGCCGATCTGCGCGCCGCGGAAGTGCTGGCCGGCAAGATCGCGGAAGCGCTGAAGCCGCTCGAAGCCCTTCAAAAAGGCCCACAAAAACTGAACGAAATCACGCAACGTCATAGCGACGTCGTTGCCAATCTGGCCAACGAATCCGGCGCCACCGTCGCTGCGTTCGCCGGCAATGACGGCCAGCAATTAAAAACCGCGTTCGTTGATATTGCCGAAAGCCCCGCGGCACAGACGCTCGCGGTGGCGATCGGAGACTATCCGGACGTCTTTCATGCCCTGACTTCAGGCCGCGCCACGCGCCGCGCCGAAACAGGCAATCCGCGCGTGCGCATCTTCGGCCTGCTGGAAGCACGCCTGCAAAGCACCGATCGCGTGGTGCTGGGCGGCCTCAACGAAGGCACCTGGCCGCCGGAAACGCGCAGCGATCCGTGGCTCAGCCGGCCGATGCGGCTTGAACTCGGGCTCAATCTGCCGGAGCTGCGTATCGGACTTTCGGCACACGATTTCGCGCAGGCGATGGGCGCGCCCGAAGTGATCCTCAGCCGCGCCGCCAAGCAGGCAGGCGCGCCGACCGTAAGCTCGCGTTTCGTGCAGCGGCTGGCGGCGATCGCAGGCGAGGCGCGTTGGCAAAACTCACTCAAGGACGGCGAAAAATATCTGGCTTGGGCGCGCGCGCTCGATCATCCAGTGGAAGTCAAACCGACGCCACGTCCCGAACCAAAGCCGCCGCTCGAGGCGCGGCCGCTCCAGCTTTCCGTCACCGACATCGAGAACTGGCTGCGTGACCCCTACACGATCTACGCCAAGCACGTATTACGATTGGTTCCGCTCGATCAGGTCGATGCGCCGCCGGGCGCAGCCGATCGCGGTACCGTTATTCACGAAGCGATCGGCGAGTTCACCAAGGAATTCGCCAACAAGCTGCCCGCCGATCCGGTGCGCGCCCTGGTCGCGCTCGGTGAAAAACATTTCGCGCCGTTGCAGGACTTTCCCGAAGCAAAGGCATTCTGGTGGCCGCGCTTCCTGCGCATCGCGGACTGGTTCGCGTTGTGGGAACGCGAGCGCCGCGCAACTGTCGAGAAAATCTACGCCGAGTGCTCCGGCAAGCTGTCGATCAAACTTGGCGATCGTATTTTCACGCTGACCGGCCGCGCCGACCGCATCGAGCGCCGCAAGGACGGCAGCTACGCCATTCTCGATTACAAAACCGGCGCGGTGCGCACCGAGAAGCAGGTGCGCACCGGCCTTGCGCCGCAACTGACGCTGGAAGCTGCCATGCTGCGTGGCGGCGGTTTTGCCGATATTCCGAAAGGCTCGGTCGGCGAGATTGCCTATGTGGCGATCAAGGGCGGCAATCCGGCTGGCGCCTCCGACCCGATCTATTTCAAGGAAGGAACGCCGGACAGCCAGGCCGACAACGCACTGAAACGCCTCACCGGCATCGCCGCGAAATTCGAGGATGTGACGACGCCCTACCTCTCGCTCGTGCACCCGATGTGGACGAAATATTACGGCGACTACGATCACCTCGCGCGCGTGAAGGAGTGGTCAGCAACGGGCGGCGAGAGCGACGGGGGCGAGTCGTGAGGGCGAAGTGTTGCGCTGATGCGTGCCTCATCCCGGCGTCATCACCGGGCCGGCGCGTAGCGCCGAGACCCGGCGATCCATCTTGTGAAGAATGGATGGATTGCCGGGTCAAGCCCGGCAATGACCACAATACTGCCGGCACATCGCGCTCGCGACACGTCTGCGGGGCTCGCCGATGACCGCCTCGCGCAACATTCCCGACAATGTCAGCCGCGTGCAGATCGAAGCGGCGGACCCGGATGTTTCCGCCTTCGTCAGCGCCAATGCCGGTTCCGGCAAGACGCACGTGCTTTCTCAGCGCGTGATCAACTTGCTCCTGCGCGGCGTCGATCCGGCCAAGATCCTTTGCATTACCTTCACCAAGGCCGCCGCCGCCACGATGGCAAACCGTGTGTTCGAGACGCTGGCGAAATGGGCGGCGCTCGACGATGCCGCGCTCGACGAACAGATTGCGCAATCGTCGAGACAAAAAGCGGACGCACCGTTGCGCGCGCGGGCACGACGGCTGTTCGCGTCCGCGCTGGAAACGCCGGGCGGACTGAAGGTGCAGACCATTCACGCCTTCTGCACGCGGCTGCTCCACCAATTTCCGTTCGAAGCCAATGTCGCTGCCCGCTTCGAGGTGCTGGATGACGCCCAGACTTCACAACTCCTTGAATCTTTGACGCTTTCCGTCTTGCTGGAAGCGGCGAGCAAACCCGGCAGCGCGCTCGGCAAAGCTCTTGCCGGCGCCATCGTCGCGGCCGCCGACACCACCTTCAAGGAAGTGATTACGGACGCGATCAGGAAGCGCGACACCATCACACAATGGATTACACGCAGCGGCGGAATCGACCGGGCGATGGCGGCGCTGGCGCGCGAACTCGGCGTCGATCCCGCCGACTCGACGGAAACGATCGAAGCGGACTATTTCGCGAAATCGCTGATCAAGGAAACCGAATGGCCGGCGCTGATCGAAGCGCTCGCCGCCGGCTCGACGGCCGACGCCAATCACATCGCGGCGCTCACCACCGTGCGCGATGCCGCTGGCCGCGCGCGTATCGAGGCGTATCTGAAAATCTTCTGCACCGCCGAGCTTGCGCCGCGGAAACGGGTCGTGACCGACAAGGTTGCGAAGGCAAGCCCGCACTGGCAGGAACGCCTGATTGCCGAACAGGACCGGGTGTGCAAACTGCTCGCGCGCGAGCGTGCCGTCGCCGCGCGCGACCGCACGCACGCGCTCGTCACCATTGCCAGCGAGGTGATCGCGCGTTATCGCGCCGAGAAGGACCGGCGCGGTCAACTCGACTACGACGACCTCATCGACAAGACACTGGCGCTGTTCACGCGATCATCCGCCGCCTGGGTGCTCTACAAGCTCGATCTCGGCATCGACCACGTGCTGGTGGACGAAGCGCAGGACACCAGTCCGAAGCAGTGGGACATCATCAAAACCATCGTTTCGGAATTCATCCCCGGTGGCGCGCGTGAGAACGTCAAGCGCACGGTCTTTGCGGTCGGTGACGAGAAGCAGTCGATCTTCTCGTTCCAGGGCGCGGCGCCACATGCCTTCGCCGAAGTACGCGGCTATTTCGAGCGAATGCACAAGGAAATCAACCGCGATTTCATCGACCGGCAGTTCAAATTTTCCTTCCGCTCGGGACCAAACGTGCTGGGTGCGGTCGACACCGTGTTCGCGCGCGTCGAAGCGTTTTCAGGACTAAGCGCCGATCCAGTCGCCACCGTGCATCAGGCGCTGCCTGACGCCGCGCCCGGGCTGGTCGAAATCTGGCCGCTGATCGCGGCAGAAAAGCGCGACGAGATGGAGGGCTGGGACGCCCCGTTCGACAAACTGAGCGAGGAAAGCCCGCAGGTGAAGCTCGCGCGCCGCATTGCCGGCAGCGTCAAGCTATCGATGGCGCGCGGCACGCGGCCGAAAGACGTGCTCATTCTGGTGCGCCAGCGCGGACCGCTGTTTGAAGCCATCATCCGCGCGCTCAAGAATCAGCGCATTCCGGTCGCCGGCGCCGACCGGCTCAAGCTGATCGAGCACATCGCGGTGCTCGATCTGATGGCGCTCGCGGACTGCGTGCTGTTGCCAGACGACGATCTGGCGCTGGCGAGCGTGCTGAAAAGTCCGCTGTTCGGGCTTGACGACGACGACCTGTTCAAGCTCGCCTGGAATCGCAAAGGCTCGCTGCGCGGGGCGCTGCGCGCCAAAGCAGGCGAAAACCCGGCGTTCGGCATGGCGGATACAGCGCTCCACCGTTTCGGCAAAGACGCACGGCAGCTTTCACCGTTTGCATTCTTCGCACGCGTTCTGGGCGAATGGCGCGGGCGCGCCAACATGCTCAAGCGGCTCGGTCCGGAAGCGAACGATGCCCTCGACGAATTCGTCAACCTCGTACTCGACTACGAACGGCGCGAAACGCCGTCCTTGCAAGGTTTTGTATCGTGGTTGCGCGCGGCACAAAGCGAGGTGAAGCGCGACATGGAGATGGCACGCGATGAAGTGCGCGTAATGACCGTGCACGGCGCTAAGGGGCTCGAAGCAAACACTGTCGTGCTCGCCGACACCACGACGCCGCCGAGCGGACCTCGCGATCCGCGTTTGCTGGCGTTGCCCGACGGAATCGTTTGGGCGACGGCGAAGGCGAACGATATCGGTGCGATGGCCAGCGCGCGCGAAGAGGCGCGCAGCGTTGCGCGCGAAGAATACCGCCGTTTGCTACGTCGGGATGACACGCGCGGCGGAGCGGTTGATCGTATGCGGCACGCAGGGGACGCGCAAAATTCCGGAAGGCTGCTGGTACGACCTGGTGAGCGCCGCGCTTGAACCGGTGAGCGTCAGCGAGCCGGCCGATGATGGCGATGGCGAGGTAAAGCGTTTCCGGAAATTCCCGGACATGACGAAGTCTTCCCGCGCGATGACGGAATCCGCCCCCGCGAAGATCGAACTGCCGGAATGGTTGCACAAGCGTGCCGACGCCGAACCGCCGGTGCTCCGTCTCGTCACGCCATCAACTTCCGGAGAAGACGACACCCGGCGCGTTGCTGCCGCCGGCCGGGAGACTGCGCGCGCGCGCGGCCTGCTGCTGCACCGGCTGATGCAATCGCTGCCGGATATCTCCGCAGGGCAGCGGAAAAAAGCGGCGGATGATTTCATCCAGCGCGCCACCGCAAACATGAGCGCAGAAGAACGCCGGCCGATGGCCGCGCTCGCCGAGCAGGCGATGGCGCTGCTGGCCTCCGAGCGTTGCTCGGCCTTGTTCGGACCCGGCTCGCGCGCCGAAGTGCCGATCGCCGGCACCCTGCCGCAGGGCCGCGTATCGGGCCAGATCGACCGCCTTGCCGTCACGCCGGAGGCTGTCTGGATTGCGGATTTCAAGACCGGCCGGCCACCGGTTAATGTGCCGCGAGCCTACGTAACGCAGCTCGCGCTCTACCGCGCGGTGCTCGCAAAATTATACCCGGACAGGCCCATTCGCGCCGTTCTCATTTGGACGGAAGTCCCTGATCTTATGGAGCTTTCCGCCGATGTCCTCGATGCGGCATTGACGCAGGTCACCACCCCGTGAGGCCGCTTGACGCTGCGGTGCGTCATTCATAGGTTTCGACCGTCCTTTCCAGCGCTGAGTCGCGCTTCCATTCACAACAGAGGTGTTTCATGGCCGTCGGCAAAGTGTCGGACGCGAACTTCGAATCGGACGTGCTGAAGGCGGCCGAACCCGTGGTGGTGGATTTCTGGGCGGAATGGTGCGGTCCGTGCCGCATGATCGGGCCCGCGCTCGAGGAAATCTCCGGGGCGATGGGCGACAAGGTCAAGATCGTCAAGCTCAACGTCGACGAGAACCCGAACACCGCGGCAAAATACGGCATCATGTCGATCCCGACGCTGATGCTGTTCAAGAACGGCGAGATCGCTTCGCGCCAGGTCGGCGCCGCGCCGAAGCAGAAATTGCAGCAGTGGATCAGCGGCTCGGTCTGACACCGCCCAGATATTGTCGTCGTGACGGCCGGCCCTTGTGCCGGCCGTCTGCGTTTCAGCCCGGCAGCGTCCCGTTCTCGCGCAGCACGTCGCCTGCAAGATAAAGCGAGCCGGTGATGAGAATGCGCGGCGCCGGGTCGAGATCGAGCTTGCGCACGGCATCGAATGCCTGATCGAGATTGTCGCGGCTCGTTGCCGCCAGGCCGATCGCGCGCGCGGCATCGGCCACCGCCTCGGCGGGTAATCCTTTTTCGGCCTGCGGCACCGGTACGGCGACCAGCCGGCGCGCGAGCCCGGTGAAATTACGCAAGAAGCCCGCGCAGTCCTTGGTCGCAAGCATGCCGGCAATAATCACCAGCGGCCGCGGCACGCGTTCCTCCAGATCTGCAAGCGCGGCGGCGATCGCGCGGCCGCCGTCCGGATTGTGCCCGCCGTCCAGCCAAAGCTCGCTGCCGGGCGGCGCCAGATCGACAAGCCTGCCCTGCGCGAGCCGCTGCATGCGCGCGGGCCACTCGGTCTTCACGATTCCGGCCTCATAAGCCGCGGGCGGAATTTTCATCGACTTGAGAGCCCGCAACGTCGCGATGGCGACGCCGGCGTTCTCGAACTGATGCCGGCCGTAAAGCTTCGGCGCGGGCAGATCGAGCAATCCCGCTTCGTCCTGGTAGACCAGCCGGCCGCGCTCTTCGGTGGCAGTCCAGTCTTCGCCCGCGACCTTCAGCGGCGCGCGCCATCGCGCTGCCTGCCGCTCAATAACCGCAAGCGCGTCGCGTGGCTGCGCGGCGACAATGAGCGGCACACCGGGCTTGATGATGCCCGCCTTTTCGCCGGCGATTTTTTCAAGCGTGTCGCCGAGAAAATCGACATGGTCGATCGCAATCGGCGTAATGACAGTTGCAAGCGGCGCATCGACAACGTTAGTCGCATCGAGCCGTCCGCCGAGTCCTACTTCCATCACCAGCACATCAGCCGGATGGCGCGCGAACAGCATCATGCCCATCGCGGTGGTGATCTCGAACACCGTAATCGGCGCGCCGGCATTGATGCGTTCACACTCCTCCAGCGTCGCGGAAAGCTCCTCATCGGAGACCAGCGCGCCCTCGCCTTTCGCAGCCAGCCGGAAACGTTCGTTGAAACGCACAAGATGCGGCGACGTGTAAGTGTGCACACGTTGACCCGCCGCCTCCAGAATCGCGCGCAGGAAGGCAACGGTCGAGCCCTTGCCGTTGGTGCCGGCCACGTGGATTACCGGCGGCAGCCGGCGCTCGGGATTGCCGAGCGCAGCCAGCAGCCGCTGCATGCGATCCAGCGACAGATCGATGCGCTTGGGATGGAGCGCGGTCAGGCGCGTGACGATGGAATCGACTGGGCTCATGACACAAGAACGGGCACGGCGATGACGATCGTCACGCGTGCGCGGGCACCGGCAATTGCGGCAATGGCTGACCGACCGTCGCGGGCACTTTGGTCAGCAGCCGGCACAGATCGGCCAGCGTCGCGCGCAATTTGTGCCGATGCACAACCATATCCACCATTCCATGCGCGGCAAGATATTCCGCGCGCTGAAAACCCTCCGGCAATTTTTCGCGGATGGTCTGCTCTATGACACGCGGGCCGGCAAAGCCGATCAGCGCCCCCGGCTCGGCGATGTGAACGTCACCCAGCATGCCATAGGACGCCGTCACGCCGCCGGTGGTCGGATTGGTCAGCACGACGATGTACGGCTTCTTGGCTTCGCGCAGCATCTGCACGGCGACCGTCGTGCGCGGCAATTGCATCAGCGAGAGAATACCCTCCTGCATGCGCGCACCGCCGGAAGCCGCGAACATGATGAACGGCGTCTGCCGCCTCACCGCCGTCTCCAGCCCGGTAACGACAGCTTCGCCCGCCGCCATGCCGAGCGAGCCGCCCATAAAATCGAAATCCTGCACGGCGGCCGTGACGGTCAATCCTTCGAGCCGACCGATGCCGATTTTGACCGCATCCTGCATGCCGGTCTTGGTGCGCGCATCCTTCAGCCGATCGGCGTAACGGCGCTCGTCGCGGAAGCGCAGCGGATCGACCGGCACTTCCGGCACCGCCACGTCCTCGAACTCGCCGTTGTCGAACAGCGACTTCAGCCGCACCGCGGCTCTGATGCGCATGTGGTAGTTCGAGCTCGGAATAACGAACTGGTTGGCTTCCACGTCCTTGTAGAAAACGAGTTGGCCGGTCTCGGGACATTTGATCCAGAGATTTTCCGGCACCTCGCGGCGCAGGAAGCTGCGAATCTTCGGCCGGACGACGTTGGATATCCAGTTCATGGCTCGCCTATATAGGCACGATTCGGCAGTATTATAACCGTTGGAACGCGCGAATGGTTATTCCGCCGCTACCCGGCGGGCGGCACGCACACCTTGCGCGAGCGATGCCACGAGATCGGTCACCGCCTTGACGGTTGCGCCGGTCGCCTTGCCATGGCCGTCGAGACTCGCGCGCAGGGCATCCACCAGCGCCGAGCCGACGACGACGCCGTCGCTGCCTTCCGCAATGGCGCGGGCATTCGCCGCCGTCCTGACGCCGAAGCCGGCCGCAACAGGAAGTTTCGTATGCCGCCTGATGCGCGCGATCGCAGCCGTGACTTTGGCGGCGTCGGGCGCGGCAGAGCCGGTAATGCCGGTTATCGAGACGTAATAAACGAAGCCGGATGTATTGTTCAGCACTGCCGGCAACCGTTTGTCGTCGGTGGTCGGCGTCGCGAGACGAATGAAATTGAGGCCCGCCTTCAGCGCGGGCAGGCACAATTCCCCATCTTCTTCCGGCGGCAAATCGACCACGATCAGACCGTCGACGCCCGCCGTTTTCGCATCGGCCAGAAATTTTTCGACGCCGTAGATATAGATCGGGTTGTAATAGCCCATCAGCACGATGGGCGTTGTCTCGTCGTCTTTGCGGAATTCACGCACCAGCGACAGCGTCTTTTTCATGTTCTGGCCGCTCTTGAGCGCGCGCACGCCGGCAGCCTGAATCGCCGGTCCATCCGCCATCGGATCGGTAAACGGCATGCCGAGTTCGATTACGTCGGCGCCGGCTTTCGGCAATGCCTTGGCGATGGCAAGCGCCGTGTCGTAATCGGGATCGCCGGCCATGGTGAAAGTCACCAGCGCGGCACGGCCTTCGCGCTTGAGATCGGCGAAGCGCTTGTCGATGCGAGTCACGCTCATTTCGCCCTGCGCTCCAGATAGGCCGCGACCGAATCGAGATCCTTGTCGCCGCGGCCGGAAAGATTGAGCACCATCAGATGATCTTTCGGCTTCTGCGGCGCGAGTTCCAGGACGCGCGCGAGAGCGTGCGCGGACTCGAGCGCCGGAATGATGCCTTCGAGCTTGCTGCAAAGCTGAAATGCGGCCACGGCTTCGTCGTCGGTCGCCGATAAAAATTTCACGCGGCCCATGTCGTTGAGCCAGGCATGCTCCGGACCGATGCCCGGATAATCGAGACCGGCGGAAATCGAGTGCGCTTCGTCGATCTGGCCGTCATCGTTCATCAGCAGATACGTGCGGTTGCCGTGCAGCACGCCCGGCTTGCCGCCGGCGACGGAGGCCGCGTGCCGGCCGCTCTTGAGCCCGTGACCGGCGGCTTCCACGCCGTAGATTTCGATCGAACTCTCGTCGAGGAACGGATGGAAAAGCCCCATGGCATTGGAGCCGCCGCCGATGCAGGCGATCAGTGAATCCGGCAAACGGCCTTCTGCGGCCTGCATCTGTTCGCGCGTTTCGCGGCCGATGATGCACTGAAAATCGCGCACCATTGCCGGGTAAGGATGCGGGCCGGCGACGGTGCCGATGCAGTAAAACGTATCCGAAACGTTCGTCACCCAATCGCGCAACGCCTCATTCATCGCGTCCTTGAGCGTCCTCGAACCGGATTCCACGGCGCGAACCTCGGCGCCGAGCATCTTCATTCGCAGGACATTCGGCTTCTGCCGCTCGACATCGACCGCACCCATATAAACGATGCACGGCAGGCCGAACTTCGCGCATAGCGTCGCGGTGGCGACGCCATGCATGCCGGCTCCCGTCTCCGCGATGATACGTGTCTTGCCCATGCGTCTTGCCAGCATGATCTGGCCGAGCACATTGTTCACTTTATGCGCGCCGGTGTGATTGAGCTCCTCGCGCTTGAAATAGATTTTCGCGCCGCCGCCCGAAAGGCCGGAGGCTGTCTGTCTTAAATGCGCCGTGAGACGCTCGGCAAAATAAAGCGGCGACGGGCGACCGACGTAGGTCGCGAGATAACCGTCCATCTCGCGCTGGAACGCCGGATCGGCTTTCGCTTCGCCATAGGCTTTTTCCAGGTCGAGAATCAGCGGCATCAGCGTCTCGGCGACGAAACGTCCGCCATAGATGCCGAAATGCCCGTGATCGTCCGGGCCGGTTCGGAATGAGTTGGGTTGCTGCACGGTCATGATCCGCTCACCAGCGCTCGCGTATCTGACGCTGCTGCCGCGCGGGCCGCGCGGATGAAGGCGCGGATCTTGTCGAAATCCTTCTCACCGGGCGCGCGCTCCACGCCGGACGACACATCGACGGCCGGCGCGCGCGTGATGGCAAGCGCCTCCGCGACGTTGCCGGCGTCGAGCCCGCCGGAGAGCATGAACGGAATTTCCGTCTCGACATTCTTGAGCAGCGTCCAGTCGAACGGTTTGCCGAGTCCGCCGGGCCGCGTCGCGTCCTGCGGCGCACGCGCATCGAACAACAGCTTGTCGGTGGATTTGGCGTAACGCTGGATGGCCGACAGATCCGCGCGGGTCTCGATCGGCAACGCCTTCATCACCGGCAGGCCGAAACGCGCACGGATCGCCATCAGCCGTTCCGGCGGTTCGCTGCCGTGCAATTGCAGCATGTCGGGTTTCAACGTCGCGACGACGTCGAGCAACGTGTCGTCGTCGGCATCGACGGTGAGCGCGACCTTGCCGGCGTGGCCCTTCACGCGCTGGCCAAGGAGGCGCGCAGCATCGAAACCGAGATTGCGCGGGCTCGGCGGAAAGAACACGAAGCCGACCAGGTCCGCGCCCGATTCCAGCGCCACATCAAGCGCTTCGGGGGTCTTGAGACCGCATATTTTGACCAATAGGGGCATGGTAAAACGGGTTCTAGCCGCTTCTCCCGCGGCCCGCAAAGGCGATCCGGAACCCAGTCAGCCGACCGTCGGCGGAATGACCAGCGTCGCAGCCGGCTCAGCCGCCCGCGCCGGCGGCTCGCTAACGGCGAAACGGCGGCGCATGGCGTCCATTTCCTCATGCAAGTGCCGCGCCTCGGCGTCGAGCCTGCGGGCCGTGCGGCGATACCGCCGCTGGCCAAGCCAGGCAGCGATGCCGCCGATGATCACGCCGAGAATCAGCAGCACGAAGATAAGGACAAACAGCGGCAGCGTTGCCGCATAGGCCGGCTGTGTCGCGCTGAACGGATCGAAGGAAACGGTGACGGTTTGCCGGTTGGCCACCGCGAAAGCGACGATGATCACCACAAGCGGAACCAGGATCAGCGCGGTGACGATTTTGCGGAACATCGACTCCAGCCTTCTTCGTATGGCCGGCAACAGGCGTTCTCTTACTTAAAAATCCCGCCACCCAGTCTTATTGCTAGTTTGCTAGTTTCCAAGACGTAGATGCCCGGCGCAAGGCTTACGCACGGGCTCGGCCAAAAGCCGAGCCCAATAAACAACGAGCGCTACTATCCGTTTTTACTCGGCGCTGCCGTTCTTGTTCAGCCGCTCGCGCATTTCCTTGCCGGTCTTGAAGAACGGCACGGATTTCTGGTCGACCGAGACGTGGGCGCCGGTGCGCGGGTTGCGGCCGGTGCGGGCCGGACGATGCTTGACCGAAAAGGCCCCGAAACCGCGCAATTCGACGCGATCGCCTTTGGACATCGCCGCGGTGATCTCGTTGAGGATCGCGTTGACGATGTTCTCGACGTCGCGCTGATAGAGATGCGGATTTTGAGTGGCGATGTTCTGGACCAGTTCCGACTTGATCATAGACGCCGCCTTCAGTTGGACGCCGGAGGGTGCCAAAGCGCCAAAAGGCCGTCAAGGTTCAGTCGCTCGACTGTTTGCACCGCACTCCAATCCTCGAAGCGGTGCGCCAGCGCTTTCAACCCCACCGCTTCGAACATCCAGGCGGCGACGTGCAGGAACGACAAGTCGCTGAAGCGCGGTTCGAGCGAATAATCCCGAACCGGCGTGTTGGCGGGGACTTTTTTGGCGCTTTCGAGCCATGCCAGAGCGGTTTTCTCGTTGCCGAGAGCGTCGATGAGCTTAAGACCGACAGCCTGCCGGCCCGTGAAGACGCGGCCGTCGGCGACGCGTGCAAGCTCCGCGTCGTCCATATGGCGGCGGTCCTTCACCAGACCCTGAAACCACGCATAGGAATCCTTCACGATGGCTTCCATGGCGGCGCGGGCTTCAGGACTGGTCGGCTCGAAGCCGTTGGGCGCGGCCTTCAGCGGAGAGGACTTGATCTCCTCCATCTTGATGCCGACTGTTTTCATGATCTCGGTGAAGTTCGGAAACTGGAACAGCACGCCGATCGAGCCGACCAGCGAAGTATCGCGCGCGACGATATGATCGGCCGACATGGCGGCGATGTAGGCACCCGACGCGGCAAGGCCATCGACCACCACCACCATCGGTTTCTTCGCCTGTAGCGCGCGCAGCGAGTCGAACAGTTCCTGCGAACCCGCGGTCGTGCCGCCGGGGCTGTCGACGTGAACGATCACGGCGCGCACATGCGACTTTGACAGCTTCTCCAGCGCCTCGACGCGATCCTGGTTGCCGCGAATGAGACCCTGAATCTTGATGCGTGCGATGTAACCGCTGCCGCCTTTGCCCATCAGTCCGGTGCGCGGCGCCAGCACGACGCCTGCGCCCACAACCGCAAGTATTGCAATGATGACGGCGCTGACACGCCAAAAGGTAAGTTTCCGCCGCATGCGGCGGCGATCGACGATGGTGTCGGCATCGAGCGACATGATCTTGCGCTCCTGTTGATCCTTGCCGGATTGACGTTCTGCTTATCGGCGCAGCGTTAATCCGAGACGAATACAAACGAATCAAATGATGTCGAAATATAGGTCCGCCCCCGGCACCACCACAATCGTGGTGTGCCGGGCCGCGAACTTGTAACGCCTTACTCTTCTTCCGCTTTTTCCTTCTCGGTGCGCTGCTTGAGCGCGGTGCCGAGAATGTCGCCCAGCGTGGCGCCCGAGTCGGACGAGCCGTATTGCGCGATGGCTTCCTTCTCTTCGGCAACTTCCAGTGCCTTGATCGACACCGTGAGCTTGTGGGTCTTGCGATCGAACAAGGTGACGCGGGCGTCGAACTTCTGCCCGACCTGGAAGCGGTCGGTGCGCTGGTCGCCACGGTCGCGCGCGAGATCGCCGCGTTTGATGTAGGCGGTCAGCTCGGTACCGACGATGCTCACTTCGAGCCCGCTTTCCTCGACCTTCGTCACTTCGCAGGTCACCACGCTGTTTTTCTTGAGTTCGCCGGCGGTGCCCGACGCCATCGGGTCGCCCGCGAGCTGCTTGACGCCGAGCGAGATGCGCTCCTTCTCGACATCGACGTCGAGCACTTGCGCCTTCACCATGTCGCCCTTCTTGTATTCCTCGATCACCTGCTCGCCCGGACGCTTCCAGTCGAGATCGGAGAGATGGACCA
>Ga0134126_10005212_pt1 | contig 16241 bp, 19 predicted proteins | sample KB31752_FD_96881 | JGI IMG/M metagenome (GOLD analysis project Ga0134126, IMG submission 96881) | Terrestrial soil microbial communities with excess Nitrogen fertilizer from Kellogg Biological Station, Michigan, USA - KB3-175-2 | ecosystem: Environmental > Terrestrial > Soil > Unclassified ...
CCGGTGGTGGTGTCCTCCACCACCCAGCGGCCCTGGAGCGTCATGCCGGTGAGGCGCTGATGCCATTCGGTGGTGCGCCGGCCCTCCGCGGTGGACTGCATGATGCGGTTGGTCTCCTGCATGTTGAGCATCGCCTGGGCGGTGCGCCGGCTCATCTCGCCCTGGCTGATCGACCACGACTGCCAGATCTCGGTCATCTGGGGCAGCGCGGTGGCGAAGGCCTCGGCGGGCGCGGTCAGCATCGGTAGCCGCGGAGCCGGCCCCGGGCAAGGCGCCCGCGGGCCCTCCGCTTGACTCCGCCTCGCGGCACGGTCAGTATCAGCGCGTGCACTTCGGGGTCTTCGTCGAGGAGCTGCGTCACGGGGCGACCCAGGCCGGCGCCTTCCGCGACATCTTCGAGACGGCGGCCCAGGCCGAGGCGGGGGGGATCGACTGCGTCTGGCTGGGCGAGATCCACTTCACCCCGAGCCGCTCGATCATCTCCGCGTCGCTGCAGGTGGCCAGCGCCATCGCGGCCCGCACCCGCCGCGTGCGGATCGGCACCGCGGTCCAGGTCCTGCCGCTGAACCATCCGCTGCGCATCGCGGAGGAGGTCGCCACCGTCGACCACATCAGCGAGGGGCGCTTCGAGTTCGGGATCGGGCGCAGCGGGGTGGTGAAGACGTACGACACCTACGGCCTCGCCTACGCGGAGAGCCAGGCGCGCTTCCGCGAGACGCTCGAGATCCTGCGCCGGGCCTGGACCGGCGAGCCGTTCAGCCACCGGGGCGAGTTCTACCGCATCGACAACGCCATCGTGGCCCCGCGCCCCTACCAGGTGCCCCACCCGCCCATCCGCATGGCCGCCACCAGCGACGAGACCTTCCCCATCGCGGGGCGCCTCGGCCTGCCGATCTTCATCGGCCTGCGCGCGACCGAGATCTCGGACTTGAAGACGCAGCTCGGCCCGTATCGCGACGCCTGGCGAGCGGCCGGCCACCCGGGCGACCCGAGCGTCTACCTGCGGCTGCCCGTCTACGCCTCGCCCACCGCGGACGGCGCGCGCGAGGAGCCGCGCGAGAGCCTCACCTCGTTCTTCGCCCGTCAGACCGAGCTGGCCCGCCAGGCGGTGGGACGCGCGGGCGCCGGCCCCGCGGACCGCCGGCGCCAGCAGGCCGAGCGCATGGCCGCGCTCTCCTACGACGACATCCTCGCGCGCAAGGGCGCCTTCGGCACCGCGCGCGCGGTGGTCGACCGGCTGACCGCGCTGCGGGACGAGCTCGGGATCGACGGGGTGGTGGCGGAGCTGAACCCGGGGGGTCGCATCGCTCCCGCGCTCGAGGCGCGCAGCCTCGAGATCCTCACCCGCGAGGTCGCGCCGGCCCTGAAGGCGGCGTGAGGGCGCCCGCGTGAGCGAGGAAGCGCTGCGGAAGATCGCGCTCCAGGTGCGCAACTGGGGGCGCTGGGGGCCGGACGACGAGATCGGCACCCTCAACTACATCACGCCGGAGCGGGTGGCCGCCGCGTGCCGCCTCGCCACCACCGGCAAGGTCTTCGCCCTCGGCATCCCGCTCGACCGCAACGGTCCGCAGAGCGGCACCCGCGCCCGCTTCAACCCGATCCACACCATGTTCCGCGACGGAGGCGACGCGCCCCGCACCCCCGCCGAGGTCGCGGCCCAGGAGGGCTACGGCGGCTCCGACGACTGGATCGTGATGCCGTTACAGTGCGTGACCCAGTGGGACAGCCTGGCCCACATCTTCTACGAGGGGAAGATGTACAACGGCTACGACGCCACGCTGGTCACCAGCAGCGGCGCGGCCCGGAACAGCATCGACAAGACGACCAGCCGGCTGGCCGGCCGCGGGGTGCTGCTGGACGTGGCGCGCCACAAGGGCGTCGAGGCGCTCGAGCCGGGCTACGCCATCACGGTGGCGGACCTCGAGGCGACCGCGGCCGCCGCGCGCGTGGAGGTGCGGCCGGGCGACATCCTGCTCGTGCGCACCGGCCACATGTCGCGCTACCTCGACCGGAAGGACTGGCGCCACTACGACCTCGACCCGTTCCCCGGCGTCTCGGTGCACACCGCGCCGTGGCTGCACGCCCGGCAGGTGGCCGCGATCGCGTGCGACAACTACGCGGTCGAGGTGCGTCCGTCCGAGATCGCGGGGTTCCGCAACCCGTTCCACGTGGTGGCGATCCCCAACATGGGGCTGACCCTCGGGGAGATCTTCTACCTGGAGGAGCTGGCCGCCGACTGCGCGGCCGACGGCCGCTACGCGTTCCTCCTCGTGGCCCCGCCGCTGCCGGTCGTGCGCGCGGTGGGCACGCCCATCAATCCCTACGCGGTGAAGTAGAGACGCCATGGAAATCGTGCTGGTGGTCGACGACGAGCCCGACATCCGGACGGTGGTCCGCAGCATGCTGACCGCCAAGGGCTACACGGTGCTGGAGACCGGCGATCCGCAGCAGGCGATCCGCATGGCCACCCAGCAGGCGGTGCACCTGCTCATCACCGACGTGGTGATGCCCCTCATGAAGGGCACCGAGCTGGCCCGCCGGGTCCAGGAAGTGAGCCCGTGGACGAAGGTGCTGCTGATGTCCGCCTTCAAGGTGGCGGAGATCACCGCCTCGGGCCTGCCCTTCATCCCCAAGCCGTTCACGCCGGAGGCGCTGGTGGACCGGGTGCGCCAGATCCTGGCTCCGCCCACTCCCTTCGCGCGTCCCTCCCCGCCGAACCCGACGCCGAACGCCTAGCCGCTTCGCCGCCGGGCCCCGCCGCTCAGGGATAGATCTGGCGGTAGGCGAGCCGGGCGCGATCGCCCTTGAAGCGAGCGTTGTAGTCGCGGGTCATCGCGCGCAGGGTGTCCGACTGCACGAACGCGCGCAGCGACGCCTCGGAGTCGAACTCGTAGCACACCATGTACTGCCAGGGCTCGGTCCCGCCGTGCGGAGTCTCGATGGGCAGCGCCGCATAGCGGCGCATCCCGAGGCAGCCGGGCACCTGGGCCGCCTCCCGGGACCGCACCGTGTCGTACCACTCGTTGAACGCGGCCTCCTGCTCCGGGGCGATGGTGGCCTTCACGACGAAGAGGGCGGGCTGGGGCATGCCCGCGAGCCTAGCGGAGCGCCCGGAGCCACGCAAGCCTGGCACTTCGTGTCAGGGCGCTGACGGCGAGCGTCTACCGCAACGACCGGGCGCGCGATCGGCCACGCGAAATGCTGGAGATTCGCGCGGCCGCGGGGTGGCCTCGAACGTGCAGTGGCAGGATGGCGTCGGCCATCATCTCGGAGGGAAGTCCCGCAGTGAGATTGCTTCAAGCCTCGGTTGCTCTCGGGTCCCTGGCCCGCCTCGCCTCCACCCTCTCGATCCCGCAGCCCGGTGAGCCGCTGCCCGCCTCGAGCCCGGCGCTGGCCGGCGCACCCCGGCCGGACGCGGCGGAAGGCCGCGCGGTCCCCGCGCGGCCCCTGCGGCGCTCCCTGGGCGCGGCGGTGGCGGAGGGCGCCTGCGCCGAGGTCTTCGCGGCCTGCGCCACCGGGGCGGTCATCACCGGCTGGGCCCTCTATCTCGGCGCCGGCACCGCGCTGATCGGCTTCCTGGGCGCGCTGCCGCTGGTGGCCCAGATGGCCAGCCTGCCCGCCGCGTGGTTCATCAGCGGCCGCAGCCGCAAGTGGGCCACCGTGCTCGCGGTCTGCATCTCGCGCCTCACCTTCCTGCCCCTGATCGCCCTGCCGTGGGTCGACCTGGCGCCGGCGGCCCGGCTGCGCCTCTTCGTGGCGATCGTGGCGGTGAGCACGGTCTTCGGGGTGATCGGCAACAGCGCGTGGGTGGCGTGGATGGGCGACCTGGTGCCGGGACGGCTCCGCGGCCGCTACTTCGGCCAGCGCACCGTCTTCCTCAGCATCGCGGGCACCCTGGCGTCGCTCGCGGCCGCGGTGACGCTCGACCGCGTGAGCCCGCTCGGCTGGACCGGCGCCGCGCTCTCCGCCCTCACCGCGGTGGCGTGCCTGGCCGGCCTCGCGAGCCTCGGGCTCCTGATGCGCCAGCACGAGCCGGCCGGGCCGCGCGAGGAGGGCGCCGGCGGCTGGGCGAGCCTGCGGGCGGCCCTCGCGGATCGGCGCGTGCGCCCGTATCTCCACTACCAGCTCGCGTGGAACGCGGCGGTCGGCATCTCGGCGAGCTTCTTCGCCTACCACCTGCTCACGAACCTGCGCACCGGCTTCCTGCTGGTGGCGGCCCACGGGGTGGTGGTGGCGGTGGTCCGCATCGCCTCGGCCCGCCTGTGGGGCCGCGCGGTGGATCGCATCGGGGCCCGGCCGGTCCTGATCTTCTGCTCGTTCGGCATCGCGGCGGTGCCCGCGATCTGGCTCTTCCCCACCCCGGACCGGCTGTGGCCGATCGCGATCGAGGCGGTGCTCTCCGGCTTCCTCTGGGGCGGCCACGCCATCGCCGCGCTCGACCTGACGATCGGGCTCGCCCCCCGCTCCGGCCGCCCGTTCTACCTGGCCGCCTTCGCCACCGCGGGCGGCCTCGGCTTCGGCGCCGCCTCGGTGCTGGCCGGTCAGCTCGCCACCCTCGCGCCCGCCCACTTCGTGATGGGCGGCCTCGAGTGGACCGGCATCCACATCCTGTTCTTCCTCTCCGCGCTGGGCCGGCTCGCCGGGGGCGCCCTCGCGGTGCGCCTGCAGGACCCGGGCGCGCGCGGCGGCGTGCCCGAGCTGATGCGCTCGCTGTCGGCGCCGCTCCGCACCGCGGTGGCCGACTCCTTCGTCCCCGACCTCGCGCGGATGCCGGTCTTCGCCCGCCGTCAGCGCTGAACGACCTCGTCGGCGCGAGCCAGTAGCGCCGCGGGGATCGTCAGGCCGAGGGCCTGCGCGGTCCGCTGATTGATCAGCAGCGAGAACTGGGCCGGCCGCTCCATCGGGATCTCTCGCGGGGGCGTGCCGCGGAGCACCCGCACCACGTGGCGCCCTGCCTGTCCGAACATGCTCCGGAGGTGGGGCCGGTCCGGAAAGTCGAGGAACACGCCGGTGACGTTGCCGCCCCGGCCGCGCCAGGCTCTGGGCGAGGCCGAGCGCGAGCGGGTCGGTCTCCAGATCGATGGCCACGATCGGCATCGTGGGGGTCGCGCGCACGGCCGCCGCCACCGCGGCGGGCGCGATCGCGGTGAGCACGTCGACGGGCAGGCCCACCAGCTCCCGCGCCATGGCCTCGATCGTCTCCGCCGGCCCGGGCCTCATCCGGTAGTCGAGCGCCACGCTCCGCCCCTCGACGTAGCCGCCCTCCCGCAGCGCCTCCCGGAATCCCTCGAAGTCGCGCTGGAAGCGCGCGTCGTCGGGCGCCGGACGCAGCACTCCCACCCGCGACAGCTTCGCGGCGGTCTGCGCGCCCGCGCGGCGGGGCCGGGCCAGGAGCGCGGCGGCGGCGCCCCCGAGGAGGGTCCGGCGAGCGATCATGCCCGGAGCATGCCTCATCGCGCTCGAGTCTGCTAGACTCGGCTGCCTCGACGACCATTTCACGATCCAGGGGCGCACGATCCAGGGAGGGGGCGCGATGAGCGACGATCTGCTGAGCGACGCGCGGGAGCTCCGCCAGAAGCTCCAGCGGCTCGAAGTGCTGCTCGAGATCGAGAAGGGGCCGCGGAGCCGCAGCTGGTTCGCGGGCAAGGCGCCCCAGGATCTCGAGCGGCCCGCCGCGATCAAGCGCCTCCTCGACACCGGGCTCATCGAGCCCGCCCCCGCGCCCCAGCACTACCGGGTCACCGCCGACGGCTGGGAGTTCCTCCAGGCACTCCGCGCCCGGGTAGGCGGCAGCAGCGGGCTCGACTGGACCCGGGTGGACGAGATCGACTTCTCGAAGCTCTAAGGGAGACCCGCGCCAATGCTCGAGCGAACGGTCGGCGACGTCACCATCACCCGCATCCTCGAATCGGAGCGTCCGGACTTCGACGCGGCCCAGTTCTTTCCCCAGATCACCGCCGAGCAGTGGGCGCCGTACCGGGCGCGCCTGGCCGGCTGGGCCCTCGACCCCGCGGTGAACGGGCTGGTGTTCCCGATGCAGTCGTTCCTGGTGCGCACCCGCCACCACACCATCGTGGTCGACACCTGCGTGGGCGACCACAAGCAGCGGGCGCGCCCGAACTGGAACATGACCTCGAGCGGCGACTACCTGAAGCGCCTCGCGGAGGCGGGGGTGCGGCCCGAGCAGGTCGACTTCGTGCTGACCACCCACTTCCACACCGATCACGTGGGCTGGAACACCCGGTGGGAGCAGGGCCGCTGGGTCCCCACCTTCCCCAACGCGCGCTACGTGATGTCGGAGAAGGAGTGGACGTACTGGTCGGGCCTGCACCGGGAGACGCCCCAGCCGCAGATCGCGGACAGCGTGATCCCGATCGTGGAGGCGGGGCGAGCCCAGATGGTGAAGAACGACTTCGCGATCTCGGACGAGGTGCGCTTCGAGTCCACCTGGGGCCACACCCCCGACCACATGAGCGTGCACGTCACCTCCCGCGGCCAGCACGCGGTGATCACCGGCGACCTCATCCATTCCCCGGTGCAGTGCCTGGAGACCGCCTGGGTGCCGCGCCCCGACTTCGACCCCAAGCAGGCCGCGGCCACCCGCCGCGCCTTCCTCGACCGCTACTGCGAGCAGGACGTGCTGGTCTGCGCCTCCCACTTCCCCTCGCCCTCGTTCGGGCGCGTGGTGCGGGAGGGCAACGGCTTCTGGTTCGAGTACCTGAAGGCCTGAGGTGACCGCGCGCAAGCAGAACCAGGACTGGCTCGCCCGCACCGTCGAGGCGCCGATCGAGCCCGAGCTGCCGATCTGCGACCCGCACCACCATCTGTGGGACGGCGAGACCGCGCGGGTGGCCCCGCGCTACCTGCTCGACGAGATCCGGGAAGACGTGAGCAGCGGCCACCGCATCGTCTCCACCGTGTTCATCGAGTGCGGGGCGATGTTCAAGGTGGACGGCCCCGAGGCGTTCCGGGCGGTGGGCGAGACCGAGTTCGTGAACGGCATCGCGGCCATGAGCGCCTCCGGCCTCTACGGGCCCACCCGGGTGGCGGCCGGCATCGTGGGGACCGCGCCCCTGCGCCTGGGCGGAGCGGTCGCGCCGGTGCTCGACGCGCAGATCGCGGCGGGCGGCGGCCGCTTCCGCGGGATCCGCCTGGGCGCGGCCTGGGATGCGGATCCGGCGGTGCCGAACCACCGCACGAGGCCGCCGGAGGGGCTGTTCCTCCGCGACGATTTCCGCGCCGGCTTCGCCCAGCTCGCCCCGCGCGGCCTCTCCTTCGAGGCCTGGTGCTATCACCGCCAGATCCCCGACGTCACCGCGCTGGCGCGCGCGTTCCCCGACACCACCATCATCCTCGACCACTTCGGCGGCCCGGTCGGCATCGGCTCGTACGCGGGCAAGCACCGTGAGGTCCACGACGAGTGGCGCGGCTCCATCCGCGAGCTCGCCAGGTGCCCCAACGTGATGGCCAAGCTGGGCGGCCTCGCCATGGAGGTCAACGGCTACGGCTGGCACGAGCAGCCGCGCCCGCCCTCCAGCCAGAAGCTGGCCGACGCCACCCGGCCCTACTACGAGTTCACCATCGAGCAGTTCGGGGTCGACCGCTGCATGTTCGAGTCGAACTTCCCGGTGGACGCGGTGAGCTGCAGCTACACGGTGCTGTGGAACTCGTTCAACCACCTGACCGCGGGCTACTCGGCGGCGGAGAAGGCCAAGCTCTTCCACGACACCGCCACGCGCGTCTACCGCCTCGCGGTCTGAGCCGCGATGCGGGGTGGGGAGCCGCCGCTGAGCCGCCGTCGATTCGTGGGAGGCTCGCTCGCGAGCCTCGCGGTTTCGGGATGCGGGGCCTCGTCGTTCGCCCCCGCGACGCCGGTGCCGGGCGGCCGGTACTCGACGCGCTTCGAGGGCCGGGAAAACCCGCTGTCGGAAGGCGGCGTCTGGTCCCACCGCGGCTTCCACTGGGCCAGGGTGCAGAAGAAGGACGGGCTCGCCTTCGGCACCCAGTCCGGCTCCGGAGGCTACGACGATTCGTACGCCTACCTCGCGGGCCTCGCCGCCGATCATCAGGGGGAAGCGGTCGTCCACGTCGCCCCGACCCTCCGGGGCGAGCCCCACGAGGCCCTGCTCCTCCTGCGCTGGGCCGACTCCGCGACGAGCGCGCGCGGCTACGAGTGCCTCTTCAGCTTCGACGGCGGCTTCGACGTCGTCCGGTGGAACGGCCCCTACGGCGACTTCACGAGCATCGGGCAGGAGGACGCGCGCCTCGGGCGCACGCTGGCGACCGGAGACGTGCTGCGGGCGAGGATCGTGGGCCCGGCCATCACGTGCTTCGTCAACGACGCGCAGGTCGGCCACGCCACCGACGCGACCTGGCGGGACGGGCAGCCCGGCATCGGCTTCTTCCGGCGCGAGGCGGGAGAGAACGCCGACATCGCGTTCTCGAGCTATACCGCCACGTCCGTCCGTCCCGGCTAGGCGGCGCCCACTCGGGCGGTTGACACGCCGACCGGCCCCTGTTACGGTCCGCCTGTTCGAGCGTGCGAACCGTCCGAGATCGCTTCGGCCCCTCCTAAGACGGCGCGAGCTCAGGTCGCGACGGGCCCGTTGAGCCCGGGGAAGTGAGTATGCCTCGCAGGCGAAGTCCTTCCGACGTCATCCCCCGACATCCAAGTCGTGGGACGCGCCATGCAGGAGGTCCTCCATGACCGCTCCCATCCGCCGCTCCGTTCTCCTGGTCTCCCTCGTCGCCCTCACCCTGCTGCTGGGATCGCTCGTCGCGCCCAGCCCCGCCGCCGACACCCCGCGCCGCGGCGGGGTGCTGCTCGCGGTGATCGGCGCCGACCCGCCGAGCCTCGACCCGCATCAGGAGAGCACGTTCGCCAACATCGAGCTGGTCGCCCCGCTCTACAGCACGCTCCTGCAGCTCGATCCCTACCACTACCCGAAGATCATCGGGGACCTGGCCACCGAGTGGAAGATCGCCCCGGACGGCCTCACCTACACCTTCAAGCTCCATCCGGACGTGAAGTTCCACGACGGCTCCGCGCTGACCTCGGCGGACGTCAAGGCGAGCTACGACAAGATCATCTTCCCGCCCGCGGGTGTCCGCAGCGTGCGGAAGAACGCCTACACCGCGGTCACCCAGGTCGAGGCGCCCGACCCCGCCACGGTGGTGTTCAAGCTCAAGTTCCCGTCCGCGTCGCTGCTGGCCAACCTGGCCTCCCCCTGGAACGTGATCTTCCCCAAGTCGTATCTCGATCGGGACCCCAACTACTTCAAGACCCACGCGATCGGGTCGGGCCCGTTCAAGTTCAAGGGCTACACCCGCGGCTCCACCTTCGAGGGGGAGCGCAACCCCGCCTACTTCGTCAAGGACCGCCCCTACCTCGACGGCTACAAGTTCTACATCAGCCCGGAGACGTCGGTGCGGGCGGCCGCCATCCGCTCCGGGCGCGCCTACATCGAGTTCCGGGATCTGCCCAACGCCGAGGTCGAGGCGATCAAGAAGCAGCTCGGGGACAAGGTCGTGGTCCAGGAGACCCCGATGACCGGCGAGTGGGGCATCGCGATCAACAACAGCAAGAAGCCCTTCGACGACGTGCGGGTCCGCAAGGCCCTCTCGCTCGGCATCGATCGCTACACGATGGCCAAGGTGCTCTACCCCCTCACCGGGCTCCGCTACGTGGGCGGCCTGATGCGGCCCGGCTCGGAGTGGGCGATGCCGCAGGCGGAGCTCGAGACGCTCCCCGGCTTCGGCCGCGACATCGAGAAGAACCGGGCCGAGGCGAAGAAGCTGCTCGCGGAGGCGGGCTATCCCAACGGGTTCAAGGTGGTGCTGAAGAACCGCAACGTGAAGCTGCCCTACCAGGACTTCGCGGTCTTCCTCATCGGAGAGTGGCGCAAGATCGGGATCGAGGCGGAGCACCGGCCGCTCGAGACCGCGGCCTGGTTCTCGGACGGCCAGGACACCGGGAACTTCGAGCTGATCGTGGCCCCCACGGTGGAGTTCATGGACGACCCCGACCAGTTCCTGGGCCGCTACGCGACCGGGAGCACCCAGAACTGGGGCCGGTACTCGGACCCGCAGGTCGACGACCTCTTCTCGCGCCAGGCCCGCTCCCTGGATCCGGTCGAGCGCAAGAAGCTCATCAACCAGCTCGAGAAGCGGGTGCTCGACAACGCCTACTTCACGACCGGGCTGTGGTGGTCGCGCAACCTGGTGCAGTGGGCGAAGGTGAAGAACTACATCGCCCCGCCCAACCACTACACCAACCAGAAGCTGCAGGACGTCTGGCTCTCCGAGAACTAGAGGCGCCTCCGTGCGCACCTACGTGACCAAGCGGCTCCTGTTGATCGTCCCCACCCTGTTCGGGGTCGCCGCGGTGGTGTTCGTCATCATGCGGGTGATCCCGGGCGACGTGACGCTCCTGATCCTGGGCGGCGACCAGACCGGGCGCATCGATCCGCAGCAGCTCGCGGCGATGCGGCACCAGCTCGGACTGGACCAGCCGATCGCGGTGCAGTTCGGCACCTGGCTGTGGAGCGTGCTGCGCCTCGACTTCGGCACGTCGCTCTGGACCGGCCAGCCGGTCATCGAGGAGGTGCTGATCCGGCTGCCCCTGAGCCTCGAGGTCGCGATCCTGGCCACCATCGTCTCGGTGCTGCTCGCGATCCCGCTGGGCATGATCGCGGCGGTCCGCCAGGACACCTGGGTGGACTACGCCATCCGGATCCTGAGCATCGGGGGCCAGGCCATCCCGTCGTTCTGGGTCGGGATCCTGGTCATCCTCTTTCTCGTCATCTACTTCGGCTGGGGGCCGCCGCTCGAGTTCACGCCGCCGTGGGTGGACCCCTGGGCCAACTTCCAGCAGCTCGTCTGGCCGGTGCTGACCGTCGGCTACCGCTACGCGGCGGTGACCACCCGGATGACCCGGTCCACGGTGCTCGAGGTCCTGCGCGAGGACTACATCCGCACCGCGTGGGCGAAGGGGCTGCGCCAGCGCGCGGTGGTCATCCGCCACGCGCTCAAGAACGCGATGCTCCCGGTGATCACCCTGGTGGGCACCGAGTTCGCCTTCCTCATCGGGGGCCTGGTGGTGACCGAGACGGTCTTCACGCTCAACGGAGTCGGCCGCTTCGTGGTCGACGCGGTCGCCCACCGCGACTACCCGGTGGTGCAGGCCCTCGTGTTCCTGATCGCCCTCTGCTTCGTGGTCGTGAACCTGCTGATCGATCTCACCTACGCGTGGTTCGACCCGCGCATCCGGTATCACTGAGATGGCGATCGACAGCTCGCTGCTCGGCTCCTCCGCGACCGCGCCCCTGGCTTCGCGCGTCACCTGGCCCGAGCAGGTCTCGGGATTCGTCCGCGCCAAGCCGCTCGGCGTGGTGGGAGCGCTCATCATCCTGGGCATGCTGCTGGTGGCCGCCGTCGCCCCCGCGCTCGCCCCCTACGATCCGTACGAGCCGGACTATGCGGCCCAGTTCGCCCGACCCGCCGCCGAGCACTGGTTCGGCACCGACGAGTTCGGGCGCGACGTCCTGAGCCGCATCATGTACGGGGCGCGCATCGCCCTCTTCGTGGGATTCACCGCCTCCCTCGTGGGCTGCTCGCTGGGCGCGGGGCTGGGGGTGCTGAGCGCCTACTGCGGCGGCACCGTCGATCTGCTCCTCGAGCGGATGATGGACGTCCTGCTCGCCTTCCCCCAGCTCATCCTGGCCCTCGCGGTCGCGTCCATCCTCGGCCCGGCGGTGCCCAACGTGGTGATCGCGGTAGCGATCCCGATCATCCCGCGCGCGGCGCGCGTGGTCCGGGCCGCCGCGCTCTCGATCAAGGAGAACCCCTACGTGGAGGCCGCGCACGGGCTCGGCGCTTCGCACTACCAGGTGATCCGGCGGCACCTCCTGCCGAACGTGCTCGCCCCGTACCTGATCATCGTCACCGCGCAGCTCGGCACCGCGATCCTGGCCGAGGCCGCGCTGTCCTACCTGGGCCTCGGCGCGGCCGAGCCCACCCCGTCCTGGGGCTTGATGCTGTCGGGCTCCGCCCCCGCCTACGCGGAGAAGGCGCCGTGGATCGGCCTCTTCCCCGGCATCGCCATCAGCCTCGCGGTGTTCGGCTTCAGCCTCTTCGGCGATTCGCTGAGGGACGCCCTCGACCCCAAGCTGCGCGGCCGGTCCTAGCGGAGGCGCAGCCCCACCCGGCTCCATCGCAGGTGGCCGTCGGCGTCGGCGGACCAGTACACCCACACCGGCCGGCCCACGATCCGCGCGTGCGGAACCGGCCCCCACTGACGGCTGTCCTCGCCCGCGTTGCGGTTGTCGGCCATCACGAACACCGCGCCCGACGGGATCTCGACCGGCCCGACCTCGGTGGCCGCGCGCACCTCGTCGGTGAAGTCGGCGTAGGGCTCGGCCATCGGCCGGCACCCGTCGGCCGGCGGCGCGCAGTTGATGAAGACGTCGTGGCCTCGCACCGTGAGCTCCTCGCCGCCGAGCCCGACGATCCGTTTCACCAGGAGCTGGTCCGGCTCGGTGGGATCGGCGAACACCACCAGATCTCCGCGCGCCGGCCAGTGGGTGGACTTGTCCACCAGCACGTAGTCGCCGGCGAGCAGCGTGGGCGCCATCGATGCCGACGGGATCAGCGCGCCCTCGAACCGGTGGCGGACCGCCAGCGGCAGGGCCGCGACGAGGGCCACCATCACCAGGATGACGAGGCTCCAGAACAGGCGGCCCGTGGCGTCCATGCCCCTCCACCCTACGGCCGCGATCCGGGCGCGAGCGCACGATTTCCCGCGCGCTCCCTGACGAGCCGCGTCCGTGCCCCTGACGCTCGTTGTCGGCGGGTGCGCCGGGCCGGTCGGCCGCCCGCGCGGATCGCCTGACCTGGCGCCGGGTTACCGGCGCTCCGGCGTGGCACAGGAGATGCCCCCACCGGGCCGAGACCCGCCCATGGCCCACTTCCCCCGCGTCGCCGCCGGCCGTGCGACTGTGCGCTCTCTGCTCCGTCCGCTGCGCCAGCTCGCTCGGCGCCTCCACTCCCGTCTCGACCGGAGGACTCCGATCCAGCAGTGGCACGACCGCGCCCACCAGCACGGCGCCCGCGCGGTGCTCAACCTGGGCCACGGCCCGGAGGAGCTGGCGCACGTCACCGAGAGCCAGCGCGCCCTCCTGCTCCCGCTGCTGCAGGCGCGCCTGCGCGGCGACGAGCGTCTGGTCCTCGACCTGGGCTGTGGTCCCGGCCGCTTCACGCCGGCACTCGCCGACCTCACGCACGCGCGCGTGATCGGGATGGACCCGATCCCGCGGCTGCTGGAGCTGGCCCCACGCCACGCCGCGGTGGAGTACCGGCTCATGAGCGAAGCCCAGATCCCGCTGCCGCCGTCCTCCGTCGACGTGGTCTGGATCTGCCTGGTCCTGGGGGGCATCCACGGGTCCACCCTGGAGCGCACGGTGGCCGAGATCCGGCGCGTGCTCCGGCCCGGCGGGCTCGTGTTCCTGGTCGAGAACACCAGCGACGGCTCGGGCAACGCGTTCTGGGCCTTCCGCTCGGTCGCCGAGTACCAGCGCCTCTTCCGCCCCGTCTCCCTCGAGCACGTCCACGACTACCACGACCTGGGCGAGCGCATCTCGGTCCTGACCGGCCGATCCTGACCCGCCGTCCCGCTCGATTCGCTCGCCCGCGGGGGATCAACTCTCGCGTCATGGGGCTCGCCGCGATCGCCGGACTTGTCGCCTCGATTCTGCTAGCATCGGGCGCGATGGCGGACATCCCCCCCGCGGCCCGTGCCGACCTGGCGCCCACCGGCAAGCTCCGGGCCGCGATCAACTACGGCAACTTCATCCTCGCCACGAAGGACACGGCCACCGGCGAATCGCGCGGGGTCGCGATCGACCTCGCCCACGAGATCGCCCGCGGGCTCGGGGCGCCGGTCGAGATCGTGGCCTACGACAGCGTGGCGGTCATGGGCGACGCCGCGCCGACCGGAGCGTGGGACATCGCGTTCCTCGGCTCCGACCCGGTGCGCGAGAAGATCATGAGCTTCACCGCCGCATACCTCGAGATCGAGGCGACGTATCTCGTGCCCGGCGGCTCCCCGCTGCGCACCGCCGCGGAGGTGGACCGGGACGGGGTGCGAGTGGCCGCGCCGGCCCGCGCGAACTACGAGCTCTTCCTGAGCCGCAGCCTGAAGCACGCCCAGCTCGTCTCCACCGCGAGCGCGGAGGCGGCCTTCGAGCTCCTGACCTCGGGGAAGGTCGAGGCCCTCGCGGGCCTGACCCAGTCCCTGCTGGGACTCGAGCCCAGGCTGGCCGGCTCGCGCCTCGTCGAGGGGCGATTCATGGGCGTGCAGCAGTCCATCGCGGTGCCGAAGGGCAAGGACGCCGGCCTCGCCCACCTCCGCCGGGTGGTGGAGGACGCCAAGGGCTCGGGGCTCGTGGCCCGCGCCATCGAGCGCACCGGCGCCAAGGGCGTCAGCGTCGCCCCGCCCGCCACGTAGCACACACCGGACCCGTCTCCCTGGAGGCCTGGCCATGAGCGAAAACGGCCACGTGGATCCCCGGAACCTGCGCTCCCGTCTCTCCCACCCGATCATCGACGCCGACGGCCACTGGCTGGAGTACGGCCCGGTCATGCGCGAGGCCTTCCGCAAGATCGGCGGCGAGGCCGCGGCCGAGGGCCTGGCCCTGGCGAGCCAGCGGGTGCCCAACGCGCTCAAGATGACGGTGGCGGAGCGGGGGCGGCGGCGGGTCGGCCAGGAGGCGTTCTGGTCCTCGCCGTGCGAGAACGTGCTCGACCGCGCGACCGCCATGCTGCCGCGGCTGCTCCACGAGCGGCTGCCCGACCTCGGCATCGATTTCTCCGTGGTGTATCCCACCGCCGGACTGAGCTACCACCGCATGCAGGACACGCGGCTGCGCCGGGCGATCTGCCGCGCCTACAACGTCTTCGCGGCCGACCAGTTCCGCGGCCTCGAGGACCGGGTGATCCCGGCCGCGATCATCCCCATGTACACGCCGGAGGAGGCGATCGAGGAGATCGAGTTCGCGGCCACCCAGCTCGGCTACCGGGTCATCATGGTCGGCGGGATGATGCGGCGGCCGGTGCCCGCGCTCGCCGAGGAGCGGCCGGAGGCGGCGAGCCTCGTCGAGTGGTACGACGTCATCGGCATCGACAGCCCCCACGACTACGACCCGGTGTGGCAGAAGTGCCGCGAGCTCAAGCTCGCGCCCACCTTCCACAACGGGGCTCGCTCGATCCTCCTGCGCAACTCCCCGTCCAACTTCTGCTACAACCACATCGGCCACTTCGCCTCCGCGGGGCACGCGGTGGCCAAGGCCCTCTTCTTCGGCGGCGTCACGCGCCGCTTCCCGGATCTCAACTTCGCCTTCCTGGAGGGCGGGGTGGGCTGGGCCTGCATGCTCTACGCGGACCTCATCGGCCACTGGGAGAAGCGCAACGGCCACGCCATCCAGTCCACGCACCCGAGCAAGCTCGACCGCGGGCGGCTGCTGGAGCTGGCCCGCCAGTACGGGCGCCCCGAGCTGATCGAGGCGGTGCAGCGCGGCGAGGGCCTGGAGGGCGACTCCAACTCCACCCTCACCGGCGGGGTCGAGGACGTCGACGACTACTTCCGCTGCCGGATCGAGAAGAAGCAGGACATCCGCGACCTCTTCGTGCCGCGCTTCTACTTCGGCTGCGAGGCCGACGACCCGGCCAACGCGTGGGCGTTCAACACCCGGGCCAACCCGATGCGCTCGCGCCTCAACGCGATCTTCAGCTCCGACATCGGCCACTTCGACGTGCCGGACATGCGGGAGGTCGTCCCCGAGGCCTACGAGCTGGTGGAGCACGGGCTCCTGACCGACGAGGACTTCCGCGACTTCGTGTTCGGCAACGCGGTGCGCTTCTGGGGCGAAGTGAACCCCGACTTCTTCCGCGGCACCACCGTCGAGAAGGCGGCCGCCGAGGCGCTGGCGGGGGCGCGGCAGTGATGGGCACCCGATCGAAGCGGGAGGCGACGATGCGACGACTCATCGGACTGGCGGCGGCGATGGCCACGGGGGCGCTTTGCGGGGGCGCCCCCGCCGAGGCCGGGCTGCGCTCGGCCCCGAAGTGCCCCTGACCGCGAGCGCGCGCTACCGCGGCCGGCTACCCGGGGCGTGCACGAACGGCAGCCGCGCGAACTTGACCCGGTCCACCTCGATGACGAGGGTCACCGCGTCGGGATTCCGCCA
>Ga0134126_10005213_pt1 | contig 16240 bp, 14 predicted proteins | sample KB31752_FD_96881 | JGI IMG/M metagenome (GOLD analysis project Ga0134126, IMG submission 96881) | Terrestrial soil microbial communities with excess Nitrogen fertilizer from Kellogg Biological Station, Michigan, USA - KB3-175-2 | ecosystem: Environmental > Terrestrial > Soil > Unclassified ...
GCGGCCGTAGCCGCAGTTGAACGTCGCGCTGGCGCCGCCGCGCCGCAAATAGGCGAGCGCGGCCGAATGTGCACGCGCGAGATCGCTGACATGAATGTAATCGCGCACGCAGGTGCCGTCCTGAGTCGGATAGTCAGTACCGAAGATGTCGACCTTGGCGCGCTTGCCGAGGGCGGTTTCGCAGGCAACCTTGATTAAGTGAGTCGCGTTTGGCGTCGATTGCCCGGAGCGTAGTTTTGGATCGGCGCCGGCGACGTTGAAGTAGCGCAGCACCACGAAGCGCAGCCCGTGTGCCTTGCCGGCATCGTGCAGTATGATTTCCGACATCAGTTTCGAGGAGCCATAGGGCGAAATCGGCGCCGTCGGTGCATCCTCGCGCACGGGCACCTGCTCGGCATTGCCGTAGACGGCCGCGGTGGACGAGAAGATGAACTGCTGCACGCCGGCTTTGATGGCGACGTCGAGTAGGCTGCAGGTATTCATGGTGTTGTTGCTGTAATAACCGAGCGGGTCGCGCACCGAGTCCGGGACCACGATCGACGCCGCGAAATGGATGATGGCGGTGACGCCGTGGCGAGCAATGGTCTGCGCCACCAGCTCGCGGTCGCCGGTCGAGCCAGCGACGAACGGAACCTTGCCCGGGACCAGGAAGCGAAAACCGGTCGACAGGTTATCGAGCACGACGACAGGCTCCCCGGCGTCGATCAGCTCATGCACCATGTGGCTGCCGATATAGCCGGCCCCGCCCGTGACCAGGATCGTCATGATCCAATCCCCATATTCGCGACTTCTTATTACCGGGCGACCTTGAAAGAGCGCCTAGGCCAGGCGGCAAGCAGTGATGGTTATAGCGGTCATGCTTAATGCTGGGTATATGACCCCGGTAGAAACATTATGACCGATATTCTCTTCATCAAGACATCGTCGCTCGGGGATGTAATCCATCATATGCCTGCGTTGACCGAGGCGCGCGAAGCACGTCCTGGCGCGCGATTCACATGGCTGGTGGAGGAAGCCTTTGCGCCGCTGGTCCGTCTGCATCCGGCGGTGGCTGAGGTCATTCCGGTGGCCTGGCGGCGCTGGCGCAAATCGCTGTACGCGCCGGCAACGCTCGCAGAGATTGCTCGCAGCCTGCGCGCTATCCGGACGCATCGCTATGATGAGATCGTGGACAGCCAGGGCCTGCTGCGCTCGGCCGTCATTGCGCGCGTCGCGAAGGGACGGCGCCACGGCTACGACGCCGCAAGCATTCGGGAGCCAATCGCCGCGCCATTCTACGATGTCCGATACAGCGTCAGCCGCGATCTGCATGCGGTGGAGCGCAATCGGATTCTCAGCGGCAAGGCGATCGGCTATGTGCCGCAGGGCGCGCCAGATTTCGGGCTCGTGCGCGCTCGCTTTCCTGCTGCGGGCGAACGCTATGCGGTGCTGCTGCACGCCACGGCGCGGCCGGAAAAGCAATGGCCGGAGGCGAATTGGATCGCGCTCGGGAAATCGCTGGCAGGGCAGGGGATTGATCTGGTGCTGCCGTGGGGCACGGATGCCGAGCGCGCGCGCAGCGGACGCATTGCTGCTGCATTGCCTCGCGCGCGCGTACCAGAGCGGACGCCGCTTGATGTGGTCGCCCCGTTGATCGCGGCCGCGGAATACGTGGTCGGCGTCGATACCGGACTGCTGCACCTCGCCGCCGCGCTGGGCGTTCCATTGGTAGCGATTTTTGCCGGCAGCAAACCCGGGCTGACCGGTCCGGTCGGACGCGGGCCGATCAGGATTCTTGGTGCGGAGGGGATGCCCCCTTCGATCGAGGATGTTCAGCAGGCCGTAGAGCAATTAAATCCTTAACCGCTCGTCCTCGCGAAAGCGGGAACCTGGAGGAATAGATCGCGGGTTCAGTGATTGTGAGCCTGCACTCCCGCCTGCGCGGGAAGGAGTGGAGCTTTTGCTACGCCGCGCCGGCGCGCAACAGATCGTGGATGTGGATGATGCCGACCGGCTTGCCGGCCGCGACCGCGAATAGCGCGGTCACCTTCGTCGAGTTGAGAATTTCGAGCGTCTCGCTGATCAGCTGTTCTGGCCGCACCGTCTTCGGCGCGCGTGTCATCACGTCGTCTACGCGCGCATCGAGCAGATTGTTGCGCATGTTGCGGCGCAAGTCACCGTCGGTGATGATACCGACCAGCTTGCCGTTTGGGCCGGTGATGCCGACGCAGCCGAAGCCCTTGGCCGTCATCTCAATGATCGCGTCTGACATGCGCGTGCCGAGCGGGGCGAGTGGTATCGAGGCGTCCTTGTGCATTAAATCGCCGACCACCTTGAGCAGCGCGCCGAGCTTGCCGCCCGGGTGCAGTAGGCCGAAATCGACCGCGGTGAAGCCGCGGCTTTCCAGCAGCGCGATCGCCAGCGCATCGCCCAGCGCGAGCTGCATCAGTGAGGACGTTGTCGGCGCCAGGTTGTGCGGGCAGGCCTCGCGTGCTTGCGGCAGAGCGAGCACCACATCGGCGGTCTTGGCCAGCGTCGAGTCCGCATTGGCCGTCATCGCGATCAGGCCGATACGGAATCGGCGCGAATAGTCGGTGAGATTTTTCAGTTCCGCGGTCTCGCCCGACCACGACAACGCGATAATCACGTCGTTGTTGGCGATCATGCCGAGGTCGCCGTGCGCCGCTTCGCCCGGATGGACGAACAGCGCCGGCGTTCCGGTGGAGGAGAACGTCGAGGCGATCTTGCGTCCGACATGGCCAGATTTTCCCATGCCGGTGACGATCACGCGGCCTTGCGCGGAGCGAATCAGCTCGATCGCGGCGGCAAAGCTCGAGCCGAGGCCGTCGCGCAGCGCGGTGGCGAGCGCGTCGATGCCGCCGCCTTCCGCTTCGAGCGTGCGCAAGGCGGAATCGATCGCCGCCTGTGCGCGGTCGCTGGTCATATCGGCGGGTTTGGGCTTGGCCATGCGGAGGTTTCGGTCCCTTGTCATTCGCGGATTTGATAGCACGGAACAAGCCCCACGTCAGGTTTGCGGGCAATCAAAAGTTAACGTTGCGGCTATGCGAATTAGCGGTTATTCGCAAGCACATTGCGCACGGCAGTCAGAACGGTCTCGACCGAGACATCGGCGGTGCGGCGGTGGCTGACCGCGGCATTGCCCTCGATGCGGGCGCGTTCGCGCGCGGCCTCGCCGTCGTGCGGCTCGAGAATGGCGGCGATCGGATTGAGCGGCTTCCAGTGCCATGGGCTGGTCGGGCCGAAGATCGCCACCGTGGGCGTCCCGACCGCAGCCGACACATGCATCAATCCGGAATCGTTGGTGACGGAAACATCGGCGGCGGCGAGCGCCAGAATGGCGTCGCGCAAATCGTTGCCGGTGAGATCGCGCACGCGGTTGCCCGCGGCCTCGGCGATTTGTTTCGCGATTGAAGTCTCATTGGGCCCACCGAGTATCCAAACACTCGAGCCATCCTTTATCAGCGCCCGCGCCAGTTCAGCGTAGTGCTTGGCCGGCCAGGCCTTGCCCGCGCCAACTGCGCCGGGCGATAGCGTGACGATGGGTGGATCGTCGCCCAACAGTCCTCGCCGGTTGCACCAGGCATCGACGTCCCGCGCCGGCACCTTCAGTTCTGGCAGCGGCCATTCGCCCGGTAGGCTCACGTCTTTCGGCAGAGCCAGCGCGCCCATCTGATCGATCATGCGCGGAAGTTTGCGCTCGCCGAAGCGCACGTCGTTGAGCAAACCGAAGCGGAATTCGCCGGCAAAGCCGGTGCGCAGTGGAATGCCGGCGAGCCACGGCGCCAGCGCCGCCTTCCATTTGCGCGACATCACCAGCGCCTGATCGTAGCGCCCGGCGCGCAACGTACCGGCAAGTTGCCGTTGCAGGGCGATGCCGATCGCTCCTCGCGGCAAATCGGCGACGATTGCCTTGCGGATGCCCGGCATATAATCGGCGAGGGGAGCGCACAACGTGCTGCTGACGATATCGACCGGTCGTTCGGGCGCGTCCCTGCGCAACAGTTTCACGACCGAATGGCAGCGGACGAAATCCCCGATCCAAACATAGGGGACGATTAGGACAGGCTCTGGCGGTCGGGTTAAATCTTGGCTCATTCGTTCGGCGCTGCGGTCCCCTGAAGTGTCCGTCTTGGCCGGTTCGGAAAGGCGTTAGCCTGCGGGAGCTTGGCCTGTCTAGCCACGATTTTTACCGTTTCCTGCGCCATTTGCGGCCGGATAGGACCTAATAATTGCGCTTGCTCACGGACTGGGGCAAAGGATGGCCTCAATTCGGGGCCGACAAGGGCAGGGCATGTTTTTGGTCACCGGTGGGGCGGGGTTCATCGGATCGAACGTGGTGGCCAGCCTCAACGAGGCAGGCGCCAACGACATCGTGGTCAACGACCTGCTCGGTCAGGATGATGCCAAATGGCGCAATCTCGCCAAGCGCCAAGTGGCCGATCTGGTACCGCCGCGCGAATTGATGAAATGGCTCGACGGCCGCAAGCTCGACGCCATCATCCATATGGGCGCCATTTCCGATACCACCGCCACCGACGGCGACCTGGTAATGGAAAACAATTTTCGTCTGTCGCTCCGCCTGCTCGACTGGTGCACGGCAACTCGCACGCCGTTCATCTATGCCTCTTCGGCCGCAACCTATGGCGACGGCACGCAAGGCTTCGACGATGATTGGTCGCCGGAGGAACTGCGCAAGCTCAAGCCGATGAATCTCTATGGCTGGAGCAAGCATATGTTCGATCTCACCGTCGCCGATCGCTACGTCAAAAAAGAAAAACTGCCGCCGCACTGGGTAGGCTTGAAATTCTTCAACGTCTACGGTCCGAACGAATATCATAAAGGCCACATGCAAAGCGTGCTGGCCAAGGTGTTCGACGAGGCCAAAGCCGGCAAGCCGGTGCGGCTGTTCAAGTCGTACCGCGACGGCATCGAGCATGGCGATCAGCGCCGCGATTTCATCTATGTCGACGACGCCGTTGCGGTACTGCGCTGGCTGCTCGACGCTGGCTCGGTCAGCGGTATCTTCAATGTCGGAACCGGCAGAGCCGAAAGTTTTCGCGACATGATCGGCGCGATGTTCAAGGCGCTCGGACGGCCGGCCAATATTGAATATATCGAGATGCCGGATGCCATCCGAGGCCAGTATCAATATTTCACTCAAGGCAATGTCGAGAACCTGCGACGCGCTGGCTATAATGCCGGCTTCACGCCGCTGGAGAGCGCCGTCGGCCAATACGTGACCAGCTATCTCGGCCGCGAAAACAAGTATCGCTGAAACCATGTTTGACTTTGACAAACATCTCGCTGACCTGGCCGAGCAGACCGTGCTCTGCGTCGGCGATTTGATGCTTGATGAGTTTGTATATGGCGAGGTGTCGCGTATTTCGCCGGAAGCGCCGACGCCAGTGATCGCGGTCAAGCGCACCGAACTGATGATCGGCGGCGCCGGCAATGTCGCACGCAATCTCGTCGCGCTCGGCACCCGCTGCATTTTCGTCGGTGTTGTCGGCACTGACGATGCCGGACGCGCGCTGACGACCGCGCTCAGCACCGATCCGCTGATCGAATTTCATCTGGTCGTCGATGGCACGCGAGCAACCACCCGTAAGGTCCGCTTTGTGTCGGAGCACCATTCGACACATCTATTGCGCGCCGATTGGGAGGTGGCACTGCCGATCGATACCGCCGGCGAAGACGCGTTGATAGGCCACGTCATTAAGGCGATGCCGCGCGCGGGCGCGGTGGTGCTGTCCGATTACGCCAAAGGTGCGCTGACCCCGCGCGTGATCCGCGCCGTCATCGATGCCGCCAACAAGGCCAGCAAACCAGTGGTGGTCGACCCCAAAGGCCGGGACTACGGCATTTATCGAGGCGCGACGCTGATCACCCCGAACCGGCAGGAGCTCGCCGATGCGACGGCCCGCCCGGCGAAGACCGACGATCAGGTTGTGGCTGCGGCCGCCGAAATCGGCCGCGAACTCGGCACGCAGGCGGTTCTGGTAACGCGCAGCGAAGACGGAATGACGTTGGTGAGCGGGGCTGCCGCCATTCACATTCCGGCCTATCCGGTGCGTGTGCGCGATGTGTCGGGCGCCGGCGATACAGTGGCGGCGGTGCTCTCCGTGATGCTGGCAATGCGCGCCGATTTTGAGTCCGCCATGCGCGCCGCCAATGCCGCGGCCGCGGTCGTGGTCGGCAAGCGCGGCACCGCGACGGTTTCCATTGCAGAATTGCGCTCGCGCATTCTACCGGCGGCGACGCTCGCGTCTGAGGAAAAGATCGTGTTCGACTGGGCGCTGCTCGACGAGCATCTTGCCGAGTGGCGACGTCAAGGTTTGCGGGTCGGCTTTACCAACGGGTGCTTCGACTTACTGCACCCCGGCCACGTCAGATTGCTGGCCGGCGCGCGCGCTGCCTGCGATCGCCTGGTGGTGGGATTGAACGGCGATGCTTCGGTGACGCGCCTGAAAGGCGCAGGCCGCCCGGTGCAGCCGGTGCAGTCGCGCGCCGAGGTGCTGGCCGCGCTCGAAGCGGTCGATCTCGTCGTCGCGTTCGACGAGGACACGCCGGAAAAGCTGATCGCGCAAGTGAAACCGACGGTGCTGGTCAAAGGCGGCGATTACACGCGCGAGCAGGTAGTCGGCCGCGAGATCGTCGAAGCCTTGGGTGGAGAAGTGGTCCTGATCGAGATCATTCCCGGCCACTCGACCACGTCGATGGTAGAGCGCTCGCGTGCGCCGAAGGCGTAGTGTCGTTGGAAAGGGAACGCAAGTGCATTACGAATGCGCGGAGGAAAAGCAGTTTGTCGCGGATTTATTTTGTGGCCGCGCCGATGCCGCTGCACATCGCCGGTCCGATGACGTCGCTTGACTGGGCTTCGATGCCACCCGGCGCCACTCCGGAATCGATGGTGCAGGTGCCGATCAAAACACTGGATGCAATTCTGGACGAGGCAAATGCACCGACGCGAAGCGACCCCTGGAAGGTATTCTGGAAATATTATCTGGTGCTGCCGCTGCGCAAGTTTCGAAACTTGTCGCGCCGGTTACGCCAGCCGTTCAAGGACCGCCGTGCATCGCGCAGCCGGTCGCAGGTCGTGGAGTGGGCGGCATACCCATGACGCGCCTAACCGCAATCATTATCACTAAGAACGAGGCGCCCCATATCGGCGCCTGTCTCGACAGTGTTGCGTTCTGCGATGAGCGCATCGTGGTCGACGGCGGCAGTACCGACGACACGCCGGCCATTGCGGCGGCCAAGGGTGCCCGCGTCGTCGCGCACGCGTTCGAAGGCTTCGGTGCGCAAAAGGCTTTCGCCCTGTCGTTAGCCGAAGGCGACTGGGTGCTGTCGATCGACGCCGACGAGCGCGTCACGCCGGCGCTGGCGGTGGAAATCAAAACTGCGATCGCCACGGCCGCAGCAGACGGATACGAGTTGACCCGCCAATCGAGCTTTTGCGGCCGGATGATCCGGTATGGCGGCTGGTCGCCCGACCGCGTGTTGCGACTGTTCCGGCGCGGACGCGCGCGTTTTTCCGAGCACGTTGTGCATGAGCGCATCAACTGCGATGGGCCGGTGGCGCGGCTGCGCGAGCCGTTGTTGCATTACCCGGTGCTCAAGCTCGAGGACGCACTGTCGCGGATAGACCGCTATTCGACTGCGGGCGCCGCTGGATTGGTGGGGCCCGGAAAGACCGTCTGGTTTGGCAGCGGTATCAGCCATGGCCTGTGGGCGTTCTTCCGCGTGTACATTCTGCGCGGCGGATTTCTCGACGGGCGCGAAGGCTTTCTGCTTGCGGTCGCAATTGCCGAAGGCAGCTATTACCGATACATGAAGGCATGGATGAAGAGCCGCCCTCGCGTCTAGCGCTGGCAACTGCGCCTGGTCCGCTGCATGTGCTGATCTATGAGCCGGCGGTCGAAGGTCACCACGTTTTTTATCTCAAATTCGTCGCCGAGGATCTGCTCTCGGCGGGCTATCGCCTGACGCTTGCGATCGATACGCGCGCCAAGCCGTACGGCCGTATCCGGGCGCAGCTCGGCGACGTGCTGAACGACGTCAAGGTTGTAGGTGCGCGCGATGAGGCGGGCCGTCTCGTCGGCGGCGGCAAGATCGCTTCGATCTCCGCCATGCTGGCGCAGTCCGGCGCCGATATCGTGTTCCTCAATAATTTCGATGCCATCGGATCGGCGCTGATGCGGCGCGCGGCGATCGGTCTGATGCCGCCCGCCACTCTGCGCGGGCGGCTCAGCGGCATCTACCACCGGCCGCGCTTTCTTGCCCGCACGAAAGGCTCGTTGAACTTATGGCTCAAGGCGCTCGGCTTCTGGCGCCTGATGCAGAATGGCTGGTTCAGTCATTTGCTTCTGGTCGATCCGTATTTGCATGCTGACGTGAAGGCGAAGCATCCGAAAGCGCCGCTGTTTTTTCTGCCCGATCCCTGCCCGGCCGATTTCGTTGCCGATCGTGCAGAGGCGCGACGTCTATTCGGATTGCCCGGCGACAAACGAGTATTTCTGTTTTATGGCGGCGGCTATCGGCGCAAGGGATTGCATCTCGTTATCGACGCTATGCTGGCGCTGCCGCCGGATACGAAAGCCTTTCTGCTGTGCGCCGGGCAGCAGGCGCACGATGCCGTGGTGAAAGCAGGACTTGATCGATTGATCGACCGCGGCCGCGCCAAGGTGATCGACCGCTATGTTACCGCCAAAGAAGAAAAGCAGCTTTTCGCTGCGAGCGATGTCGTGCTGCTGCCCTATCGGCGCCATTTCGGCATCAGCAGCATTCTCATCCGCGCCGTTGGCGCGGGCGTACCGGTGATCGCATCGGACGAAGAACTGCTCGGCCGTCTTGTGCGCGAACAAAATCTGGGCCTGCTGTTCCGCTCCGGCGATGCGGTGGCGCTGCGCTGCGCCATCGATCAGGCGGCAAACGCTTCTGCCGAGCAGATCGCAGCGTGGCGGGCGGCGATGCACCTTCGCGCGCCGTCCTGGTCGCAGCAGGCGGCTCGCGAGGCGCTGGTCGACGCTTTCCGTTATGTCGCGCCGCCGCCGCAATATTGGTGAGCCGCCGATGGGTGTGATATCGGGGCGCGGGCGAAAAGCGCGGAAAGTTTCAGGGGTGGCCGAATGAGCAGCGCGCCGCTTGGGCAGTTTTTCGATCGCAGCGGTTTAACCCGGATTACCGACGGTTTAGCCGTCGCCGTGGCGGCGTCTCTGCCTTGGTCGACCTCGGCGACCGGCATTCTACTGGTACTGTGGCTTATCACGCTTGTTCCCACGCTGACATGGAGCGATCTGCGCCGTGAGATCTTGAGCGCCGTCGGCGGCCTGCCGGTGGCGCTCTTTCTGCTTGGTGCGGCCGGAATGCTATGGGCGGACGTGACGTGGCATGAGCGCTGGGCCGGACTGGACGGCTTTGTAAGGTTGCTGGTGGTCCCGCTGCTGATGGCGCAATTCCGCCGTTCCGACGGCGGCTACCGGGTGCTGATGGGCTTCCTGATCGCCTGCGTCGCTTTGCTGATAGCCTCCTTCGTCGTGACGATCTGGCCGAACATTCATGTCCGGACACCGGGCAATGAAGGGGTTCCGGTCAAAAGCTACATCGTTCAAAGCATCGAGTTCACTATCTGCGCGGCGGTTTTACTCGATCTTGCCACTGCGAAAGCGCGCTTGCAGCAGTGGAAAATTTCGGCGGCTTCAGCCCTATTGGCCGTGGCGTTTCTCGGCGATATTTTCTTTATTACCACCGGCCGCACGGCGCTGGTCATCATCCCCGCACTCGTCCTGCTTTACGGATTTCGTCATTCCGGCTGGAAAGGCATTTTTGGCGCCGGTGTAGCCGGACTGATAGTGGCCGCTGGCTTATGGACTACGTCGCCCTATGTGCGCGAGCGCGTGATGGGGGTTTATTCGGAAACCAAGCTTTATGAGACGAAGGCCGAAGTCACGTCGGCGGGATTACGAATTGATTTCTGGAAACAGTCAATTCGATTTATCGAGAATTCGCCGCTGATCGGGCACGGAACCGGTTCGATCAGCGACCAGTTCCAGCGTGCGGCGACTGGACAAAAGAATGCAAACGATTTCCGTTCCAGCAACCCTCACAATCAAACTTTTGCCGTCGGCATTCAACTCGGTTTCTTGGGGATGGCGGTGCTGTGGGCGATGTGGATTACTCAATTGCTGTTGTTCCGTGGACCCGGGATGCTGGCTTGGATCGGTTTGGTGATCGTGACGTCGAACATTGTTGGTTCGTTGTTTAATTCGTTTATTTTCGATTTCACCGAGGGCTGGATCTACGTGATCGGCGTCGGCCTCGTGGCTGGCATGTTTAACAAGCAAGGCGAGATGGCGGAGAGTAATCGTGAAATGGCGGCCATGGCTCCGGTGCCATGACTCGGATCGATCTCCCCGCCCGGCCACGCATTCTGGTTGTCACGTTGCGCCGCCTTGGCGACGTGCTATTGACCACGCCCCTGATCCGCAGCTTGCGGCGTGCCTGGCCGGACGCCGCCATCGACGCCCTGGTATTTGCCGATACCGCCGGAATTCTGGACGGCAATCCCGACCTTGCCGCCGTGGTTGCAATGCCGGCACGGCCCACGACGATGCAAAGTCTTACGCTCGCCGCGCGGCTATGGTGCCGATACGATCTCGCGATCTCGACCCAGACAGGCGACCGGCCGACTTTCTTTGCTTATGTTGCCGGGCGCGTGTGCGTCGGACCGGTTGACGCGAGTTTCAACGGCGGGCTTAAGCGCCGTGTCTATCGCCGCAGCATTACGCAGGAAAGTGGCGTGCATCGCGTCGAGGAGGTGCTGCGGCTCGCCGATCTACTCGGCATTGCCCGTGCGCCGGAACTGGTCGGTCCGCTTAGCCTGGACGCGCCGCGGTTACCGGACGGCAACTATGCAGTGATCCATGCCGCGCCGATGTTTCGTTACAAGCAATGGAGCGTCGATGGCTGGCGCGAGCTTGCCGTGGCTTTGTCGGCGCGCGGGCTGGAGGTGATCGCGACTGGCGGGCCGGCCGAGGCCGAACGTCGCTATCTTGACGACATCTGGAGCGGCAGCGGCGTGCGCCGCGCCGACGGCCAATTGAGCTGGCCTCATCTTGCCGCGCTGTTGTCGAAGGCGCGTGTCTATGTTGGCCCCGACACCTCGGTCACTCATCTTGCCGCCGCGGCGGGTTGTCCGACCGTCGCCCTCTATGGACCGACCGACCCACGGCGTTGGGGGCCATGGCCTGCCGGCGGCCTTGAGTCAAATTGGGCGGCTGCTGAAGCGATCCAGCGCCGTGGCAATGTGTGGCTGGTGCAAAATGCTTTGCCCTGTACGCCGTGCCAGCTCGAAGGCTGCGAGCGGCAGCTCGGCAGCTACAGCCAATGCCTTGATGAACTGCCGCCGGCTCAGGTGATCGCGGCGGTCGATCAGGCCTTGGCGGCGAAGCGATAAAGCAGCAAGGCGACCAGGACGCCGCCGGCGATCATCGCGATGGCCTGCCAGAGGCATGACGCCGTCAGCAAAGTCGCTGTGGCAAGCGCGATCAGCGCCATGTTGAGCAGGAACACGCGGCCCACGATCTGGGAGACGCTAAAACCGTGGTCCATCGCCTGTTGATAGAAGTGGCTGCGATGAGCCTGCATGACCGGTTCGCCGTTAGCGAAACGGCGTAGCAGCGTGACGGTCGCATCGGCGAGATAATAGAGCGGCAGCAATAGCGCCGCCGCGAGGTGCCCGCGACCGGCGAGTTCGATAAGCAGCCAGCCCAACAGCAAGCCGATTGACAGGCTGCCGACGTCGCCGAGAAACAACCGGGCCACCGGCTTGTTAAAGGGCGCAAAGCCGATCATCGCGCCGCCGAGCGCCAACGCCACCACCATGGCATCGCGCGGCAGCGCACCCATGACACCGAGCAGCACCAGGCCGGTGGTGAGTGGAACCACTTCGGCGACCGCCATCCAGTCGATGCCGTCCATGAAGTTCACCAGATTGACGAACCAGAGGAGAGCAAGCCCCGCAAGCGTGCGTTCCAGCCAAATCGGAAGCGGCTGCGCGAGTCGCAGTTCGCCCGGTAGCGCGGCCATGACGATCGCGACGGCGGCCGCTTGCAGAAACAGCCGCGGCAGCACCGCAATGCTGCGGACATCGTCGACTGCGCCCACCACAGCGATCAAAACAGCCGCCGCCAGGACGAGCCACAGCGATTGATGACCGAAGCCGCCGCTATCGAGCAGCGCCGAAATGCCGGCAACGCTTATGGTCGCGCCGATGACCGCGAAGCCGCCGCCTTGCGGCGTCGGTACGCTGTGCGACGAGCGGGCGTTGGGATGCGCCAGCGCGTGGCGCTGAAGCATCGGGCGCAACAGCCAAAGAAGTCCGACGCTGATCGTCGCGCCGGCAAGAAAGACAAATCCATCCATGAGTGCGCCGCTGTTGCTCATGCGGCCGCTCCCGCGAATGCCTTGGAAGGAGGAGCGCCGGTCAGCAACCGCGCATAGAGCGCGACGATTTCTTTGCCGATCCGCGCGCTGGAAAATTCATTGACGGCGAGCTGACGGCTGGCGTGGCCAAATCGCAGGCGCAAGTCGCGATCCTTCATGAGCGTCTCGATCGCGCAGGCCAGCGCCGCTGGATCGTCCGCCGGCACCAGTAGCGCATTCACGCCTTGCCGCGCGATCTCGCGGCAACCGGGCACATCGGTTGCGATCAGCGGGCGGCCGCAGGCGGCGGCTTCCAGAAGACTTTTCGGAAGCCCTTCCCGCCGAGACGGCAGCACCGCGGCATGCGCTTGCGCCCATACGGTACGAACGTCGTCGACATGTCCGAGCAAGACCAGGTTGGGCCGTTTGCGCCAGTCGGACAGCACGCGATCGGGGATTGACGCGGGGTTCGAGGGATCGGGCTCGCCGACGAGCAGCGTGCGAACGGAGAGACCACGCTCCGTTAGCATCTCGTGCGCGTGCACCAGCGTGCGTACGCCCTTATCGTCGAGCAGGCGACCGACAAATCCGACGGTGAAGACACCGGCCGGTTCTGGCAGCGGCGTCAAAACATCGATATCGACCCCCGAGCCGGGGATGAGCGTTATGTGTTCTTGCGGTACGCCGAACTGCGTCATTATCGAGCGGTCGTCGAGGTTTTGCACCAGCACGGCGGTCTTCGGCCGCTTGAGCAACCAGCCGAGCAGGGGACTGGAGATCCAGCGCAACAGCCGCGCCTTCGCGGTCTCCGAGGTGAACACGTAGCCCAAGCCGGCGAGCGCATTGAGCCGCGCCGGCGGGAGTCCAAGCGCCGCCGCTGAGCCGATGATCGCGGGCACCAGCGCCACATGATGAACGAGGTCGGGCTGAATTTTTCGATATAGGCGGCGTGTTTCAACGACCGCGCGCAGGAGCCGAAACGGATTCATGTTTCCTCTGCGCCATTGAATCGGATGCAGACGGAAACCTTCGCTCTCGATCTGCCCGGCGCAGCGGCCAACCCGTGTCGCGACGTGGACTTCGTATCCGGCGTTGCGCGCGGCACGTGCCATCGGCAGCCGATGCGATACGAAGTACCAATCCTCCGAGACCAAATAGAGAATTTTTTGCGTCATCAAATGACCAGCCTATGGCACGGCTCGTTTCCAACCGCACACGCAACGGCGGCGAAGCGGAAAAGGGACCCGATCGAAACTTGCGTTTACATAAGCCATGTGCGCGCTCGGCGGCAAAAAAGACAGCCGGGAAGCGGCAGGAATTAAGTCCGAGTTGAGCGCGATCAAAGCCTTATAGCCGGTCTATAAACTTGTTTCTGCCGATCTGACGTCTTGATATAAACTATTGTTTATAAACGAGAAAGATAGCTAAACGACGACAGCAATTTGTGTTCACGAATTGAACATCGCGCTTGACGTTCACGTGATGAACAACGTAACAACCTAACCGTCCATGGGGCGGTGACCGCGATGCGCCGGACGGGCGAAGATAGTGCCGAAAACTCCCGGATCATGCTGGGGCTGCTCGACGCCGTAGAGCAGGAACGCGCAAAATCGCAGCGGCTGCTGGCTTCCGAACTCGGCATCGCGCTCGGCCTGGTCAACGCCTACCTCAAGCGTTGCGTTAAGAAAGGGCTGGTCAAGGTCCGCGAGGCGCCGGCGCGGCGCTATGCGTATTATTTGACGCCGCAAGGCTTTGCCGAGAAGTCACGGTTGACGGTGGAATATCTGTCCTATTCGTTCGGCTTCTTCCGCCAGGCCAAGACCGATTGCGCCGGCCTGTTCCGGTCGGCGAAGGCGGCCGGCGTCAACAAAGTGCTGCTCGCTGGGCAATCCGATCTGGCTGAAATCGCGGCGATCTGTGCGCTGGAGCACGGCATCGAGATTGTCGGCGTCGTGCAGGATGGAACGGCAAAACGGCAGTTCATCGGGCTCCGGGTTTTTTCGGATTTTGAATCGGCATTGAAACCGTTCGACGCGGTCCTGATCACCGATCTCGTCACGGCGCGCGCGACCTGTGACGCGGCAGTTGCCCGCTTCGGCGCGGAGCGGGTTCTAGTCCCCGAATTGTTGCGGCTTCGCATGAAAAGCCGCGGCGAGGCCGCGCCATGATGCCCAGCCAACCGAAATGGTACGTCGTGCAGACGCGGCCGAATGCCGAGAGCAAGGCGGCCACTCATCTCGAACGTCAAGGTTTCGCGACCTATTTGCCCCGTTACCGCAAACAGAGGCGGCACGCGCGGTGCACCGACGTCGTCATCGCTCCGCTATTCCCGCGCTATCTCTTTGTCGAAGTCGACATAGGCGTCCAGCGTTGGCGCTCGATCTACTCGACCATCGGCGTGTCACGGCTAATATGCAACGGCGATGTCCCGGCGCCGGTGCCCGGCCATGTGCTCGCGATGCTCAAGCAGCGCGAAGACGCCGCCGGGTTCATCCACTTCGATCACCGGCCGTCGTTTCGTCCGGGCGACAAGATCCGCGTCCTCGACGGCTTATTCGGCGATTGCCTCGGCCTTTACGACGGTATGCCGGATCGCGACCGCGTCGCGATCCTTCTTGATCTGCTCGGACGCAAGGTTCGCGTGCTGCTCAACGCCGAGGCTGTCGCCGCAGCCTAGTGTGCCGCGGCGGGAATTTGTCGGAGCGCGGTCTGGGACGCGATTCACCCGGACTGCGGTAGCAATCGTTTCACCGAAAGTCGCTGGTTTAAACCCGATGTGCGGTATCGCAGGATTCATTTCAGGCGGCTCGGCGGCGGATCAACCGTCATTGAGCGGCATCGCCGGCGCGATGAATGGCAGCCTGCGGCATCGCGGGCCCGACGATGACGGTGTGTGGATCGATGGCGAAGCGGGTGTCGTCCTTACTCATCGCCGTTTGTCGATTGTCGATCTGTCTTCCGCCGGCCATCAGCCGATGGTGTCCGCCGACGGCCGCTATGTCATGAGCTACAACGGCGAAGTCTACAGCCACGAGGATATGCGGCCGGCGCTGACGGCGCGAGGCGTACAATTCCGCGGTTATTCCGACACCGAAGTCATCCTGGAATCGATCGCGGCCTTTGGCCTCAAGGCAACCTTGCCGCAGCTGATCGGTATGTTCGCCATTGCATTGTGGGACCGTCGCGAGCGCACGCTCACTTTGGTGCGCGATCGGGTCGGGATCAAACCGCTTTACTGGGCCAAGTTCGGCAAATTGTTTTTGTTCGGTTCCGAGCTCAAGGCGCTGCGCGAGCATCCCGGGTGGACGCCGCGCATCGACCGCGAGGCAGTCGCGAGCTACATGCGGTTTAATTACATTCCCGCGCCGCGCACGATCTACCAGGGCGTCCAGAAACTCGAGCCGGGCGTAATACTTACACTGCCGTGGGGAGGGGAGCCGCGGATCGCGCGGTACTGGGACGCGCGCGCAATGGTTCACGCCGGTCTTGCCGATCCAATTCGCGGCACTGATGCCGAGTTAACCGACAAATTGGAAAGCCTGCTCAAGGACGCGATCCGGCGGCGGATGCTCGCCGATGTTCCGCTCGGCGCGTTTCTGTCGGGCGGTATCGATTCATCGACCGTGGCGGCGCTGATGATGGCGGCCGACGCGGGACCGGTAAAGACATTCTCGATCGGCTTCGACGTGCCCGGCTTCAACGAGGCGCCGCAAGCCGCCGCGGTGGCCCGCCATCTCGGAACCGAGCATACCGAGCTGACGGTGACGGCGCGCCAGGCGCTCGACGTCATTCCTCAATTGCCCGAATGGTTCGACGA